>SDBT01018051.1_pt1 | contig 11108 bp, 10 predicted proteins | sample 2277101 | NCBI WGS metagenome assembly SDBT01 (sample SAMN10404973, study PRJNA504765) | marine sediment metagenome | isolation source: marine sediment core GS10_PC15, 103 cmbsf | place: Arctic Ocean: Southern Knipovich Ridge | collected 2010 | reverse complement strand
GCAGGCTGACCTCGTTCTTCTGCTCAATTGCACGTGCAACGGATTTGCATGGGATGTGGGCTACAACTTCTGGGCCCGCACGTGTGAAGATATAACCATACGCGGTATCAACGAACTTGAAGGCAATACCATGTGGGCCTTAAAAGGCGATGCGCACGTCTTTGGGTTTTTGGCAAAAGATGATAGTCCATTGAATAAGAACAACCCGCTCAAGCAAAATTTTCCGGTTGCCCTTTCAGCAACACAAAATGGTGCAACGATCCATACCGGCAACAATTTTCCACTAGGCACCACTGATTTTACCGCAGGCAAAAAGAATCCAAACATAGACTGCCCACAACCGGCAACTGGCGGTGAAAATAATCAGCGGTTGTTATTTGCTCCTGGTAAAGCTGACAACGATAGCAATCAGATAAACAGTTCTATTCAGCCCGTATTCCCTCAAGTGACTGATCTGAATATCTGCGATGCACGCACACGCGGCATGTCGAGCAAGTTCTTTACCCATTTCAGTTACACCTGGAAGTATAAGGAGCGATACCAGCCATACTTTGGTGTTGGCGGTGAGGCGGAATTCGATCACGGGAATAATGATTGCAAAAAACATGACTGCATAAAAGCTGAATGCGTACGGTGTGCCGTTTCGCAGTGGGGGATTTGGTTTAAGGGTGGCATATCATTTGAGTAATCCAATGAAAAAAATAATCCTATTTCTTCTTACCCTTAGTTTTGCACATCTCCTCCACGCCGAAAAACAAGTAGCCACCTACATCTGCCCCCATTCGCCCAGCGTAAATGCCGCGCGTGAACTTGCCGGCTGGGAGCATCAGATCAATATGCCAACTGATAATGGAATATACACTAGTATCTCATTCACCCCGGAAGTTACCCAATCATTCCGGCGCGAGCGCGTTGCGCAGTGTTTGTTTGGCGATGACATTTTAGAATGCAAAAATACATTCACCGTAGCAGGAAGCCGTATAAACAAGCGACAGGAAAATTATTGGCTTGCTGATTATTTTGGCCTACCGACTGATTTTGTCAGCACGGTACGTGTCAAACCAAATGCAAGTAACGCTCTGCTTGATGTCAATTTTTTCCTTGGCTTGGATAGATTATTGCGTGGGCTTTTTTTCAGGATTCACGCACCCATTGTGTACACACGCTGGGATCTTGATTTATCCGAGTGCGTCAAAGAAACAGGAACCAATACCCATGAGCCTGGTTATTTTAACGCTGATGGCATTGCTCGTGATCAGCTGCTTGATTGTTTTACCACATTTGCAAGTGGTAAAGGAACACCGCAAGCACAAGGCCTGACGTTTAATCCACTGTGCGTTGCAAAAATGAGTACAAAATCATTGCATAAAACCAATCTTGCTGAGATACAAGCAGCGCTTGGCTGGAATTGGATACGAGACTGGTATCATGTTGGTTTTAATATCCGTGTTGCAATACCAGCTGGCAATAGACCTGAAGGCACGTTTTTATTCGAACCGATTATTGGCAACGGGCATCATTGGGAAGCGGGCGGCGGTATCTCTACGCATGTTAACGTTTGGGAAAAACCTGAAACAAACGAAATGCTGCAGATATATTGTGATGTGAATGTTACCCATATGTTTGAAACGAAACAAAAAAGATTTTTTGATTTAAAAGAAAAACCCAATAGCCGCTACATGCTTGCAGCAAAATTTGGCGCACCGATTGAAGAAAAACTGCAAGGTAATGGCGTCAGTCCTGTTGCACAATTCCAACAAGAAGTTACCCCGGTTGCGAATCTGACATTGTTCGATGTAAAAGTAAGTAACAGCATTCAAGTGGATCTGGCACTTATGATGGCCTATACCCATAATGATTGGCGTTTTTTATTTGGTTACGGTTTCTGGGGCCGTAGTTGTGATACGTTGGAGGTGTGCTGCGATAATCGTTTTGAAAAAACAGTATGGGGCATCAAAGGTGATACGCAGATGTTTGGCTTTGAAGAAAGTGCCGGTAATCCTGCTGTTGCACTTTCTGCAACACAAAGCAAAGCAACCGTGCATCGCGGAAGAAATTTTCCCATTCTTGCCACTCTTACTGCCGCCGACATTACCACGGGCAAACAAAATACCCGCATTGATAATCCACGACCTGCTTTTGCCGATAGCAACAACGACACGATGTTTGACCAACTTAAAACAACGCCAGGTGGTACTGATCAAATTAACACTTCAATCCAACCTATTTTCTTGGATAACAATACAATCGACTTTATCAATTCACGCAACAAAGGTATCGCCCATAAAATTTTTTCGCACCTGAGCCATACATGGTATGAAAAAAGAACATTCACCCCCTATCTGGGCATCGGTGGTGAGGTGGAATTTAGTCAAAATAGAGGCATTGTACCACCCAATGAACAAACTGATTGTATTAACTGTTCATTTAGCTTCTGGGGCCTTTGGGCAAAAGGTGGCGTTTCGTTTGGTTGACAATCATGAAATCCTTGCCTTATGATGCAGCATATCTTTATGGTAATAAGTAATCGCTGCCTCATATAAGGAGAGTGCCATCATGAAAAAACTTTTCAGTGCTCTTGCAGGAACCATACTCTTATTACCAGTCCATTCCAATTCACAAACATTACGAGGGGTATCATTTTTTAGCCCGCGCTCGCAAAGTGTCAATGCAGCACGAGAACTGGTCGGCTGGCATCCATTTATTCATCGGTATGGCATGGACAGCATCTATGGCGCATTCACGGTCACATCGGCGTATAATCTTTCTGTCAGGCCGGCACGTATTGCTGATGCATTGTTTGGTACCGATACATTATTTATTTCGGGCAGCCAAATTATCAATCGCGATCCGAACGACATTCTTGCTGATTACTTTGGCCTGTCACCGAAATTTCAAAGTATTGTTAATCTTGACCCCTTTATTCAAAACGTCTCACTTGTTTTTAATGCATACGTCGGATTTGATTCGTTGCTCGAAGGCTTATATCTGCAAGTTCATGCGCCAGCAGTTTGGACAAAATGGGATTTGCAACTATGCGAAAAAGTACTGAGCACTGGCATCGCTACACCCTTTCCTGCGCAATACATGGATGAAGGAGCAATTACGGCACCGGTTACATCATTCAAGTCAGCCATCAAAGGCGGTGTTACGTTTGGGCAGATGACCGAAGGATTAAAGTTTGGCAAAATATGCGGCTCACAAACAAAAAGTGGGTTGTCTGATTTACAAATCGCCCTTGGCTGGGATTTTATTTCACGCGAGCACGGCCATCTGGGTATTAATTTACGCATGGCAGCACCAACCGGGTCTCGGCCTGATAGTGAATTGTTATTCGAACCAATTGTTGGTAATGGCAAGCATTGGGAATTTGGCTTTGGTGTTTCTGGACGTGTATTGTTGTGGGAAATGGACGGTGAACAAGAACTTTCTCTCTTTGCTGATACCAACTTCACCCACCTGTTTAATGCGCAACAACGCCGTTCATTCGATTTGAAGCCAAACGGTTTTGGTAGCCGGTATATCCTTGTTAAAGAATTTGATAGCGTCGGTAATTACATCGGCACTCTCGCACCACTGATTAATAAAACCACCTTATGCTGCGACGTTAAAATTGATTTTCAAGCTGATATTGTAGTTATGTTTGCCTACAGCTATCGCGGATTTCTCTTTGACTTTGGCTACAACGGCTGGATTCGTAGTAAAGAAAAAATTTCATTAAAAGAATGCTTCCCTGAAGATCGTTTTGGCTTAAAAGGTATTCTAAACGTAGTCACCGGCGCTAATCAATTAACCCCGATCACGCAAAGCACCGCTACCTTAATGGGCAATGCATTTGACGAACAAGCAACGGTCGTCGATACCAATTCACCAGTTTTTATAAGAGAATGCGACATTGATTTGCGTTCGGCAGCATCACCGCGACTGATTACCCACAAAATATTTATGCACGTCGGCCATTCATGGCACGAAGGTCGGGAAGATAAAATTATTCCGTTCTGGGGTATTGGCGGTGAGATTGAATTTGAAGGTATCAACGAACGCAATACCGTCAACCCCGATAAAAATACTCTTTCGCAATGGGGGATTTGGTCCAAAGGGGGTATTGCATTTTAGAAAAAAAACAACTAGCATGAAAAAATAAACAGGCTTATTGTCCACACATTAAAGCAATGAATTAATACAATAAAGGAACTTTGATGAAAAAAAATGCACTTTTTACTATTCTCTTCTTTTCCACCCTCAATGTGTTTGCCAAAAGATTGCCCGAGCCTTCAATAACGGTAAAAACGGGAGAAGAATTTACGGTCAAAATAGACGAAGACGGTGACTGGAGCTTACGAGATTATGATGGAAAAAAAGTAAAATTCACTCAATATGCAAAAACAACATCATTCACGCCAGATTCACAAATGAGCCAACAGATAGAGTTTTCCTTCAAGGCAATCAGCCCGGGAAAACTAACGTTGCATTTTGACCGTATTCTACCCTGGAGAAGCAAAAAAGATCAGCCAACGGCGGGAATGATACAACAATCTGTTACTATTGAATGAGAAGAAACACCAGCTCCAGTGAAAAAATGAATTCCAACATCTGATTGAGGTGGGAATTGAGTAACCTCACGATTTGGCAAGCTTTTAAAATACTGGATTCAATTATTTTTTCGCGCTTTTAAGCGTCTTAACTATTTCTGGCCTGTTAGCCTCTATTGCAGTATCCAACGGCGTCTGCCCATTCGCATCGCGAATAGTTGTATCAACACCTTGCTGTAACAAAAATTCCACCATTGCATTTGCCCCATAAAACACAGCTATAAACAATGGGGTTCTTCCTCTCACATCTTGTATGTTCGGATTTGCTCCATACTTAAATAATACTTGAGCCAATGGAACCTTATCCGAACGGGACGCAACATAATGTAATAACGTCATCCCCGACCTATCTTGTGCATTCACCACTTGAACATACGCTTGAAATCCTTCTTTAATTACCTTTTCAAGTTTCTGCACTGAAGAGAGCGAGAGGTCGACATTTTTCCAGTAATCATCATATACTAATTTCTTTAACGCCCCCTTTGCTTTAAAACGATTCAATGAATCCTGTGGACTTTCTGATAACAGCGTCCACGCATCACTCGAAAGCGTAACACGACTATACAGTCGAGCAGGAAATGGAAACATCCCGACATTAATAACTTCTTGAAAATTAAAGTCCTTCATCAAAGACTCAGAAACATTAATGCAATGTGTCCCTCCTGCATAGATAATGACATGCCTATGTGGCGACCCGAATATCTTAAACAAAAGTTCAAAGTCCATTACGGGTTGCGCAACAATAGGGGAAAATTTTTCTATAAGTTTTCTAACATTGTCACTCTGTACACCACCTAATGACTGATGAAAAGCACGGATAGTAATGTTTTTTTCTTTTTGTAACGCCGGTTGAAAGTTCTCCTGATAAAAAGGTCTTAGCTTTTTATCTTTATATGCCTGCCACTGAGCAAATAACTTCTCATAGATTTGTCTGCCCACTTTTTTTTGTACTTGTGTAATATCCTTTTGCGCTTTTCGATCAGAACCCAGAATTTCGGTAATTAATGCCACAGCATCTGCTAATTTCTTATCTAAAAAAAATTCATAAATAGTTTTATACCTTGGATGCACAAGCATTGTAATCATATGGAAACGATTAAAGCGATAAGTATCCGCAGATGTAAAAATTACACGCTTATTTTTCTCCTTTGCTAATTCATTGCTAAATTGCTCACCAGCATAAAAAATAAAGTTTGCTTGCTGCTCTTTTTCAGTTTGCAACTTTTCATCATTCCACTCCCACAACAGCTCTATTTTTCCTCCTGGTTTGGGTGCTGCTAGTTGTCGAAACGTAGCAAGAAGCGCTCGTTCGGATGAAGAAAATCGCCGTTTTTCTGCTGGCAATAACAACCTTCTCCTTCCCCTTGAAGGACGTTTGACCGGTTCAAGCTTTGCCAGGTGCACATCATGTATCAGATCAACCACTTGTGTTATTTTGCCATTTTTTTCAAGTATAAGTCGTTGAAAACGATATGGGAATGCATGTAAAGAACAACTGTAGAAAAATACTACAACATAAAAAACACTGAAAAAAAAAGGATTTTTTAAAAGACTGCATTTCTCCTCCCCCTAATAATCTCTGCCTAACAATACATTACAATAATAAGAAAACCCAAACAATAAAATCAATATTTTACTTCGTCCTGAGTGAATGCACGTAGTCAGTAACCTCCTGCACATCTTTCAATTGCTCAGCCTTTTCATCATCAATCTCGATACCAAACTGTTCTTCAAGCTTCATGATGATCTCAACCAGATCCAATGAATCCGCACCAAGTTCTTGTAAGGTCGACTGCCGGGTAATGATATCTTTTTCTATCGATAACTTATCCGCAACAATTGCAGTAACTTTATTGAGTGTATCTTGTCTGTCAAAGTCAGCCATCTGTCTCTCCACTATCTTTCTTATTTTTTTCTATTATTTCCTTAAGCTCATCAATGTCCGCTTTTTTATTAATTGCAATCACATGTTTGCCTGGATATCGTTTTTTAATCATATGACTCAATGTTGTGCCGGGACCAATTTCAATAATAAGATCATGTGGCTCAAGCGCATCGATAATACGGGTGAAAACCACCGGTGAGTTAATATGACGGACCACGTGGTCGCGAATAATATGACCCTTTTGAATAAGCTGTCCATTAACACCACTGATCATGGGAACCCGCAAGTCTTTAAAATCCACCTTTTCTAAGTAAATTTCAAAATTATCAACAACTGACTCCATCAGCGACGAATGTAATCCTACTTCTTCGTCCACGCTGGTGATATCACTCGTTTCAACATGCGCCAATTCGCGTACCCGTTCGATAGCCACACCATCGCCCGCAACAACATGATCATCCGCACTGCGATATACAGCAATAAATGCCTTGCTCTCTCCCTTACTTGCTTTTAGGCAAATATCTTCAAGCTGCTGCGTTGAAACTCCTTGTATTCGAATTGCGGCAACATCCATATTTTCAAGCACTTCTTGATAAAAGCCAGCGTACTTGCTCAGCAAATACAAACCATCAGGAAACGTGATCCCACCGGCAGCAAATAATGCCGCATATTCACCTTGATTGTATCCCGCAACAAGATCAGGTTCTATACCTTCCTGTTTGAGCAAATCAACAATGGAACAACTGACTAAGAAAATAGCATTGTATGCATTACTCATGCGCGCTAATTCAATATCAGAAGATGCAAAGCATAATTTTACAAAATTGGCATTCAAGCAGTTAGACGCTTCTTCAAAGTATTCTTGTACAATACGATACTCGTCATAAAGCTCTTTACCCATGCCAACAAACTGACTTGAATATCCCGGAAATACCATTGCAATTTTCATAAAACCCCCTTCACTCTTTATCACTTATTATTGCAGCACGTAATGCACGTACTCTGCGAATACTTTCTTCTTGCCCCAAGAGTACCAGTAACTCAAATACCCCTGGCCCTGAGCTTTTACCAATAAGTGCAATGCGTATCGGTTGCAAAAGCTGCACGAGCTTACTACTCAGCTCCTTTGCTACTGTTTTGAACGCAGTGGAAAGCGCATCGCGGCTCCATTGTTCCTGTTGTTCGAGCAGCACTGTTACACGCGCAAGATGGTCTTTGGTATCAACATCAATCCATTGCTCTAATGCTTCTTTTTCAAATGTTTTCGGTCCCTGATGTACAAGCACAAGCTCCTGTGCAAGTTCTTTAAGTGTATTCACGCGCTCTTGATAGAGCCCAATTGCGGCACTCATTTTTTTATCATCCCATACAAGCTCCTTTTTTAATTCCGGGGCAACATGTTCAATCATATAGTCAAGCAATTGATTCGGTGCCTGCTGTTTGATGTACATACTGTTCACCCAATTGAGTTTTTGCACATCAAAGATGGCGCCTTTTTTACCCACACCATCAAGCGTAAAATAATCAATCAATTCTTTGCGCGAAAAAATTTCTTGATCACCATGCGCCCAGCCAAGCCGTACCAAGTAATTAATCAATGCATCAGGCAGATATCCTTCGTGCTTATATTCGAGCACTGACGTTGCCGCATCGCGCTTGCTCAACCGGTCACCACTCGGACCCAAGATGAGTGGTAGATGCGCATACTGCGGCATCACATAGCCACATGCTTCGAATAATAATAGTTGTTTGGGCGTGTTTGAAATATGGTCTTCACCACGGATCACATGCGTAATTTTCATGAATGCATCATCAATAACCACCACAAAGTTATACATCGGCCGTCCGTCAGAACGCGCAATAATAAAATCTTCAAGCTGATCAAGGGCAATGGAAACTGTGCCACGAATACAATCATCAAACGTCACTTCTTTGCGATCACGTGGTAATGCAAAGCGAATGACAAACGGTTTTCCTTCAGGATGATCTGACCGCTCCCGACAGAACTCATCATACTTGAGAAATAATTCATCCTTGCCTTGTGCTTTGTACCGTGCAATCACCTCCTCGGGTAAACAAAAACACCGGTACGCTTTTTCCGCTGCCAGCAATTCATTCAACACTTTTTTGTGTTCATCAATGCGCTGCGATTGTGTCACAATCGGCTCATCTGCTTCGATACCAGTCCAGGAAAGCGATGCAAGAATTGAATCGGTATACTTCTGCTTTGAGCGTTGGGTATCAGTATCCTCAACACGAATTAAAAACGTACCATTATGATGACGCGCAAAGAGCCAATTAAATAAAGCCGCACGCAAGTTGCCAATATGCAAATACCCCGTTGGTGACGGGGCAAATCGGACTCGTACGGTTTGTTCTGTTGTATTGCGTGCACTCATCATAATGATCACTTTATTTTATGCTAGACCTTAACACGTGCTCCGCTGCTTTTACCCACGGTGACGGGGCAATCTGTTCTTCTCGGTGACTATCCACCAATTCCTGCCATATCTTTTGTGCTTCACCAACATCATCTTTTGCCCAGTAATAGCGGCCAAGATAATAGAGCGCCATATCATTAAACTTATTGTGCTTATCTTGTGCAACCTCAATCAGTTCCTGCAACCCTTTTTGCTGCATTGTTTCATCATCAGTGTCTAACATCATCAACGCTCGTTGCATTTTGAATAGTGGATACATCGGTGATTTACGCGATACATCATCAAGCAGTTGTGATTGCACGTCAATCGCATCGGTAAGTTTACCCTGCTTTGCAACTGCTTGGGCTTGGAATGCAAGCAAGTATGGTGCAGTATTGGCACTGCTGTGTCGCTCGTGTGCAAACTTAAACTGCATCGCAACATGTTCCCAATCTTGTGGCAAACCACTTTGTACGGCACGATGATATTCCACCAGTTGCTCTGCCCACGCTTTTTGCGCTGCTTGTTCTCGATACTGCACATACCATCGGTAGGCAAGAAATGCACCAATAAGTGCAAGAACGGCGCCAATGCTTATACCTACATGCTTGGCATATTTAAAGCGTTTGTGCTTTTCACCAATTAGTACTTGTGTCCATAAACGAATCAAGTCACCGAAGGTTGTTTTTATTTCGCGTAATGCCATTATATCTTCCTACATACCCATTATTAATTAGGTGCTGTCATACGTACTGGTATCGTAATAATACTCACGAAAGTTAGCACACTTACCCCAAAAGATAAAGACATGCAAACCCAGCTCGCCTATCATTTCTGCTTCCATGCAAATATCGATCGGACCTTTTGCGAAACGACCGCTGAGATACGTGAACGTTTTTCAAGTAATACGCGTAGGCGGTCATTAAATAAACGCACTCTCTGTTGCTCTACCACTTGATGCGCAAATAAAAGTGCATTTTCAATCGCACGTGCATGAGAGCGGCCATGTGCAAGAATAACCGGATGATTAAGCCCCAAAAAAAGTGCCCCGCCCCGTGCAGCATAATCTGTTTTACTTTTAACTTTTCTAAACACCCCACCATTCAGCCACAACAATAGAGTGCTTATCCGTGATCGATGAGCTTCATCTTTCAACCAGGTCAACAACGCATGCGCCGTGCCCTGAATTGATTTGAGCAGAATATTACCGACAAAACCATCACACACAAGCACATCAGCACGGCCATCAAAAATATCTTGCGGTTCTAAGCTGCCAACAAAATGCAAGCCCAACTTGGCAATCTTCTCATATGCTTTTTTGACTAATATTGATCCCTTATACGGTTCACGGCCATTGGCAAGCAAGCCAACACGTGGCATTGCAATCTTTTTAACCAAATTGACGTACGCATGCCCCATCAATGCAAACTGTTCCAAAAACTCTACTTTGCAATCGGTATTCGCTCCCAGGTCCAGACAAAAAATTGAATCGGTACGTGTTGGCAAAAAACCACCAACTGCTGGCCGCAATATTCCTTTGACCCGTCCGATTATCAACGTGCTCGCCACCAGCACTGCACCTGAATTACCCGCAGAGACCAACGCCTGCGCACGTCCCTGCGCTACGGCATGTGCCGCACGTACTAATGAAGCATCTTTTTTTTGTACTACTGCTCTACTCGGTTCTTCTTCCATAGTAATAACTTGCATACAATGCTCAATTTCAATCGGCAACCGATTCCAATTTGAGTCAATGCTCTGCAAAAGAGTTGTTATTCGATCTTGATCCCCAAATAAAAGAACAGGAACACCCTTTTGCGCAGCATGCAACGCTCCATGTACCACTGCTTGTGGGGCATGATCACCGCCCATTGCATCCACCGCTATCATGGCATTCCCCATAATTATGGTAACAAAATCAAATTATTCTTTTTCTGACGGTTCAATTACCGGCTGTTCCGGCGTACCCTTCGCGGCCTGCTTTTCTTTGCGCAGTTGCTCACGGGTTAATGAACGGTCTACTTTCGAGGTCAATACTTTTTTTCCTTTATAAAATCCGCAATGCTGGCATGCTTGATGCGGCATAATCGCCACTTGGCAGTTATTGCAGGCAGCAAAAGCCTTTGCTTGCATCCCTTTATTTGCAAATCGTTTATCACGGCGCGCACGGGAGCGCTTACGTTTTGGTACTGGCATCGTAATCCTTACAGT
>SDBT01018050.1_pt1 | contig 11108 bp, 13 predicted proteins | sample 2277101 | NCBI WGS metagenome assembly SDBT01 (sample SAMN10404973, study PRJNA504765) | marine sediment metagenome | isolation source: marine sediment core GS10_PC15, 103 cmbsf | place: Arctic Ocean: Southern Knipovich Ridge | collected 2010 | reverse complement strand
GCTTGACTTAACATTTGAAAAACACCCACCGGCCCCACTACTTGGACCTCAGAGGGTACCCCTCCTATAACATTCCCAATAGCGCGGGCATAGCCTTGAATGACGCCTATTGTTAAATTACCAGCAGTTAAAATTCCTTGCCAGGGAGATAAGTACCAGGGATATTTTTTAATTGCTGTCCTAATTAAAGCTATACCCATAGGTCCTTCTCCACTAGGCGGTGATTCTCTGGGAATTAAAGAAGTCTCAAAAATCTCTTCTCCCCTTTCAATTATCAAAGTAATCTCCTGTCCCTTATATTTTTCTGTGAGTTCTTGGATTTCTCTAACTTTTTGAATTTTAAATTTTAAGTCTTGAACTTTAAACTCCTTTACTGCGTCCCCCGCTTTCAATCCTGCCGTTTCAGCTGGAGAGGCAGAAACCACACCGGCAATCTGAACTTTGGGGTCAATTAGGTTGCCAACAGAATCATCTTCTATTATGCTCGGAGCACCCATGGAAGACACAACGCTAAAAAAAATTGCTGCCATTAGCCAAAAAGAAACCACACCTCCCAGGATAATCAAGGCTCTTTTTCCAATAGATTGGTGAGAAAAGCTTCTTGGATCATCTGTTTCTTCCATTTCCCCGGGAAGACGTACAAAAGCACCAAAAGGCAAAAGATTTATAGAATAAATAGTTTCTCCAATTTTTTTACCAAATAATCTCGGAGGCAAGCCTACGCCAAATTCTTCAACCCGTACTCCAAATTTTTTAGCCAACAAAAAATGCCCCAACTCATGAAGGATTAAGAGACCGATTAAGCTAAAAAAAGCAATTAAAAACGTAAGAACCATATATTTTTTAAATAATTAAATTCCTATTTCTTCTCTCTTTTTCTTCCCCATCCCTTCAATTTTCTCATTATATTCTTGTATCAAATCTCCCAATTCATCCTTTCCTTTGTACTTATCATCTTCTTTAATTTTCCCCTCCCTAAAGTTATCTTGAATCTCTTTCCATGCTTCATCCCTCCATCTTCTCATGGTTTTTTTAGAAAGCTCCTGTTTTTCTGCTACAAAACGAACTAAATCTTTCCTAAACTCTTCACTTAATGACGGAAGATTAATTCTAATTAGATCTTTATCAACAATTGGATTAGCTCCCATTCTGCTATTTTTTTCTAAAGCCTTTACAATACCTTCGATATATGATTTATCCCAGGGTTGTATTGAAATCTCTCTTGGTCGAGGAATAGATATGGCTGCCAATTGTTTCAAAGTAAATTTTTTTCCAAAACAATCAACTTCAATATCTTCAACCAAAGAAGGAGAAGCTCTTTCGGTTCTGATTTTTTGAAACTCTCGTTCTAAGAAATTAATTACTTTGTCCAGTTCTGGCTTTATTTTATTGATAATATCTTTATAAGAAATTTTATCGTCACTCATAATTTTAAAATTCTAACATTAATACTTCTAAAGCTAATCTGGGGTTAACGTTAGTGGTTGAAATCCGAAAAATTGTTTGCTGAATAAGATTTAAGATATTAATTGTTTTGATTCGGGAAATTTGATTTTCGTTAGAAATTAGAAGTTTTCTAAAATATGAAATCCAAATATTTAAAATCTCTTTTTTATTCGTAAGTCCAGATAACTCTTTTGCATATTGAAAGCGAAAAGATAAAGGAGAATTTAAAATTTTTATCAACTCTTTTATTTTCTTTTTCCTTTCTTCTAGTTTATGGGGGTTTTGAAAAAGATCAATGGCAACGCCCGGCCTTCCTAAAGAAATCTCAACTATTTCTTCAATTTTATCTTTGGAAACTCCCTTTCTTTCTAAATAATTTTTAATTTCATCTTTTTTCACCGGATAAAACTTAACCCTCTCGCATCGAGAAATAATGGTTGGTAAAAGAAAATTAGGATGCTCTGTAATTAAAATTAAAAAAGCTTTAGTTTTCGGTTCTTCCAAGGTTTTTAAAAAGCAGTTTTGAGCTTGCTTATTCATTAAATGAACTTGATCAATTATTACTCCTAAAAGAGGCGCCTTTATTGGCTTTAGAGATAATCTCCACTGAAGATTCCTAATCTGTTCTATTGGGATTTGTTTTTTTGCCAAAGAAGAATGAGGAGCAGCATTATTACCAACTGAACCTTTTTCCCCTTTAGGATATTTATTTTTTGGTTCAATAAAAATAAAATCAGGATGCTGAGAAAAATTTTCTCCAAAGATGGAAAAAATTAAATTAAAAGCTAATGTCTTCTTTCCTAATTTTTCTGGACCTGAAAGCAAAAGTGCATGAGAAATTTTCCCAGAAACTATCATTTTATTAAAAAATTGCTGCTGCTTTTTATGACCAATAATCATTTTTAGGTTTTAAAGAGAGCTACTATACCTAGATCCTTATTTCTTAACCATAATGCTTCTCTTATAAATATCTAAATTGCTTAACATTGATCCTGTTCCTTTAGCCACACATAATAATGGTTCTTCAGCCAAGATTGCGGGCACTCCAACTGATTTTGCGATTAATTCTGGAAGATTCCTTAACAAGGACCCACCTCCTGTCAAGACCATACCTTTATTCATTATATCGGCTGAAAGTTCAGGTGGGGTGTCTCGGAGCACTAATTTAATTACTTGGATGATTTCTGAGAGCACATCAGAGAAAGCATCACAAACATCATTAGAAGAAATTTTTATATTTTTAGGCAATCCTAAAATCATATCTCTTCCTCTAATTTCCATTTTTTTCACTTCTTTTTCAGGAAGCGCAGTCCCAATTCTTTTTTTGATCTCTTCGGCTGTTTGTTCACCAATAGCCAAATTATATTTTTTCTTAATGTAGTCTGAAACAGCAAGATCCATTTTATCACCCGCCACTCTTACTGAATGAAAATTAACAATTCCACCCAGAGAAATCACTGCCGCCTCAGTCGTTCCTCCTCCCATATCAACAACCATATTACCAGAACAAGTATTAATTGGAACTCCGGCTCCTATAGCAGCTAAAATAGGCTCTTTGGCTAAATAAACTGCCCTTGCTCCAGCATTCATCCCAGCTTCAACCACTGCTCTTTTCTCAGTAGAGCTGATGCCGGCTGGAACACCAATCATTAGTTCTGGTTTAAAAATTCTAAATCGCCCCAGAGTTTTATCAATAAAATACCTGAGCATAGCTTGAGTCACTCTAAAATCAGCAATCACACCATCTCTAAGTGGTCGGTAGATTCTGATAGTATCTGGAGTTCGACCCATCATTTCCTTTGCTTCTTGACCTACAGCTAAAATCTCATTTTCAGCCAAAGCTACTGCCACCACTGATGGCTCTTGCAAAACCACTCCCCTTTTAGGAGCAAAAACAACTGAATTTGCAGTACCTAAATCAATACCTAGTCTCATAGTATTACTCTAAAAATTTTAACTTATCTTCTTAAATTTTGCAAATATTAAACTCAAATTCAAAAATAAAGAAATAACTAAACTAGAAGTAAAATTTGCAACTTGAAGCTTTTGTGAATATAATCTAAGAATGGCAAAAAAAGCACAAAAAATTTTATTTTTCATTTTTTTCCTTATATTCCTTTTTTCTACCCCAGTTTTGATTCTTCATAGTCAAGGATATAGATTAGATTGGGAGAACAAAAAAATAACACAAACCGGTGGTCTTTTCTTAAAGATTTCACCCAAAAAATCTTCTGTTTATCTAAATAGAGAATCGATTCAAAAAACAGATTTTTTCTTTGGTTCAATTTTGATTGAAAATCTTTTACCCAAAAGATACCATATAAAAGTTCACAAAGAAGAATACTTTCCATGGGAAAAAGAGTTAGAGATAAAAGAAAAAGAGGTAACTGAAGCCAAAAATATTCTTCTTTTTCCAAAAAATCCTAACCTTATCCCTTTAGCAAAAGGAGTTCAAGATTTTTGGTTTTCACCAAATAAGAGAAAAATAATTTTAAGAGAAAAAGAGGGGGAAAATCTTTGGTCTCTAAAACTTTATGATTTAGATAAAAACGTAAAGAGCCGACTTATTGGAGAGGGTGATGTTTTCACTTCGACTGACTCGACAAGTTCACTGCAAACTGATCCAAGGCAAACAAAAAAAAGAGCAGAATTTTTTAGTTTAGAATTTTTAAATAATGGAAATGAAGTTTTATTAGAAATCGGTATAGGAGAACAAATAAAGTATTTTACTCTAAATATTAATTCAACCTTCCCCGTCCTAGAAGAAGTAAAAAAATCCTTACCCCTCCTTGAAAATATTGTAACTCAGAAAATTTTAAACGGAGATGTTTATTATTTAGACAACTGGGGTCATCTCTACAAAACCAATTCCTCCTTTTCGTTAAAAGAAAAAATCACCATAATCCCCTTTCCTATCCAGCAAGAAACAGATTATGAATTAGATATCTTTTCTGAATTTATTTTCTTGAAAGAAGGAAAAAATTTATATTTATTAAATCAAACGGATGGGTTATTTGAAAAGTTTTTTGACAATATTGTTTCTTTAAAACTCTCCCCTAACAAAGAAAAATTAATTTATTTTTCTAAAAATGAAATTCATGTTCTATTTCTAAAAGAACAAAAATCTCAACCCAGAAGAATAATAGGAGAAAAAATCTTTCTGATTCGTCTCTCTGAGAAAATTACCGATGTTTTCTGGATGAACTCAGATTATTTAGTTTTCAGCACAGAAAACGCTATTAAAATTATTGAAACTGATACCAGGGATAAAGTAAATATTATAAATATAGGTGAATTTATAGATCCAGAAATATTCTGGAATTTAGTTGATAAAAAATTATACCTCCTATCCAAAGAGAATCTATTGATGTCTCAAAAATTAATCCCCTAAATGAAAAAAGCTCCTCTTTTGAGCTTTTTTTAAAAAACAAAAAGATTTGATAAAAATAACTAAATGCTTTCTGTTTGAATTTTCTTTTTAAATGTTTCCCAACCAAGACTACCCTCTCCTGTCATCCTACAGATTGCTTTATAGGAACAGTATCGACATTGCCAATTTTTCGGCCAATCAGAAAGTCTGGCGGGAATAACATTTGAATCAATCTTTATCTTAAGCTCAGCCAATTCTCCTAAAAGCCTTTTGGCTCGAGCTGTATCATAATCTACTAAAAATTCCTTTAATTCTTGGGTGTCTTTGTTGACATAAAGTAAAATGCCTTTTTTAATTTTGAAGGAATGTAAATAGAGCTGAATTTGATCTATATTGTCTTCTTTAGGACTCTTTAAGTTTCTAAATATCATACTATTCATACTTTTTATATCTAACACATACAATTGCTTGCCATCGCTAATGATGGCATCAGCTCTTCCTGAAATAAATTCTTTAGGAGGAGTACTTACCTCTGAAGTCACTACCTGAATGTCTCTAACGCTCAACAAGGCCTTCATAATCAGCATATGAATATAATCTCCATGGTCAAATAGTCTTAAGATTCGAGCTTCTATTGCTTTCCGGGGAGCATTTTTAAATTTAAAAAATGTTGCTCTTTGACATTTCCCAGCATCGGTAATGTAAAACCGGGTCCTCTCTCTATTCTTTTGGCTATCCAGATAAAATTGGTCAATAAGTTCTTTGAGCATTTATTTTAGTATTTAGTAACTGATATTTGATAGTTAGTATTTAAAAGTTTTTAAGGACGTGTTATACTTTTAGTGTAAGCTAGTATTAATATAGCTTATAAATAAGTACCTTTAGGGGTGAAGGATCAGTGAAGCATTTAAGTTTCGTATACAATATAGTGGGAGCACTGCTGGTCATCTCTGCATTATGGGAAGGTTCGATTCTTTACACTGTAGCGGGAATCCTGTTTATAGCTATAGGTTTATCTTTTTTCTTTTTAGCGCGTGAACTGGCCACCAAGGTACCAGTCCATTCAAAGTAAAGGAAGTTCCAAAAGGTTCTTCCTTTTTTATTTTACCTCTTTTTCCATTGAGGAGCGCGTCTGGCTCTTTTTAAACCAAACTTTTTCCTTTCTCTCATTCTAGGATCTCTCTTCAAAAATCCAGCCTTTTTTAATCTTTTCCTAAAGTCAGGGTTAAAAATAATAAGAACTCTAGATATACCATGACGAATGGCTTCAGCTTGAGAAATTACTCCTCCTCCCTTTACAATGACTGAGATTCTAAATTTATCGATGCACTTCATTTTTTCCAAAGGAGCCATTGGTATTTTCTGAACTTCTGGGACTTGGAAATATTTCTCTATAGGCTTTTGATTTATCAAAAATTCTTTTCCTCCTTTGGTCCAGACCCTAACCCTAGCTATGGCTGTCTTCCTTCTTCCCTGTGACTCATAATATCTGTCAGCTTGAGAAGAAAGTATTGCTTCCTTTGTTTTTTCTATTGTTTTTTCTATTTTTTCTTTCCCTGTTTCCTTTTTCTTGATTTTTGCAGTTTTAGTCCTAACCTTAACTTTAGCTTTGGTCTTAGCTTTAGCTTTGGTTTTGGGTTTAGATTTTGTCTTTTTGGTTTTTATCATAAACTATTCAAACTTTAGTCTTTTTATCTGTTTTGGTCTTAACTTATTTTTGGGCAACATACCATAAACAGCTTTTTTTAAAACCTCAGGCGGGTTTTTCTTAAAAAGATCTTTTAGAGTAATCTCTTTTAAGCTGCCCAAATAACCTGAATGCCTATAATATTTTTTTTGGTCCATTTTTTTACCAGTAAATTTTAATTTTTCAATATTTTTCACCATTACAATATCCCCCATATCTTTGTAGGGAACAAAATCTTTTTTATGCTTACCACGCAAAAAAACAGCTATTTCTGTAGCTAATCTCCCTAAAATCCTATTTTTAGCATCTATTGCGTGGGTTTTACGCTCCATAGTTTAGATGGTTCAATAACTAGAATAATCTCTCAACTATTTAACCAAAGAACCATTTACTTCACTAATTCTATTATCGCCATTCTAGCTGCATCTGATCTTCTTGGTCCCAACTTAATAATTCTTGTATAACCGCCTTTTCTTTCTTTATACTTTGGGGCAATTTCATTAACTAATTTCTTAACTACCCTGGCCGAAAATTTTTTAGCCAATAATCTTCTTGCACTCAAGTTATTTTCTTTCGCTCTAGTAATTTGTTTTTCAGCAAAACCAGAGACTTCTTTAGCTTTAGCTTCAGTAGTCTTAATCTTTTCTTTCAAAAAAAGCTCTCTTGCTAAAGATCTTAAAAGAGCTTTTCTTTGATCACTTTTTCGTTTTAGTTTTCTTCCTTTTTTTCTTTTTTTCATGTTTTTCCTTAATTGGTTTTTTAACTGATTTTTCTTTTTTTTCAGCCTTAAATTCTTTTTCTTCTTTAAAAACAGAATGGAATAAATCAAAATGCAAAGATAAAATCTCTGATGCTTGGGAAAAAGCGCTTTCTGGAGTAATTGTTCCATCGGTTTCAATTTCTAAAAACAATCTATCATAATCTGTCCTTTTTCCTACTCTCATATTTTCTACCTGAAAAGCAACTTTTCTAACCGGAGTAAAGATTGCATCTAGAGAAATTATTCCTACTTCCAATTTTTCTTTTTTTCTTAATTCACCTGAGACATATCCAATTCCTTTTTCCACTAAAATTTCTATTTCCAACTGAGCTTTTGGTGTAGTTAAAGTAGCGATATGAGCATTTTGATTAATTAGTTCTAATTGGCTCGGTATTTTTAAATCAGAACCCTTTACCTTTTTTTCACCTTTCATTTTCAAGATAACTTTTTGAGGTTCATTGGTAAAAATTTTAAATCTTAATTGTTTCACATTAAGCATAATACTCACAACTTCTTCCACAACCCCAGGAATAGTTGAGAATTCATGAGGAATGCCTTTTATTTTTATCTGAGTAGCTGCGGCTCCCTCAAGAGAAGACAATAAAACTCTTCTTAAAGAGTTTCCTATTGTTACTCCGTAGCCAGGATAAAGAGCTTCTATCTCAAAGATAGCTTTATTTTTTTCTTTTTTAGTAATCTTTGGTTTTTGGGGTAGAGAAATCATACTTCTTTAAGGAACAAGCAACAAGAGACAAGAAACAAGATTTTTTGTTTCCTGCTTTCTGCTCCTTGTTATTTACTTTGAATAAAATTCAAAAATAGTGGATATTTCTACTGGTGGAGCCGCTTCTTCTAGAGTTGGTGCTCCCACAACCTCTCCCTCTAATTTTGCTTTATCTAATTTAAGCCAGTTGGGAGTTTGATATTTTTTCATTAATTGTTTAAAATTTTCAACTATTTTCTTTTCAGTTTTTTGGGGTTTTAGCGAAACAATATCTCCTTTTTTTACCTGATGAGAGGGAATATTCAGTGCTCTTTTATTAACTAAAAAATAACCATGCGAAACTAATTGTCTTGCTTTATCTCTGGAAAGAGTAAACCCTAATCGGAAAATAACATTATCTAACCGAGATTCCAGCAACTTAATAAGTAAACCCGGAGCATCTTTTACTCTACCTTTCTTTTTTAATACCCCTTTCACATAATTTTTAAACTGTGTTTCCCGTAGGTTATACCAATTTCTTAGTTTTTGCTTCTCTTTTAATTCTTTGGCATATTCTGAAGGAGGTCTTCCTCTTTTTTTTCTTTTGAGGCCAGGAGGATAAGGTCTTCTAACAATAGCACATTTGGGTAACAGACAACGCTCTCCTTTTAGAAAAAGTTTTTCACCTACTCTCCTACAAATTTTGCATTTTGCATTTACTAGCACAAATATTTACGAACTTTTTACTAATCATTATCAATATTTATCAATAAAAATTAGTTTTAAATTTACGGTTTTATTAACGAATTATACTCTCCTTGGTTTTTTAGGTTGACAACCGTTATGGGGCACAGGGGTTACATCTTTAATAGAAACAATATCTAGATCTCTGGTAACTAAGCTTCTCAGGGCTGATCCTCTGCCAGAACCCACGCCTTTAAGAAAAATCTTTACTTTTTGAATCTTTAATTTTCTTGTTACCAAAATCATAGCTTCGGCTACTTTTGAAGCTGCAAAAGGAGTACCCTTTTTTGTTCCCTTAAATCCAATCTTGCCAGTAGAGGTACCATGCAAAGTATTTCCCTGTGGATCGGTTAAAGTCAAAATTGTATTATTATAGGAGGAATAAATATAAATCCTACCCTCTCTTATTTGTTGAGGGGTTTTAATCTTAATTTCTTTTCTAATTGATGCCTCTACCTTATCTCTTTCTTTTAGCAACTCTTCTTTAGTTTTTGTAATAACACGTTTCTTGCCCATATGATAATTACTTATTAAAAACGCTTACCCTCATCCAATAAGGGAAGACTTCAATAAAACTTACTTAGCAGAAGGTGGTGCTTTTCTTCCAGAACCCACCGTCTTTCTAACATTTCCTCTCACTGTCCGAGTATTTGTTTTTGTTCTTTGTCCTCTCACTGGTAATCTTTTAGTGTGACGAAGCCCTCTCCAAGACCCAATATCTTTTAGTCTCTTAACAGCCGTCATTATTTCTCTTCTCAATCCTCCTTCAACCTTATATTTCTTTTCTATTATTTCTCTGAGAAGGTTAATTTCCTCTGGCTTTAGATTTCCCGCTTGAGTTAAAGGATTAATCCCGGCTTCAATTATAATCTTCTTACTTAAAGACAAACCTATCCCATAAATATAGGTTAGAGCAATAACTATTCTTTTTTTATCGGGGATACTAACCCCTATAATCCTTGGCACAGTTGTTAACTATTTAACCTTGACGTTGCTTATGTTTAGGATTTTTTTTGCAAATAACATAAACTCGTCCTTTTCTACGGACAGTTTTACAATGGCGACAAATTGTTTTAACTGATGATCTTACTTTCACTAAATTAACTTATTGGCTACTGCTGATTAGCTTGCTAGTAAAATTCTAAAGAATCTGCTTTTAGCAGAACTTTAATTTTTGATCAAGATAATAAGCTGCTACCTAATAAGCTATTTACCACGATAAACAATTCTTCCTCTAGTATCATCGGGGCCCATTTCTACGGTTACTCTATCTCCAGGCAAAACTCTAATTCTATACATTCGTAACTTCCCAGCAAGATGACACAAAATTTCTTGCCCATCATCCAATTTTACTCGGAAGTTAGTGCTGGGCAAGGCTTCTAAAATTAGTCCTAATTTTCGTAATTTCTTTTTTTTCACTAATAGCTATTTTTTATCAGAAATTTAAGATTCAGTCAACCCCTAAGGAGAAACATCACTCAATAATGAGAGGATAATCAATTTCAATTTTATCTACTTTTTGAGGAATGCTCTTGACCCAAAAGGGCCAAAGTTTGATTTCAGTATCAATAATCTCAGATTTTCCTTCCAAAAAAGTTTCAGCTTCTTTTAATGATTTTCCTATTAAGGATTTTTTCAAGAGAAATAAGTCAATTTTTGGATAGAGTTCAGCTGAAAAAATCAAAGAAAGCACTACCTTTCCTAAGTCCAAATCAAGAATGTCTAAAGTATAATTTATCTTCAAGCTTTTTTCGTAAATTGCCTCATCTTCAACAATTTGTAAAAGAATAAAATTTTGAACAAAACTCTCAACATCTTCTTTTTTAAATAAAAGAGTAATTCCTTTAGCTCTTACTTTAAAATTAAAACTATCTTTTGCATCTCCGACTTTAGTTAAAGAAACTTTTTCTAAAATTTCTATTTCTGCAGTATCTTTTACAAAAACAAAGTCTCTGGCAGTCTTATCCTCTAACGCTTTTTCAACCTCTAGTCTTACTCTATCTATTAGAATCTTCTCGGCCTTTTCTAAGTCCTCTTCTGTTACTTGAGGCGACTCACCTCCCCCTTTCATTGATTCAAAAGATTCTCCATAAAACTTTGTATATCTCGGTGTTCCCCTAAAAACAAAAATAGAAAAGTGAGAAGGACCAATATTATATTCTTCTCCCGCTTCAGCCGCGATAACCGGAACATCAACATGACTTGGATTGAGTTTCCCACTTTGAATTTCGGCTCCAGGTATATGTATTCTATCTTTTGATTTAAACAATTTTCCGTCACTGGAAACAAACCTAGTCCCCTTTAACCAGACCTCAGATTTTGTGGTGTAAACATTATAAAGTCTGATTACACCTTCTGCCTTAATTAAAGCTTTGCCGGTAGAAACAAAATTATCTGA
>SDBT01018049.1_pt1 | contig 11108 bp, 12 predicted proteins | sample 2277101 | NCBI WGS metagenome assembly SDBT01 (sample SAMN10404973, study PRJNA504765) | marine sediment metagenome | isolation source: marine sediment core GS10_PC15, 103 cmbsf | place: Arctic Ocean: Southern Knipovich Ridge | collected 2010 | reverse complement strand
CTGCCGATAGGTGTTCAAATCGTTGGTACGTACCACGGCGATGCCGCCCTCCTCAGGGCAGCGGCGGCATTTGAACAGGCGGCGCCGTGGGCTGGGAAAAGGCCTTCACTGGAGTAAGTAGTAGGGGGGCTCTTTACCTTACGTTACTAACGCCGGTCGTCCACGCCGACACCCCAGAAATCCGGCCTGGTTTTTACCTCTTCTATGAAGTCGGCGACCACTTTGCCAATGTCGGTAAATTCCGGTTTCCACCCCCACTCTTCACGAGCCCGGGCGTCATCAATGGTGCTCACTCCCCGGGTGCGGTAGTACTCCATGACCAGCGGGTCAGGGTTATAGGTGATATTGGCATCAGGGATGAATTTTTTGATTGTTTTCTCCAGCTCACCGGCAGTAGGAGTTGGTGAGATTCCGGCCAGGTTATAACAGACCGTTTTTATCTGCTCTTCCGGTGCATCGTAGAGCATCATCGTTGCCCGGACAGCATCTTTGTAATAGAGAACAGGTACGGCGACATCCTCGGCGGCGAAGCATTCGAACGGTTCACCCAGCGCCGCATTCTCGACCATCCACAGCATGAACACCGGCAGGGCGCGTACCTTAACGCCGGGACGCATCACCATGCAGTAGCGGACGGCGCGAAAGTCCAGTCCGAATTTGCGACGGTAAAACCGGCCCAGAAGCTCGATGTACAGTTTTCCGGCGCCGTACATGGTAATCGGTCGCTGCAGTGTCTCATCATCAATCACCGCTCCGGTGCCGAGTCCATAGGTCGCGTCGGTGCTGGCGAAGACAAATCGCCTGACGCCGAACAGTCTGGCCGCTTCCAGCACGTGCATCGAGCCCATGATGTTTACCTGGAACGCACCCCACGGGTTAAGGTCGGACGGTATGCTCAGCATCGAGCCGTGGTGAAAAATGTCCTCAACGTTGTTATCTTTTACGGCGTTCAGCACTTCGGGCCATACCTTGATGTCGCCCTGGACTACCTTCACCCTGTCACTGATATCAGTCAGGCGCTGCATCTGCGGTGCGATGTCAAAAAGAACAACGTCTTTGCCTCTGGCTATCAGTTCATGCGCCAGACCGACGCCGATTCCACCGGTGCCGCCGGTAATGAGCACGGACATCCGTTTTCCTCCTCTGGCTGCGGCGATGATATTAAAGCACGTGGTGCTAGGTTTCTTCTCCGGCCAACTGCTGAATTATCTTGGCTACGACCGACCAGTCTCTGTCACCGTAGCCAGCGGCCCGGGCGGCCTCAACCAGCTGTCGGGTCAGGCTGCCGGCCAGCAACGGGATTTTGGTAGCCTCGGCGGCGGAAAGAATGAGGCCGAGGTCTTTGGCCATCAGGTCGGTGGTGAAGCCGGGGGCAAAGTCGTTGTTGGCCGGGCTCTGGGGGATAACGTTGGGGTAGGGCACCCTAGTCTGCAGTACCCAGCTGTTTCCGGAACTGGCGCTCATGACCTCGTAGAGGACCCTGGGGTCAGCACCAAGCTTGACGCCGAACAGAAAGCCTTCAAAGACACCGATGCCGGCGATGGCCGCTGCCAGGTTGTTGGCCAACTTGACCACCTCACCCATGCCCACATCGCCAGCGTGAATGATTTTCTCCCCCATGACTTCCAGTATTGGCCGGCACTGGTCAAAAATATCTTTTTTCCCGCCAACCATTATGGAGAGGGTGCCATCGGCGGCTTTGAGGGGAGCACCGCTCACCGGTGCATCCATCATATCGATTCCCCTTTCCGTAGCCGCTGCTGCCACCTTGCGGGTAACAATCGGGTCGATGGTGCTCATATCTATAATGATGTTGCCCTTTTTCAGCCCGGCGAGGACGCCGTCGGGGCCAAACATAATCTGCTCCACGTGGGGCGATGAGGTCACCATGGTGATGACAATCTCTGAGTTCTCGGCCACCTCGCGCGGGGAAGCGGCGGCTTTGGCCCCTGCCTCCACCAGTTCCTGAACTGGCTCGGGCCTGATGTCATGGACAGTCAGCGGATAACCTGCCCTGGCCAGGTTCAAAGCCATCCCTTTGCCCATATTGCCCAAACCGATAAAACCGAGTTTTTTCATCGCGCCTCCTTTGCCAACTGGAGTGGACGGGACTTCAGCCTACTTCTTTTTCACCGATTCTCTGACCGCCTGGGCGATATGCCGGGCGGTTAATTCGTATTCCTCTTTCAGTTCCGGTACGGTGCCTGATTGGCCGAACCGGTCTCTGATGCCAACGCGTTTCACAGGGACCGGCGCGTTCTCTGCCGCGACCTCGGCCACCGCCCCACCGAGGCCACCGAGGATACTGCTGTCTTCCACGGTGACGATGGCACCGGTCTCTCTGGCGGCCTTGATAATGGCCGCTTCGTCAATCGGCTTAAGCGTGTGCATATCCAGCAGGCGTACCTTGATACCTTCTTTCGCCAGGGTATCGGCGGCTTCCAGCACGTCGGAAAGCACCATGCCGGTGGAAATAATGGTGGCATCACCGCCATCGGTCAGGGTCACCGCTTTACCCAGCTCAAACGGGAAGTCATCGCTGTATACGGTCGGTACGGGCGGACCGGAAATACGCAGGGCCACCGGCCCGGTGTATTCAGCAATTGCCCTGGTCATTTTCTTCGTCGATACGGGGTCGGACGGTGAAACGAGCACCAGGTTGGGGATGACGCGCATGGCGGCGATTTCCTCGATAATCTGGTGCGAACCGCCCATGAAAGGCCACAGCATGCCGGAGTTGCAGAGCACGATTTTGACATTCAACTTGTCAAAGGCCACGTTCTGTCGTATCTGGTTATACGCCCGGCCCACGGCGAAGATGCTGTGGCAGTGGGTGAACGGCAGGTAGCCGCCACCTGCCAGGCCGGCGGCGGTGGTAATAAGGTTCGCTTCGGCAATGCCGACGTCATAAATGCGGTCGGGATGTTCTTTCTGGAACAGCTCACCGGCGGCGCCACGGGGGAAGTCGCCGTACAGCAGCACTATCTTACCGTTTTTCTTCGATAGTTCTATCATTTCCTCATGGTAGGCCTGGTACATGGCTTTCATTTCCCCCAATGGTTCCAGCACATAATTCTGTTTCATCTTTCGCTCCCTAAAATCTTTTTACGGTTGTTGCGAGGCTGCCTATTTCAGCGCCTCGAGCGCCTCAGCGTACATTTCATCGGACAGCTTGCAGAAGTGCAGGTTCCTGTGCTCGAAAGAGGGCACTCCCTTGCACTTGGTGGTGTGGGCGATGATAATGTGGGGCTTTCCTTTGACCCTGTCCGCGTTTTCCAGCGCGGTGAGGATAGCTTCGAAGTCGTGGCCGTCAATCTCGGTCGTATCCCATCTGAAGGCTTTCCATTTATCCACCCACGGCATCGTATTCATCCTTTCCTCAATCGTGCCGCTGGACTGGAATTTATTGTGGTCGAGGATGGCAACCAGGTTATCCACTTTGTAGTGGAGCGCGGCCATGACCGCTTCCCATATCTGTCCTTCATTGCTCTCTCCATCCCCGATAATGCAGTAAACGCGATAGCGGGGGACGGGGCGACCGGACGAATCCCTGGGAGCATCGATGCGGGCCGCCAGCGCTTCGCCAAGGGCAAAGGACAGTCCCTGGCCCAGCGAGCCGCCGGAGTACTCAATCCCGGGCACAATCCGCTCCGTGTGCGCCTGCAGGGTAGCTCCCATGTGGCCGTAGGACTTGTATAGCTCTTTCGAGAAGTAGCCCGCCTCGCCGAAAGCGGCATAGACCGTCTCGCAGCAGTGGGCTTTGGAAACAATGAGCCGGTCCCTGGCCTCCCAGTCCGGGTTTTTCGGGTCGTGCTTCATGTGCTGGAACATCAGCGCGGCGATAATATCCGCCTGCGATAACGAGCCACCTATCCAGCCGGAATCGCCAGCTTTTATCATCTCCACGGCGTCTCTACGGATAATCCTGGCTTTTTCCGTCAGTTTCTGTATCAATTTCTCATCGTGGGCCATAGCTTCTATACCTCCTGTAGCCTGCTAGGTATATATTATACGGACGGCACCATCAGCGCAAACCATATTATTGTCCGCGGTTAATCTACCCAAAAAGAAAAGGGAAGGTCTCCAAAATCATTGGCGGATTCCTTCCCCTTTCATAGCGCTTCATTCAACCGTAAAAAGACTCTGTGAATATAATCGGCGCTGCAATCAGGACAGCAATTACAGTATCTGGTTGATGGCCTCTATCAGGTTTTCTTCTTTGGGAATCCAGTAATCCTCCAGAACCACCCCGTATGGTACCGGTGTATCGGGCGCGTTGACCCGCTTTATCGGGGCATCGAGGTAGTCAAACCCTTCATCGGCTACGATGGCTGCCACATGCTCGGCGAAACTCCCCGTTGCACATTCCTCGGTGAAAACGACCAGACGGCCTGTCTTCTCTACCGACTTCAGCACCGTCTCCTTGTCGAAGGGCACAATGGTGCGTGGGTCGATGACTTCCAGGCTGATGCCCTTTTCCTTCTGCAATTTTTCCGCGGCATTCAGCGCCCGTGTTACCATGGCCGCCGTGGCAACCACCGTAACATCGCTCCCTTCCCGTTTGATTTTAGCCTGCCCAAAAGGTATGAGGTACTCCTCTTCCGGCACCTCGCTTTTGGGCCCGGCCCACATCAGGAACTTGTGCTCGAAAAACATCACCGGATTGTCGTCCCGGATGGCGGTCTTGAGCAGTCCTTTGGCATCGTAGGCGTTGGAGGGCAGGACAATCTTCAGTCCCGGCATGCTCATCATCATGCCCTCGATGCTCTGCGAATGCTGGGCGGCGGTGCGTCGACCGGCGCCCGTGAGAGCGTCCATGGTAAGGGGCATTTTTATCTTGCCCCCGAACATGTACTTCATCTTGGTCATCTGGTTCATGATTTCATCCCAGGCCACACCAAGAAAGTCGGCGAATCGCATCCGCGCAATGGGCCTCATCCCGGTAATGGCAGAGCCGATGGCGGCGCCGAGTATAGCCGCCTCGGAGAGAGGGGTATCCCGGACCCTGTCTATTCCGTATTTCAGATACAGGCCGCCGATTTCACCCATCAGGCCGCCCATCGGGCCTACGTCTTCCCCGATGATGAATACCGCGGGGTCCCTGGCCATTTCCTCGTCGAGAGCTTCACCAATCGCCTGTCGAATATTTATCTCTCTCATTCCTGTCTCCTACGAGTAAACGTTTTTCAGAGTCTCTTCCAGTTCCGGGAAGGGGCTTTCCAGCGCGAATTTCACCGCCTCATCAATTTCGGCAAGCGCTTCCTTATCAATGGCTTCAGCCTGTTTTTCCGTCAGCAACTTCATCTCAAGCAGCTTCTTCTGGTAAGAGTTAATCGGGTCTCTTTTCATCCACTTGTCAATCTCTTCTTGGGGCCGGTAGGTGCCGGAATCGCCCTCAAAATGACCGCGAAAGCGGTACGTCTTGGCCTCGATAAGGGTCGGACCCTTTCCATTTCTGGCCCTGGCCACCGCCTCGCCCACGGTCTCATAGACCGCCGTAACGTCCATTCCGTCAACCACCACTCCCGGGATTCCGTAGCCGACGGCTCTATCGGCAATGTTGGGTATATTCAGCGAACAGCTGGTGGGCACGGAAACCGCCCAGAGGTTATTTTCACAGATGAAGACGACCGGCAGGCACCAGACGGAGGCGAGGTTGAGTCCTTCGTGGAAGCGTCCGATGTTGGAGGCGCCGTCGCCGAAAAAGCAGATGGTCACCTGGTCAGTACCTCTAAGTACCGCGGATAGCCCGGCGCCGGTGGCAATCGGAATTCCTGAGCCAACGATACCGGCCGCACCCAGCATGCCGATATCCAGGTCGGCGATGTGCATGGAACCTCCCTTACCTAGGCAGTAGCCGGTTTTCTTGGCGAACAGTTCCGCCATCATCTTATCGGTTTCACCGCCCTTGGCAATGAGGTGTCCGTGTCCGCGGTGGGTGCTCATGATATAGTCCTCTTTTTTCAGGTGAGCGATTGCACCGGTGGCCACCGCCTCCTCACCGATGTATAGGTGGACGCTGCCGGGTATATTACCGTCGGCAAACTCCCGGGCAACACGTTCCTCGAACCGCCTGATGCGGACCATGGTTCGGAACATCCAGAGCAGTTTTTCCTTTTCAATAGCCATAGCAACTCCCTTCTCCATAGCTGGGGTCAATCAGTGAGGTCTGAGAAAAAATGATAGGTTTTACACCAGCAAGTTTCAGTCAATCCCCAATATTATACAATACCCTCTTCAGAAATGTGAAACCTGGTCACCACGACCGGATGGTCTGCGAGATACCGCCATCAACCACCAGGGTGGTTCCGGTGATGTACTTCGCCTCGTCGGAGTTAAGGAAGAGGGCAGCATTGGCGGTGTCCCAGCCCTCACCCTGCTTACCGGTGGGGGACATGGCGTCACGCCGGCGCCACATTTCCTCTATATCGCCTCCAGCCCAGGCATCTTTATTGTAATACTCCGCCTGCGGTGTCTTCATCAACCCGGGGAGGATGACGTTGCAGCGGATGCCTTTATCGGCGTACTCGAGGGCGATATCCCTGGTCAGGGCGATGATGGCCGACTTGGAGGACGCGTAGGCGCAGTTGGGCAGGGTGAACCGTATGGCACCCACCGAGGCGATATTGGTGATGGAGCCTCCCCCCTGCTTCAACATTTGGGGGATGGCGTATTTTCCGGTGAGGAACATGCTCTTCACGTTTACCGCCATCACCTTGTCCCAGGTCTCCTCCGCAGTCTCGATGACACCGCCCCACTGCCCGATACCCACGTTATTGTGCAGGATGTCAATCCGGCCGAACTTCTGAATACAGGTCTCGACCATCTTCTGACAGTCGCTCGCTTTGGAGACGTCGGCCTGGAAGGTGATGCATTCACCGCCTTCTTCGTCAATCATTTTTTTGGTTTCCTCGGCAGCTTCGAGGTTATAGTCAACCGCCATGACTTTGGCGCCCTCCCGGGCAAAGACAATGGCTGTCGCTTTGCCGTTGCCCATACCGGGAAGCACGGAACCGGCGCCGGTAACGATGGCCACTTTATCTTTCAATCTCTCTCCCATTGTTAAATCCTCCCTCTCTCTATTTCTTTTCGGACGGCCACGACCTCTGGGTTGCGGAAAGGCCGGCATCAACCAGCAGTGTCGTCCCGGTGATATACTTCGAATCATCGGAGGCGAGAAAGAGGGCGGCGTAGGCCACATCCCACGGTTCGCCCTGCTTGCCGGTGGGGGACATGGCATCACGTCGCTGCCACATCAGCTCAACGCTGCCGTCGCCGTAGGCGTCCGGGTTATAGTACTCGACCATCGGCGTCTTCATCATCCCGGGCAGAATGGCGTTGCAGCGGATACCCTTGTCCGCATACAGAATGGCCACCTCCCGGGTGAGGGCAATCACCCCGGCTTTGGAGACGGAATAAGCGAGCGCTGGCGCCGGCTGACACCGGATGGCGCTGAGTGAGGAAATATTGATGATGACGCCGCTCTTCTGGGTTTCCATGTAGGGCAGGGCATATTTGCAGGTGAGGAACATGCTTTTCAGGTTGATGGCCATGGTCTTGTCCCAGATTTCCTCCGGCGTCTCCACCGGCCCGCCGTATCCGCCCATCCCCACGTTATTGTGCAGGATGTCGACCCGACCGAACTTCTCGATGCAGGTCTCGACCATCTTCTGACAATCGCTTGCCTTGGAAACATCGGCGTAGAACGCGATGCACGTGCCACCTTCCTGCTCAATCAGCTTTTTGGTTTCCTCGGCGGCTTCGAGGTTATAGTCAACCGCCATGATTTTGGCACCCTCTTGGGCGAAGACGATGGATGTTGCCTTGCCGTTGCCCGTACCGGCCAGAATTGAGCCGGCACCGGTGACAATGGCTACCCTATCTTTGAGGCGTTCTCCCATCTTTTTCTCCTTCTATATCAATACATCAATCTCTATTTCGCTTCCGGTGGCCACGTTCTCATTGTCCCGGACAGGCCACCGTCCACGAGCAATGTGGTCCCGGTAATGTATTTCGAATCATCAGAGGCAAGAAACAGCGCGGCGTGGGCGATATCCCAGGGCTCACCCTGCTTACCGGTGGGGGACATGGCGTCCCGCCGCCGCCACATTTCCTCAATATCGCCACCCCAGGCACCCGTGTAGTAGTGCGCAATCCGCGGCGTCTTCATCAGTCCGGGCAGGATAGCGTTGCAGCGGATATTCTTGGAGGCGTACTGAATCGCCACTTCACGCGTCAGGGCAATTACGCCGGCTTTGGAGACGGAATAAACCGTCAGCGGTGCCGGCTCGGCACGTAACGCGACAACAGAAGCGATGTTGATGATGACGCCGCTCCCTTGTTTCTCCATATGGGGCAGGGCGTACTTGCAGGTGAGGAACATGCTTTTCAGGTTCACGTTCATCACCCGGTCCCAGGTCTCTTCGCTGATTTCCACCGGGCCACCGTGCGCCCCCAAAGCTACATTGTTGTCCAGTATATCCAGGCGGCCGAACTTATCGATACATGCCTCAACCATTTTCTGGCAGTCGTTCGCTTTGGAGACATCCGCCTTGAAGGTGATGCACTGGCCGCCCTCTTCGTCAATCATGCGTTTGGTTTCTTCGGCGGCCTCAGGGTTGATGTCAGCCGCCATGACCCTGGCGCCCTCACGGGCGAAGAGAATGGCCGTTGCCTTGCCGTTTCCCATGCCGGGACCGATGGCACCAGCTCCGGTGATGATGGCTACCTTGTCTTTCAGACGCTCTCCCATAGCTCACCAACTTTTAGCGCCCGTGAAAAAGGCGACTTACCCCTATGCCTCCTCCGACTTTTCCCTCAAGGGAGCAACAATATTTTACCAGCTTCACCGCTCCGGGCCAGTTCAAAGGCTTTCTCATAGTCAGCCAGCGGGAAGCGGTGGGTTATTATCGGCAGGGGGTCGAATTTGCCCGTGTCCAGCATAGCCCGAACCTGCCACCAGGTCTGCCAGACCACCCGGCCAAATATGCCAAGTACCCTGGCTTCCTTGAGTATGATATTGGGGTGGAAGTCGAATTCTATTGGCCCCGGGGGCACACCCACCAGGCTTACCCTGCCTTCGCGCTTAAGTACCTGGAAGCAAAGTCGGGTGGCTTCAGCGTTGCCGCTGAGCTCAATTGATACGTCCACACCGAGGCCACCGGTGGCATCCATGATGGTCTTGACCGGGTCCTGCTCTTTGAGGTTAATGATGGTGGCATCGGGAAAGAGCTGGCGTGCCATGGTGACGCGTTTCGGTGCAACTTCAATGCCGAAAATTTTGGTAGCCCCGAACACCCTGGAGGCACCGAGAGCGAACATGCCGATGGGCCCACAGCCAAAGACCGCCACGCTTTTACCGTTGATTTCCCCGGCCATGACACCATGCATGCCCACGCCCATCGGTTCGTGGATGGCGCCGAGTTCATAAGAAGTGCCCGGCGGGTGTTTCCAGCATACCTGTGCCGGCACAGTCATATATTCAGCAAAGGCACCATTAAGCGTGTGGCCGAGGAGGCCCATGTTCAGACAGTTGAGCGTGGCGTCGTTCTGGCAGTAGTAACATTCCCCGCAGAATATATGCGGCTCAGGGGAAACAAGGTCGCCCTTCTTGATGTTGGTCACGCATTCACCCACCTCTATCACATCTCCGCATGTTTCGTGACCGGTAACAATGGGCAACTGCATCATCTTCATGATATTGGGCGATGAATGATAGGCGTGGATATCACTGCCGCAGATGGCAGTCCCCATAATTTTGACCAGGACATCCTTGGGCCCGACCTTGGGCATATCAACATCCTTATATTCGTACCCTACAGCTTCGGTTGCTTTCACCAACGCTTTCATTTCACCTGCTTCCTTTCCATATCAGAATTCGCTGTCAAAGGGGACACATAAGAAAACCCCTGTAAATTCCTCTTTTGAGTTCGCTACAGGGGATTCCGGTAACTTTTCCGTGTATTCTGATATGCTGAGTGATGATGGTTTTTGATAACCGGTAAGTCAGTTCAGGTTCAGCTATACCAGCGAGTATCATTGTCTATTATACCGCATTCCCAAACACACGACCAGCCGCCAGGTTCCACCGCAATACTGCTTCTAGCTCTGGGCCAGTGCTTCCAGCAATTTGTCGGCCGCTTCCCTGGCGGACATGCCGGCGGAAACGCCGAGTTTCTTGGCTGCCGCATTAACCACGGAAATCTGTCCCTGCTCATAGGTGCTCATTCCGGAGCCTATTTTGGCCGACATAGCCGCCACTGCCGCGGCTGGAATGCCCTGTTCATCGCACATTTTGAGGGCGGCGATACCGGCATCGTTCTTTCCCATCCCGGCATCGTTGCCTATCATGGCGCCAACGCCGCTGTGAAGCGTCATCTCCCCGACGTTTATCCCGCAGTGGGAACCATCGACAAAGACGTCTCCCTTGGTACTTTCATCCATCACCGCCGCGGAATCGGCAACGACGATTTTGCGGTTTCCAGATTGCTTTATTATCTGACCAGCCAATGTTTACCCCTCCCTTTTCTAGGTCGCGTTTAAAATTCCTTCCAGCATTTTATCAGCCGCTTCTTTGGCAGTCATGCCCACCGTAACACCCATCTTTTTGGCCACTTCGTTGACTGTCGATATGACACCTTCATTGTAGGTGGACTGGCCAACGCCGATTTCGGCAGACATGGTTGCAACAGCTGCGGCCGGGATGCCATGCTCTTCCAGGGTTTTCAGGGATGCTATCCCCGCATCTTCCAGGCCAATACCGGCATCATTGCCAATCGCCCCACGGGCACCACTTGGGAGTATGTAGTCGGGAGCGATATTGGCACCGCAGTGTGAACCGTTAACAACGATATCGTTTTTATTATCCTCGGTGACGGAGGTTGCAGAATCGGCAATGACAATGCGCAGTCCGCCGGACTCCCTCACCACTTTATGAACTTCATGCGTCATAAACCCTGCCTCCCGTCTCTAAACTAATTATCTGATACTGGTTACTAGCGTATCATCTGGCCGGGTAACCAGGTAATTATCTGCGGAAAGAGTGTGAAAAGGAAGAGTCCTACAATAATCAGTGCCACATGCGGCAGCACACCCCTGATGATGTCCCC
>SDBT01018048.1_pt1 | contig 11109 bp, 12 predicted proteins | sample 2277101 | NCBI WGS metagenome assembly SDBT01 (sample SAMN10404973, study PRJNA504765) | marine sediment metagenome | isolation source: marine sediment core GS10_PC15, 103 cmbsf | place: Arctic Ocean: Southern Knipovich Ridge | collected 2010 | reverse complement strand
ATAGTTGAGAAAAGCCTCTGTATCATCTTCTGAAAAAGCATAATTAGCAAATCCAATCAGATAAACCATCAAAACAACCAAAAATAAATTTTTAAAGTTTTTCACGATAACCTCCTTAAGGTTTGTAAATTTTGTTTCTACTATAATTGTAGCATATTCAATAGAAAAAGTCAAGGGCAAAGATAAAATAAAAGCAGGGGTGAGGTTTTTACGCCTCTCCCCTGTTTTTGTGTCGCGTGATTGATGGTTTAGAATTCGTGAGTTAATGAAATTAACCATACGGTTTCACTTTCATTAATCTTTGGATCATTCATCCAATACCTTAAAGATGCTTTTAGGGCTAATTTTTCAAAAAGATCTACGCTTTTTGAAACCTCTAACATCTTATTGAACCCCTCCAGCCCATCAAGAAAAAATTCTTTGTTGTAGGCAATGCTGGCTGCAAGATCAAAACCAAATAAATTTTCAGAAACTCCAATAGAGAAATGCCATCCATTTTTTCTTAAATCAACAGGAACGTGTACGTAGCAAGCAAGAAAGTTAGGATGCAACGGAATGTTCACCAAAGAAATACTTCCATTTCCAATAATTGCCATCGAGAGATCCTTTCCTTCGTATTGCCACGCGATTGGAATTACGGCTAACATTAAATCAATTTTCTTTGCAATCTCAATCGTTTTGCCAATAAAACACCCTAATTCTCCATAGCCATCTCCTGAAACAAGAGAAGGGCGGAAAGAAAAAGTTTTTGCAGGAATGTCAAAGTCAATCTTGAAAAAATTTTTATTCTGGGGAAGAAAGTCCATTGCAAAAGAGATGTACCTGTTTCCTGTAGTTAAAGAAACTGTTGCCGAACTCTTTTCATCAGCAAAAATCGGTGAAACCAGTAAAACAATCATTGCAACCATTATTAATTTTTTAATCACGATAACCTCCTTAAGGTTCGTAAATTAGATTTTGTTTCTACTATAATTGTAGCATAGGTAACAAAAAAAGTCAACCCCGTAGTGAATTTTCGACTAATTTTCATTATTTTGGTCCGACCTTTCGTCGGACCAGTCGAAAATCTACTACAGGGTCAAGCCCAAAAAATAAAAAGATGGGGTAGGTTGGGCTTTGCCCGACCTACCCCTTGGCTAACAACCGTCGCCGCAATGTGCAACTCTAGGAATCATGAATCTTTTCATCCTCTCCTCCTTTTTTGACGTCTCTCGGCTTCGCGAAAAACTCTCCAGATAAAATCACGAGAAACTTCAAATAAACTAAGGGTACGTTCTTCTGGTCCGTTTCCTTTAATAGAAACTCTGTCTCTAAATGTCCTTATCACTACCTGGGCACCCATTCTATTTGAAGAAAGTTTCCTGCCCATATCTGTATATTTTAATGGCAGACGACCATCAATACAGCAATAAAATTCTATAATAATCTGAGGATCTGTGCCTGGCATGTGTTTTTTAACCATTTCTGTCAATTTCTCTATAGCATAATCTTTTGCTTCTTTATTTAATATTTCTATCATCCTTCCCTCCTTTTTATTTTATTTTACCATCTCGCCATTTCTCATTAAACTCTTTCAGCTTGGCGCCAACGACTTTCTCACAGATTCGGGTGCAGTTGCCGCATAAGATACAGGTTTTAATTTGGTTTTCTATAGCTTGAATCTCAGGGTCATCATCTTTGACTTCTAAAACTCTATATCTAATTAAATTCCTAAACTGGCGCGGTCCAGTTTCACCTCTTTGAGATTTAATCCAGGCCGGACATTTGTTTTGGCAATAAGCACATTCCATACAAGACCATTCTTCACTCGCCAATCTTTTTAATGGAAACTTAATATCATCAGTAATGCTCTTGTTTTCTGTATTAAACATTACTCCTGGATTTAAAATATCGCTTGCATCAAAAACTTGTTTTATTTTCTTTAAATAATTAAAAACGCTTGTGCCCCATTCTTTTTCCAAATACATATTCCTGCACCTACCACCACCATGTTCAGTAGCGGTTGTTCCGTTATATTTAAAAACTGCTTCATAAACCTTATCAGCAATTTGTTTAATTTTGGGAATATCTTTATCATTAGTTGCCTCAATAACTGGGTCAATATGAATTGTTCCTACTCCAGCATGACCATACAAAGCAACGTCCATATTTAAATCTTTAAATATCTTTCTTAAATCCCAGAGCAAATTAGGAATATCTTTTGTTTTCACTCCTACATCATCAATAGAAACCAGGGGCTTAGTAGTAGGAGAAAATTTAGCAGTCATTGGCAAAAGACATTTTCTAACCTCCCAAATCTGAGACATCTTTTCAGCATCTTTGATAATTTCACCAATTAATTCAAACTTTTCTAAAGATTTCTCAAATTCTTTTAACGTCCCCTCAATATTCTCATCAAACTCAACAATCATCATTGCTTCGGCCTCTTTAGAAATACCTAATTTGGGAAAATTATCACAGGTTAGTTCTAAAGAAACTTTATCAACAAATTCTAAAGCACTGCATTTCAATCTTTTTGCTTCTCTTATAAAATCATCAACCTGATATAAATCTTTTAAAAACACTGCCCAAGAAACTGGTTTGCCTTGTTTTTTAGATGCAGCTCGTAATTTTATTTCGGTAAAAATTCCCAAAGTACCAATACTACCCATCATTAAATGGGCTATTAATTCATTAACAATGTAGTTCTTTCTAAAAGCAAAAATATTATAAGAAGAAGCGTTTTGAATGTCGTCTTTTTGCTCTAAAATTTTTATTACCTCCTGATTATTTAAAATTTCATTTTTAAGAGCTTCTATTTTTTCTTTGTATTTTTCAACCCCCTGCCCTGTTTCAGTATTAATAATATCTCCGTCGGCATCAATAAATTCAATAGCCATTAAAAAATCATCTAATGTGCCATATTTAACAGCTCCTCCGCCGCAAGCCATAGTAGCAACATTGCCACCAATCATACAGGCACGGGAAGAGGCAGGAGTAGGAGGTAAAAATAAATTTTTCTTAGCTAGTTCTGCTTGCAAGTCATCATAAATCACTCCTGGTTGGGCTTTTATAAAATCTTCGCCTAATTCCAAGATTTTATTAAAATAACGAGTAATGTCCAAAATAATCCCCTTGCCCACAGAAGCACCAGCTAAAGAAGTTCCAGCAGCCCGGCAGGTTATACCGATTTTATTTTCTTTAGCAAATTTTACTGTTTTTTGAATATCTTCTTTTGTTTTTGGTAAAACTACTATTTCTGGCACAAATTTATAAATACTGGCATCAGTAGAATAAACCTCTCGCCAAAATCTTTGTTCCAAAACATCCCCCTCAATTTCCTTTTTAAATTGTTCTATTTTCTCGCTTTCCATGTTTTTTAAAAAATAATTTAATTATAATTATACCAGAAATTATACCTATTATAGCGCCTACTAGAACATCGCTTGGCCAGTGGATGCCGACAAACATTCTGGCAAGGCCAATTAAAACAGCACTAACAAAAAACACAATTCCCAATTTCTTATTGAAAAAATAAACTGCCATTGCCAAAGCGAAAAAAATTGCTGCGTGTCCTGATGGAAATGATTGAAAATCTGCATTTTCTTTTATTAACTTCTCTGCTGTTTCTAAAACTATATAAGGTCTGGGACGATGCAAAAGATTTTTTATAATTTCAGTAATAACTAAACGGGACAATATAACTGAAACTGCAGCTGAAATCACCATTAACCAATTTCTCTTCCAAAATAAAAGAATTAAAAAAACCACTCCAACAACATAAAGAGTGTATTCAGCCAAAAAAATCCCAACCCAATCTAAAACCTTAGATAAATAAGCTAAGCCATTTATTTTTTGAAACAAAAACAAATCCATTGATTTTATTATACCAAAAAATCGGCCCGATAACCATCGCGACCGACTTTATGGAAATTTTTCTCTTTTACTCTTCTTTGCTAATATTGGTAGCATTAGGTCCTTTTGGACTTTCTGCTATCTCAAACGTTACTTTATCACCTTCTTTAAGGTCATTGAATTCTACGCCTTTAAGTTCGTTTGAATGGAAAAAGAGATCTTTATCGGAATCATCATATGAGATGAAGCCGAACCCACGATCTGTGAGTCGTTTGATTGTTCCTTTTTTCATTTTTCAATAGATTAATGAATTAGAATTTCAAACCCAGAATACTGTAGTTCAGAAACCCGACTACGCTTCGCTTGCAGTTCTGATTTGATTACTTCTATGTTATCACGAAGAAATTGAAGCGTCAAGGGTTTAAACAAAAACCCGAGAAGCAATTCTCGGATTTTTTAAAAAAATGGACTCCGCAGGCTGGACGATGTTAGAAGTTATCTCACAGCTGTATGAGTATAAAAACAGCCCATTCTCCCATGTTTCTATAGAAAACATGTTATTTTAAACAAATAAAAAACTTATAGTGAATTTTCCTTGCTATTTCAAAAGTATCGTGTAAGAAATTAGATAAAGGCTGGTTTTTAAGATTGAGAGATGTATTGATTAGTGCCCCAACTCCAGTAATCTTTTTGAACTCAATCAAAATTTTATATAAGAATGGATCATCTTTCTTACTAATAGTTTGCACGCGGCTAGTTCCATCATAATGTACTACCGCAGGTATTTTGTTTTTTGTTTTATTTTTGGCCTTATAATTGAACAGCATGTATAGCGATTTGTTTGGTCCACCCGTGAAATAAAAATTTAAATCTTCCTGGATAATTATAGGTGCTAAGGGACGATACCATTCTCTACCTTTAATATTGATACTTACTATGTTTCTGTTTTTTATATCTAATGGATTCATAAGAAAAGATCTATGCCCTAAGGCCCTTGGTCCGACCTCGGGTCTACCAAAATGTCTTATGCACAGCTCGTTGTTTGCCAATCTTTTCGCTATAGCTTGCGGATTATTTTTAATTAAAATATCTTTGCATTTTCCTTTTTTAGTTGAAGCATAATTTCTGGCATTTTCTTCCAAGCCAATAAAAGGAAGTTTGCAAATCGGTCTTTTATTTAATAGTTTAACAATAATAACCGCACACTGACCTACGGCTATCCCTGTATCATCGCAGTTTGGCGGTATGTATAATCTTTTAGCAATATAACCGTAAATACTCGAATTGCATTCCAAATTTAAAGCGCTTCCACCCACTATTACCAGGCTTTCATAATCGGCTTTATAAACGCTCTTTAGATCACTTATTCGCCTATTTACGAATTCTTTTTGTATGCAGGTTGCCAATGGAGCACATGATTCGGGGTCTTTTTTTGCTAACCCCTTATATTTTTCAAAATATTCATTCAATAAATTTTGTCCAGACACAAAATCAACATTTTTGAGAAGCGGAAATGTTCTAGAAACTTTCTTAAGAAGCCTTTGATCAATCTTCGATTTTAAACCGGCCAAAGCCATCAATTTACCCTCGCTGAATGGTTCTTCATATAGGAATGTGGAAAACTGACCATAAGGTTTTGTTGATGTGTGACTACTTGTGTCAATATTAAGACGCGTGATTTCTTTGCCGTCTCCCAGAAAATAAGCAACTCTTTCTCCTAGGTCTCCACCGCCATCACAACTTGCTATTAGGGCCCTTTTATACTTAGAGAAATAATAATAACCGGCATGAGCCATATGGTGCCTAACAACAAGTGTCTTCATTTTTCTGCCGAGAAATTCATATTTGCTTTCTCTTATATCTTCCAATGAATTTTCGCTGTCAAATGGGTTGTTAAGGGCGTTGACTACGAGATAATCAACATCAGAAATATTCAAATTATATTTTTCTAGAAGATATCTCGCTCCTATTTCCATATGTGTCACAGAGGCGTTAATCTTTTTAGATCTGAATAATCTTTCAATTTCGAGAGATGCCAATATCTTGCTATCGACAGATAAAGCAATATTGGAGTCGTGGTGGTTAAAAGCTAGGCTCAGAATAACGGTTTTCTTTTGTTTATCTTTGTTAATCATGGCTTGTTTTTAACTTGTCCAAAATAATCTTTTTGTACCTTTCATTCGTCCAATCATCCAAGGCAAATTTTGAATTTTCTAGCAGAAAACGCAGCGTTTTGAAATCTGCTCTGGTAGATTTAATTATTAATCTATTTGTATAGTAGTGACTAGGGTCGCCTGAACATTTTTTTGCTATTCTTAATAATATTTTATCAAAACATCTTTCATTAAGAATTATTGAGGCCAACACAGGAAAATGATTAGCTACTTCTTTATCCAATATTTCTTCTAAGTTCTTTGATTCTTTATTGTTTAAAATATCAACAGCGGTTTTTATATAATCATAGAACAAATCTTTGTGATTCTCATTAATATAGTTATATATTTTATCCAGAAAAACCTTCACGATTTTTTTACTATTCAAATATCTGTTCCAAAACTCGCTCTTGTTATTTTTAAAATAATCTGCGAAGTTTTTATCAAGTTTAAAAGTCTGCTTCAAGGTTTCATTATTCAATTGTGTTCTTCCACGAGAATCTGTAGAAGCATGAGCTAGTAAAACAGCATACTTTGTGATCATTATAGTTGCAATACTTTCCAATAGGGTTTTATAATCATATTCAATTACCTTCTTGATTTTTTCTATCGATTGCAGGATCTCTGGTCTGCTACTATTTTTTTTATTATTTAAAAATCTAGCAAACAAGTTTACTAGAAAAATATCTCTGTATGCTCCAACGGAATATTTCAAATTGTACCCAGTTTGGTCATCAGATCTTTCGTTTAAAAAACGGTAGTGATAATCCCAGATAAATCTATTTAATAAATATTGACTGTCGTTATATGTTCCGTGATATTTATGGTATTTACTTCCACAAATTGGTCTAGAGTCCAGAAAACCTGATTCTGGAGACATACTTGTCAACAATCTTTCAGCCGTTTTAGCATCAATCTTTATATCATCTATGCGATCAATCCCATCAATGCTAAGTTTCCTTAATTCCTTGTGTTTACCAAAATATATAATATCTATATCCGACATTGGTAAAGCTTCATACCTCGATATAGAACCGCAAATAAAGGCATCTTTAAGGGCTTCTTCTTTTTGAAGTCTTCTAATGATGCTAGAAGAAAAATCTTTGCAATATTTAAAGATTTTATCTGTTTTATTCATATAATTTGAATACTTCCGATTTTGTTGAATGAATATAATCAAACACCTCTTTATTTTTTATCTTTTTGTTTTTCTTTACTATGCCTTTGAGATATTTCAATATGTTTTTAGGAAAAATATCATTTTCTTTAAAAATTAATACCCAATCAGTATATGACTTATGGGCAAATCTTTTATAATTAATTTTTTTATTTTTTAAGAAGTAAAAATTTTGGGCAACTCTAAAAGAATACTTGATAATATTTCTGTGCTTTCTTGATAGTTTATCGTTCTCCAAGGCAATCGTAGACAACTTAGAGCAATGCAAAAAAATCTGTTCTTTTAAGCTGTTGAAAATATTGTACTGCGGTAAAAGCTTTTTTAATCTCTTAAATGGATTGGTTCCGTATAAAGGAATGGCTTCCGATAAAACCACAATATAAAATTCTCCATGATTATATAATCTAAAGTTTTTAACACCACATAATTTTATATCGGGCCAGAACAAAGTAGTTATGTTTGCTTGAGGGGGCAACGGAGGTAAATTCTTATTCGGATATTTTTTAAAGACTATTGTTATATCGTAATCGGAATGTTTATCAACCAGTTTGTAATTGTTTATTCTATTCCCATAAGCCAGTATTGATAGAATTTCTCTGGGTCCGTAATGTTTTAACAAGCTTTTACTTATCTTATCGAAAAGAGTATTTTTTAAATTCTTTTTATTGATTGGGTAATTCATTGAATTGTTGGTGCTTTTAGCACCACTTCGGGGTTTATTTTTTAATTTTTATTTTTCTAAACTATAGCATAATGGTATGGAAGTTGTCAAGGGTTTAAACAAAAACCCGAGCTAATCCGCCAGCTGGCGGACTCGGATTTTTTAAAAAAATGGACTCCGCAGGCTGGACGACAATAAGTTATCAACCTCAACGGCTGATCATCCGAAGAGGATGAGAACCTGTTTATGTTAAAAAAATGAGAAGAAAGGTTAATATTCCTGTCAGTGCAATCTGTGGCAATGGGGTTATGCCCACACCAAGTATTTTTGGCATTTTGTCTGAATATTCCCATCTTTTATACTTGATTGCTATTTTTTCAGTTATAAAGGCGAATATTAAACTTATAATTACAAAAAACAAAAACTGGATATTATTTGTGAGAATATTTACATTGTTAAAAATATAGACACTAATTACATAAAATAAAGATATCCAAAATCCATCTTTTATAGAAGTCCATATTATTAAACGAGTGTATTTTTTAAAAGGTAGCTTTAAACAAGTATCATACAAAACACTATGACCAACTTCCCAGGCCAGGTTTATTAAAAAAGAAATTAAAAAAACCTTAAATAATATAAGCAACATATCTTCTTCATTTTACCAAAAAATCGGTCCGATGACCATCACGACCGACTTTCTGAAATTTTCTCCGGGGGACGGACAACAATAAGTTATCAGCCTCATCGGCTGATCATCCGAAGAGGATGAGAACCTGTTTGGCTTAGATTTAGGGTTTTGGGAATAAAAAGGAGGATGCAAAAAACATCCTCCAACATTTCTCAATAATATGTTTTTCAAGTTGACACCTAAATATAATCTCAACAAGAGAGATAAGACCTTCTTTACTAAAGCTTATCTCCCCACTTGAAATTACTCCTCGTCTTTTCCGTCATCAGCACCTTCGCCTTTCTCGTTTTCAGACCCACCTTCCTCTTTTGTTTCCTCGGATGCTTCAGCAGGTGTTTCTTCTGAAGTTGAAGTTTCTTCAGTTTTTTCTTCTTCTGTAGGTGGAGTAGTTTCTTCTGTCTTTTCTTCGTCAGCCATAATTTTATCTTCTTTTAATTATTTATTAACCGACCTTTGTCGTACTTTTATTCTACCAAAAAACCGCCAAAAAGGCAATCTTTTGAAGCTAAATACGTTCTCCCCGCACTGGACAACAATAAGTTATCAGCCTCATCGGCTGATCATCCGAAGAGGATGAGAACCTGTTTAGGTTAATAGATTTATTTCTTTGACGTCTGTCCGAATCTATCTGAAAATTCCTGAACTTTTTTCTTCTGTTGTCTATTTTTTGTATTTTTATCCTTTTTCAATGTTTTTATAAGAGTAGAAAATGATTTTGTTTTTTTCATAGATTTATTAGTTAATTGTTACACTTTTATTATAACAAAAAACCGCCTGATTGGCAATTTTCTGAATCCATTCATTTTTTTAATTATTTATTCCGATAAATGGACTTGCTTCTCCCCAGTAAGTTGGGACTTTCCCGTCCCACTTTTCTATCCAGCGAAGCTCTACCACTTGGGGGTTTTGCCTTAAGGCATTTGCTTCAATTCTAATAGCTTCTGCTTTTCCTTGAGCAGCTGCTATCGTTTGTTCTTTTTCAATTTTTATTCTTTCTAAATCTCTATCAGCTTTAAGTTTCAGTTGTTCGGCTTTAACTTTAGATTCAATGGCTTCGTTAAACGCTGGCGAAAATTCAAAATCAATAATGTTAAACTCATCAACTATAATGTTACGTTCAAACAATCTGTCAGCAAGATTTGATTTAATTTGTTCTTTCACTTCTTCTCTTTTGGTAATTAATTCCTCGGCTGTAAATCTTGCCGTTACCGCTTTAACTGCTTCCTGAATAGAAGGGGCAATAATGCGGGTGTTGTAGTTTTTCCCTACATCTTGCCAGACTTTATTTACTGCACTTGGATCAAGATGATAGTTTAAAGCAATTTTGGAAGTTACCACCTGCAAATCTTTTGAAGAGGCGCTGGCAGGAATTTCATCTTTTTGAATCTTTACATCTATTTTTACTACTTTCTGGATAAACGGTATTTTAAAATAGAGCCCCTCATTAAATATTTTATCTTGAACCGCTCCAAACTGAAGGAGCACTCCTCGCTCACCCGCTCCTATGGTTCCAAAAACGTTAAGGATAAGCGTTAGGACAAACACTCCAATAATTGTGCGGAAAATAACTTTTCCTAGTTTTATATTTTTTATTCTTTGGCTTACATCTATATTATCCATATTTTTATTTTGTCGAAATTTAATTTTTAAATCCTTCGACCTTTTTTATTCTACTAATTTCATTCTACCAAAAAACCGCCTGATTGGCAATTTTCGGACGGACATGGGTCGGTTGCACAGAAATCATCTGCTCCGGGGGACGGACGACAATCTGTTATCAGCCTCATCGGCTGATCATCCGAAGAGGATGAGAACCTGTTTAGAGCTTGTTTAAGCAGTCCTTTTGGTGGATAAGGATATTGTTTGTCCTTATACAAATAAGTTCTACATCCGATTTTACATTCTTGTTTCACAAATTCAGTTGCTTCTTTGGTCTGTTCAACAATATCCTCGCAACATCCACACTTATCCTTGCTAACTTCTTCTTGTATATCTTTTCCGTTTATTCTAACAGTTGGCGAGCCAACAAAGTTATACTTCTTTGCTTTTTCATCTGTATCAATTAAAATCTCTTCTACTTCGGCTTTTACGCCGAGTTCCTTTATGCTCTCTCTAATTAGTCCTTTGGTTTTAACACACCAGGGACAATCTAAAATATATAACAATTGAATTTTCATATGTTTAATTCTACCAAAAAATCGCCTTCTTGGCGATTTTTTTTCATAGCTTTGGGGGACGGACGATGCATGCCCCGTAGTTAACGAAGTTATGGTACTGGGGTTAGAACCTTTCTACAACTAATTTGAGATTATTCTTTGTTCTCTTTCTTTTCATCAGGAATAGAAACTTCTATGTTCTCGAATTCGGGCTTATCATCTCGTGGATTCCAACTCCAAACTTGGAAAGTTGCTCCATCTTCGAACTCAATTGTTATATCGCCAAAATCACTAACAGAAGCATTGCTTACTTTTTTATCTAAAAGTTGCCTCAATCTTTCATTTGCTTCTTTTTTTTCTTTTTCCTCTTTTTCCTGATAAGTTTCCTTTTTTTCTTCTTTTTCAATTTTTTCAAATTTTTTACCTTCTTTCATATA
>SDBT01018047.1_pt1 | contig 11109 bp, 16 predicted proteins | sample 2277101 | NCBI WGS metagenome assembly SDBT01 (sample SAMN10404973, study PRJNA504765) | marine sediment metagenome | isolation source: marine sediment core GS10_PC15, 103 cmbsf | place: Arctic Ocean: Southern Knipovich Ridge | collected 2010 | reverse complement strand
GTTGATTGTGTTTTTTAGGGAGCACCCCGAACGCTTTATGCTGCAAGATGCCTTGACGAGCAAGGGTATCTCACACGCAGTGATCCACGGCGGAGTGAAGGAAAGCCACCGGACAGACATTCAACAGGACTTCCAGCGAACCAGTAAATACCAAGTGATCCTGGCGAACGTGGCAATCGGTGGGATCGGTCTTGACTTTACGGCGGCGGATCTGGTCATGTACTTTTCAAATTCACATTCGCTTGAGCACCGATGGCAGTCAGAAGATAGAGCGCACCGGATCGGGCAGTCTAAGAAGGTGACCTATATGGACTTCTTAGCCACGTTGCCTGGTCCCAAGATGACGTTGGATCACCAAGTGCTCAGGGCACTGGAAGCGAAGGAAGATCTGGCAGATTTAGTTGTGAAAAACGTCAAAGATTTAGCGGCCTTTTTCCAAGGGAGGATGTAATTGGTCGAGTTGGTCGATGCGGCAAGAAAATTAGCTAAGGTGCAGTCGCACAATTTAAGGTGTAAATTCACAGGGTGCACATGTGACGCAAGCGTTGAACAAGTCATTGCCCTGTCGGAATTTTGGCGGCAGTATCGAATATGGGAGGGTATGAATGGGAAAGTGGACGCATTTGATAGGGCAGTATCCAGAAAAGAAGCTGGCCCTGAAAGAGTTGAAAGAGAAATGTCAGAAGATGTCGATGAGTGAGTTGGAGAAGGAAGTTGCCAAGCACCACAAAAAGTGCAAGATATTGAAGGCAGATAAGACATTGGCGGAGCAGGAGTATTTGGCTGCGTCGGAGGTGTTACTGGAACGATGGGAGGATGACGGGACACAGTCAATTAAGAGAGAAGGGTTGGGGATGTTGGTTCGGAGTGATGATGTCCGAGCACGTATCGTCAACATGGATGAGTTCAAAGAGTGGGCAGAAGGTGAGGGGTTATCAGATTTGGTACAAGAGACAGTGAATTCGAACACGTTAAGTAGCACAGTCAAAACACTATTGCAGGACGGAGAAGACATTCCAGAATGCATTTCATTGTTCACACAGTCAAGAGTGAACGTTACACAACCGAAGGGGGCGAAGACATGAGTACAGAAGTTGTAAAAGCAGAAACACTACCAGCGTTGACACCGGAAGAGTTGATGATGGGCACCGGTCAAGAGGATCTGGGTGTCGATGATTTGGTGCTACCAAAGATCCAAATCTCGGCGGCGAAATCACGCTACATGAAAGAAGGCAGTGACCAGTACATCGAGGGACTTCGTGATGGTCATATCTTCAACACCTTCACCGAAGAAGTGTATGGGAAAGAAGTTCTCATTACCCCGATCCGTTATGCGGGAAAAAATCGGGTGCTGTTCACACCAAGTTTCGGTGTGGAATGTAAGTCAGACAATGCCATCAACGGTGGGCACTTGTCGCCAGAAAGCTGTGACAAATGTGAAATGTCACAATGGGGATCGGCTGTCAAGGGACCAGGCACCGCCTGTACCTATTTCGAGAACTATGTTGTGGACGTACTCAAAGGAGATGGTAAACCAAAGATGGTGCTCTTGTCGTTTAAGAAGAAGGCTATTGAAGCTTTCAAACGCTTCCGTACCTACATCCACACACGGAAGTTCCCAGGCACGGAGACACCGTTGCCGATGTATCGTGGAGCATACAAACTCTACGTGGGGAAAGCTCCTGGTGAATCAGGAGAGTATGACTTGTGGGCAGTGAAACAAGCCGGTGATGTCTCGGTTGAGGATCTTCCGGCTACCACACAACACTTCAAACAACTCACCAAACAGGGTGTAGACCTGGGCGGTAATGAGTAAGACTGGTTGGGCGTATCCGACACCTATACAGGTGTCGGGTTGTGCGCCTATCAGGTTTTGGCAAAAGTATACAGACCGCAATGGTTGTTGGGTGTGGGATAAATACATTACTAAGCAAGGGTATGGTCGGACCACATTTGGTGGGAGAGTCGTCTACGCACATAGGGTTGCGTATACCCTAGCTTATGGTACAATCCCTAACGACTTAGTTATCGATCATAAGTGTAGGAATAGAGCCTGCATAAAGCCAGAACACTTAGAGGCAGTCACCTTGACAGAAAATATTTTACGTGGGGCCTCCCCCTCAGCTATTTGTACAAGAACGAATGAGTGCTATGTGGGGCATCCATTTTCCTTTGAAAATACATTATATGATAGAGGCCAAAGATATTGCAGAGAATGTCGTATTATACGGAGGCATAAAGCAGCATGAGTGTTGATGTACGATTAGTTAAACGGTTTATGAATTTGTTCAAGGGAAGAACAGATTGGTACGGTCACAGGGATTTTAAGAGCGGCAACACATGGTCCGAAGGCGCACGTGATGACCACGGCGACTTGTTAAAGCAACCAGACGGAAGTAATGTGAAGCCGCCGCCCTTAGATAAGCACCACTACCAGGAGCATCTTGAGGGTGTCCAAGGGCTTAGGATCATTCCGATTGTCCCAGATGGCAACGTCTGGATGGCATGTATTGACATTGACAATGACGACATTGACCATGTTGAGTTGGCAAGACGAGTTGCTGAGTTCGGGTTTCCGCTGTACGTGTTTGTTTCAAAGAACCATGCGGCACACGTATACCTCTTCTTTGACGGTTCGGGCAAACCTGCAAAGGGTGTAATCGAAAAGATGAAAGAGTATGCGTTGGCTTTGGGTTGTGAAAGAGATCTTATCAAGGCGGAAATCTTTCCTGTCCAAGACAAAGTCTCTGGAGACTCGCAAGGGAACGCAATCAACCTCCCCCTATTTGAAACAGACGACCCCATTGCGGGGAAAATGGTCGATGCACAAGGGAACTACTACGGGTTAGAGGATGCACTTAATAAGATTGAAGTATGGTCTTCGAAGAGGAAGTTACCGATTCCTCTTATCACCGTAGGGTTTAATGATGGCCCTCCATGTCTTGAAACCTTGCATGCAAAGGGAGGGTTCCCAACCGGTCAACGGAACAAGGGTATGTATAACGTGGGCGTCTTCATGAAGAAAGCCTATGAAGAGGATTGGGAAGAACGACTTGAGTCGTACAACCTAAAATTCCTTCCAAGCCCGATGACGGAGAAGGAAGTCCACGACATTGTCAAGTCGTTGAAGAAGAGAGACTATCAGTTCAAATGTTCGGACGATCCGATTGCGTCTGTCTGTCAGAAGGAGATCTGTAAGGGCCGCTTGTTTGGGATTAAGACCCAGCAAGAGCGGATCGAGGCTGAGGCTGCAAGGATTCCGTTACCCATTACGGACCTCAGAAAATACAACACGGCCCCAGCCGAGTATGCAATGAAAGTTTCAGAGATCTGGATACAGTTGATCGGTAAGGAGTTGATGAACTACAACGCCTTGCGGGTCCACCTCATGGGTGCAATGAACCTCGTACCACCTATGATGACACAGAAGCATTGGGAGGCCAAGCTGAGTGTGCTCATGCCGAAGATGGAGTTCATCGATGTGTCTGAGGATTGTGGTGACTATAAGCTGGCATTGGATATGATCGACAATCTGGTACAGAATGGTAGGCACAAGTCTATTGCGCTCACCTCGAACGATGCATGGCTTGATTGGCAGGAAGACAAGATGGGCAGTTGGGCGTATGTCACAATGCCTGGTCTGAATATCTATTTGATTAACATGAAAAACGCGATTCCTGTTCCCAAGTTGGCTATCCTGTTGCACCAAACCAATTGGGAGGCCTTGACAATCAGGGTGAACGGGAAATCCACACGGGTATGGAGAGCGTTTTACCCAGGTGTCATTGCGAAGGATCACCCTTCGAGTAAGGAGAGTAAGAATGCCGAACATAACAGTCGGAAAACTGTTACAGATCTATCTGGACAAGAATCAGATGACGCAAGCGGAGTTGTCACGGCGGAGTCAGTGCAGTCCAACGATGGTGAATCTGATTATCAAGGGTAAGAAGAAACCCAGTGTAGACTTGGCACACCGTATTACACGAGCCGTGTGTCACGACCAGAACAGTGCCGTACACTTTTTCTTCTACCTGCGTGGTCTCCATCGAGCCATGGAAAATATTAAGGAGATGTGTCCCGATGCGTTTGAAGATTTTAGGTCCGCCAGGGACGGGCAAAACAACGAAGGTGTTAGAATATGTTAAGACGTATCTTAAGAAACCAGGTATCAAGAGGGTAGCTTGTTGTTCATTCACGAAGCATGCGGCGCACGTAGCTGAGACCCGTATGAAGGTGGCGGGGATGGATATCAAGGAACGCATTAAGGCGGCGACTATCCACAGCTTGGCGTTTGACCACATGAATTACCATAAGCCGTACATGGTCAACACACTGTTTAGATTTGCTCTGTCTATTGGAGAGAAGTCAGGTATCACAGATGATCGAAACATGTGTGCGGCCAAGACACCATTGGAAAAGTCCATTGCGTACTACCAGGTTCAACGGAGTTTGATCGTATCGGGGGATATCCAGATCCCAGAAGGGCTGGCCCTCGACACGATCCAAGAATACATCGACGAGTTTGAGAAATATAAACACGAATATAATTACCTTGACTATAACGATGTGCTCATTAACTATCTCAATGAAGGTGAACCTCTCGAATACGATGTTGCCTTCATTGATGAAGCGCAGGATCTTTCGCCCTTACAGTGGTCAGTGACAGAGAAGATGTTTACGAATTGTAGAGACACGGTAGCGGTGGGTGATGACGATCAAACGATCTTCACGTTCGCCGGAGTGAGGCCCGAACTCTTTATCGATTGGAAATGTGATGAGACTATTATATTGGATCAGACGCACAGATTTGGCAGAAGGATTTTCGAATATAGCTGTCATTTGTTGGACAGGATTACTAATCGTATATCTAAAGTGTATACACCTAGTGAGAAATCTTCGACGGTCTCTATTACAAACACAATCATACCAGAACTGGACATCTTCCCTTTTTCTAGTGTGGCAATTCTTCATCGCAATCGTTACCTGGTACAGAAAACGCAAAAGATTCTCAACGACCTCGGCGTCACGTACGCAGGGAAAGGCTCCCCGTTCGTCTCGCAGAGTCAAATGAAAGCTATTAGACGGTGGGAGGAATGGCGTAAAGGTGCAGAGTATCAGGCGTACCACGTGCACAGTATCGCTAAATACGTACCACGTAGCATGCCATTCGACAGGATGGAAGAGAAGGGCAAACGATCTTTGGCTGGGCCATGTCCCTACCCTAATCGCCCATGGTACGAAGTCTTATCTGTGCCGTATCAGGAGATCTACTTGAACGTGCAAAACCTGCATGGGTATGAGTACTTGATTGCCGAACCAAAGATCACGGCAACCACGATCCACCAATCGAAAGGCGGGGAGTGGTCCAAAGTCATCGTGATTACGGACATGTCTTCGGCAACATACTTGGAATTCAAACGAGAGGTGGACATTGACACCGAACACCGTGTGTGGTTCGTGGCGGTGACCAGGGCAATCGATCATTTACAAATAGTCAGACCACAGACCACAAAATATTATCCATTAGAGGGGGTGTAGTATGGACAACACAGAGAAAGTTACAGAGATTTGGAACGTGTGGACGCCGTTCGTATTCAAAATGCGAGACCGGCTTACGTTGAAAAAGAATCTGAAAAAGCAACGGTGGCGAGAGACAAATCTGCCGTGGTTATTGACGCATTTACAACACCAAATCAATCAGTTGAATCAGGCGGTGTACTGTGGTCACAATAAAAGTGTCGTGTTAAAAAAGGCGGCGGACGCAGCGAATGTCGCTATGATGGTAGCCGACAGGTACAAGGAGGGGGCAGTATGAAAATCTGGATATCGCCAACGAAACTAAATCTGTTTAAGGAATGTATGCGGTGTGGGTATGACGACCTCATGCTCAAGCTGAAACGTCCACGGAGTCCGTTCCCTTCACTACCGAACGGGATTGATGCGGCGATTAAACGATACATGGACGCTCACCGTGGTACACTGCCACCCGAGCTAGCCAATTTAGAAGGGCACAGGTTCATGGATGAACAGAGTACCATCAATACGTATCGTGAGTGGAACGGTCTTAAGTCGATCCATAACGTGACCGTTAATCGACCGACGCAGACCTTACCGGATCGTAAGGTCACCCACACGATGCTTCTTAGTGGTGGGCTTGACGATGCGTTGTACAATGATACCAACCAGGTGGTGGTGTTGGATGTGAAGACGAAAGATAAGGAACCCGATGAGAACTACGGGGAAAAGTTTTACACTGTCCAGATTAATTCGTATGGCTGGATGATGAAACAGAATGGATATGAAGTCGCAGACTACGGATACCTGTGGTACTTTTGGCCGCTTGACTATAACCCAAGTAAAGGGATACAATTTGGGCAGAAGCTTTTAAAGATGAAAGTGGACCTCGAAGACGTTCCCAGACGGTTGGAGGAGATTGCGGAGAACCTCCCAGCCGTAAGCTTTGAAGCGTTGAAGTACCGGCACCATTTCAAGTCGGCACCTGATTGTGGACACTGTAACTACATACAGGAGAAAAAAGACAATGAGGAAACTGAAAAGGATCAGATGGCCGGAGCAGATTGAGCATCTCTCATGGGCAGTGGCGTCAGCGACATACAGACGGTGGTTAAAGAAGGTGCACAGACGAGCGAGACGTAAGGATGGAAAATTGAACCAAGATGACGCGATTAAAACGAATCGTTATAGGGGGTGGGAGTATTGAATCGACCATTTCAGTTACCAAGTAAGCGGCCACAAGTAAGAGAGACACGATTGAGCAGAGCGTCATGGGATCTAGGTTTCTTCCAAGAAATGACAGACCATCAAGCGATAGGGTGTGATCGTTTCTTCGACTGTGTAGAGAATGGTTACTTTACCATTCCCTCAAGTTGGAAAGAGGATACCAATTCAATGCAAGAGACCCATGAATGTAACTGTAGACCTGAATGGTACCTCAAAAAAATGAAAGAGGAGTTGTTATGAACAAGTATAGAGTGTTGACAGGAAAGACAGTCAAGTTTGGTAGAACAGTGCAGTTGTTTTTTACGGAAGTGTTAGCCGATACCCCTGACGATGCTGTGTTAAAATTCGACAGTATTACTTTGTTCTGTGGTAAACCGTATGTAGAGGAAACGGTAGGCCATCTCATCGGGGGTTGGCAATGAATCAGCCATTTAAAACACCAAGACGAATTCAGTTTGAATATTTGGTGGGTTATGATGTTGAAAGTAACATGTTTTATTGGGCAACGATATGGGCGGGGAGTAAATATGATGCTTGCCTATTAATGGGTAACAAGATTATCAGACTGTATGGGATTAATGCTCTCGTGAGAAAAGATCATCAACAAGAATTCTATGACGAACTGGCGGAGGTATTAGATTGAAACGTCCATATCAGTTACCTATGAGAAAGCTTTTCCGTGTCGTATTTAAGACCTCTAATACTTTTTGGGGTTATCATTATACTACGACTGGACGGTATGGGCATAGTGCGGAACATGTCAGAAATGTGGTGTATCAAGAACACTGGTATAGCATGGATTTTCGTACCACACTGTACAAGGTAGAACGTATTTATGAATAGCTGGAGCCTCCCCAAGATGGAAGACCTCAGCCGGTACGATACCATCGTACTGGACACAGAGACCAGCGGGTTGAACCATTGGGACGGTGCTCGTACAGTGGGCACTGCCCTTGGCTTGGTTCGAGACGATGGGAGTGTTGATTGCCGGTACTATGCCTACGGGCATGACGGGGGGGATCAGTATACTCGTGGTGAGGTGATGCGATTCTTGAATAAGGAATTAGTTAACAAAAAGCTTATCATGCATAACGGGAACTTCGATGCATTGATGCTGCTACAAGATGGGGTAGATCTGAGGAAGAATGAGTTGCACGACACGATGTTTGCAGGGATTCTCCACAATCCTAACGACTATTATGACCTGGACCACATGTTTGGGAGTTATGTGGACAAAGACTTTCAAAAGATTGTGCTGCCTTTTGGGAAAGACGAAATCCAAGAGGCCTCATCCGATGAGGTAGGTGACTATGCCGAACGGGATGTCTTCATGACCTGGGGCCTACACCAAAAGCTTCAACCGTTGCTGAAAAAGAAAGAGTTGGAAAACATTTACCGGTTAGAGTGTGATTGCACGAGCGCCACCGTGGAAATGCAACATAACGGCTTACACCTGGATGTGCCGAAGCTAGAGTTATGGATTGAACAGGTCGGGGCACGAGTGAAGACGATGGAAGCGAACTTCGGAAGGATTAATCCGAACTCGGGCATCGATCTTAAGAAAAAGTTCGACGCCCTAGGCTTAGAACACCCTTGGAATTTCAAGTGTGAGAAGTGCTCTGAAAGACAGAGTCGTGTTGTGGCGTGGCAGGGGTTTAAGCCTCAAGTGTGTCCGTACTGTAGGAATGAACAAACTCCAACGTCACCTCATTTTGGGAAAGATATGCTGGCACGTATTGACCATCCATTTGTCAAAGACCTGCGGCAGTTGAAAGTATTCAAGGGTCTGCTTTCGGGGTACCTGGTTCCGTGGTCCAAACAACTTGTCGGGAACATTCTTCCCTATCAATTGAACCAACTCCGTGAAAGAGACTACGGAGGGTCCACAAAGGGAACCGTCACAGGTAGATATTCTGCGTCGATGTGGGAAGGCGGCAAGCATCCTCAACAGATCTTTTCAGTGGACAAACAGACAGAAGTGACCGATGGAGATTTTATCCTTCGGGAACTCTGTATCCCAGAAGATCCCGATGACGAAGTGCTGTCCGTCGATGCGTCACAGATCGAGTACCGGCTGTTTGGGCATTTTGCCTACTCGTTTCAACGTGGACAACGTGGGAACATCAACCCATGGATTAAAAGTGACCGCTTCGTTAACGAGTATACGAAAGATCCCTTCACGGATTACCACGATTTTGTGGGTAACCACATCCTGGGAGGGAAATTTGACCGGAAAAAGGTCAAAGCCATCAATTTTGGCATCCTTTATGGGATGAAAGGTGCAACTCTTTCACGCCATTTGAGGGTATCCCTGGAGGAAGCCTATGAAGTGCTCGACATGTACGGTAGGGAGCTACCAGAGACCCATGACACGGCTGGCTGGTTCGAGAGGGAAGCTAGGATGCGTCACGAGATACGCACCATACGGGGCAGGTTGTTCGAATTTAGCCGTACTGACAAGACACACATCGCATTGTCACGGTTAATCCAGGGTTCGGCGGCGGATATCATGAAAGAAGCCCTGGTAAAAGTTTGGCAGGCAGGCTTGTTTAGGAAGATGCGACTCACGATCCACGATGAAATCATGGGTGACGGTCTTGCTAAGAATGCGAAACTGATTGTTGAATTGTTGGATGATACCTGGGGAATTCGCTTGCCTTTACGGTGGTCCATAGAGTATAGTAAAAACTGGGCGATGACTTTGCCCAATACAGTCAAGTATTACAAGAACGAGTTTACTCAACCTAAACGAAAGGCTGCATGATGTTTGAAGCAATGCTCTGGGTATGTTTTGCCATGGTAACCGCACAAGATCCTTGTGCCTTTATGAATGTCCAGTCCAGGGAAGTCTATTCACGGGGACAGTGTGTTGCGTGGATAAGAAAAGGGGTCGCAGAGATCCAAACGAGCGAACATTTTTATGCGATTCAACAGGCACTCGGCAAACCGAACGCCGACAAACTCTATATCAAAGCTGAATGTAAGGAGACTATCATTGATAAACAACCTTTTGTCTGTAGGGATTGCCAAGTATGAATCGTCAAATAGTAGTTGATATCATATCCCAACTGACCTTGGCGGCATTAGCTATCATGGCTTTTCTCGCTGGGGCGTTCGTGTTGCGGGTTTTGTGGGAAGGTTTTCTTTTAGGGTGGACAGCGTTCGGCTATTGGCCGTGAAGGGGGAAGTATGATTCTATCACATTACGCATTGAAGGAAAAAGTTCATTTGTTATTCCCTAAAGATCAGCCACGGAAGATCGGAGCAGCGTCCATCGATGTGTGCGTAGGGGCAGAGATTATGTTGGAGAACGGTGAAAAAGTATGTATGGCGGATTTCACCGAAGACCGCCCATTTCTCATGGAACCAGGTGAGTTTCTCTTGGTAGCGATGAAGGAGCACACGTTCGTACCACGAGGGTTGGCGAGTCTGTTCCTTTTGAAATCCACCCAAGCCAGGATGGGGATGAGTCATTGCTTCGCCGGTTGGATTGACCCAGGATGGGATGGAATCTTGACCATGGAACTCAAAAACTATAACCAGGAACGCCCACTACCTTTGTGGTACGGTATGCCCATTGGTCAATTGATCTATATGAATGTACCTGTGTCGGGCGTGTATGCTGGCCGGTATCAACATTCCGTAGGTGTGGTCGGACCACGAGAAGAGATCGAGTATGACGCAGGAAAATAAACCGTACTGGGATCGGGAAAGGTTTCAACCTCATGTCGGAAAACCGTTCCATTTTTATTGTCTAGGGGCACCGTTTGAGTGGGGTATCATACTTTATGCAGGTGTTCAGTGGTGTTTAATCAACACCAAGCCTGACATTTGGATATACACATACGACACACAAATCTTTACAAAAAGTAAGGGGAAACTCTTATGACGCTGGGAGCTAACCATGCTGATTGAATTTTACATCGCCTCTATTCTGATATGTGGGGCAATGGATGAGTGCGTTTATTACATGGATAGACTCGGGCCGGTCAGAACGAGACAGGAATGTCAGGTACGCATAGATAAACTCTGGGAACGGATTCTTGCGAACACCGATGTTGAGGTCAAGTTTCCACGGTTCAAGAGAGACCAGGCAGAGCATCAAGGGATGTGTTTTGATAATACGAAAAAGAATAACATCAAGCAGAAGGAGTTTTGGTATGAGCGGTGATTTGCATGCTAGCCCTAGTCGTATCGTACTCGACCATGGGGAATGTCGGTTGGTAGACCACATGGGTAACGACTTATCTGTGGTGCGCTCTGCTCGTGTGTCGTATGATGCTGAGTGGAGAGCGGGGATCGAAGATTTGAAGGACAACAAGTTGATCCACTACCTGATGAAGAACCGGCACACCTCACCATTCGAGG
>SDBT01018046.1_pt1 | contig 11110 bp, 8 predicted proteins | sample 2277101 | NCBI WGS metagenome assembly SDBT01 (sample SAMN10404973, study PRJNA504765) | marine sediment metagenome | isolation source: marine sediment core GS10_PC15, 103 cmbsf | place: Arctic Ocean: Southern Knipovich Ridge | collected 2010 | reverse complement strand
GCTATTGTGCCCCTCTATAATTAGAGGAGTTTGCGTGTTTGATGCGAAAATTGGGGGATTTTTTTGTATTGAAGGGCCGTAAGTTCTTGTGGGTAAAGGGGATAAAATTTTTTGAAAAAATTGTTTTTGTTTAATGAACCTTTGCATAGATTGGTCGAAATACGTAGGAAAAGAAAAAGTTTTTGACACTGATTAACACTGATTTACACAGATTTTTTGGGTATCCCGCCAAGGCGCCAAGGCGCAAAGGAGGAAAAGAAGGTAAAAAGTAAAAAAGTTAAAAGGAAAAAGGAACCACAGATTAACACGGATTTGCACGGATTTTAAAGATATAAGGAAAGGAAATTGCATTGACAAGGAGTGGGATTTGGGCCTTTTAATTGATTATTGATTATTTGCGGAACCGGCTTTGCCGGAACTTCTTTATTGCAAAAGAGCCAATTCTCTGCGATAATATCCAAAAAAAAGAAAGGGGATTTGTTATGTGGACAGGAACAGTCACGGAAGTAGTTAAAAGGCACATCTGGTGCATAATAATTGGCCTTGTCGCGATCTCGGTAGGGATTTTAACGATACGATTCGGGTCAAGTGATGAGGCCGTGAATCTATTAAGTTTCGCAGGCGTCGTCGCCTCAATCATCCTGGCTTTGGTCGCGATCCTTTACGGTGCTCTATCTGCTTGGCGGTCCGAGCTGAGCGTTGGCGAGATGCGGCGCCTGATCTCCAGAGGCCAGAGACAACTCGATAAGAGGGTAGGCAAAGTCGAATCGGCAGCCGGTGAGATATTCGGCCGATTAGAAGGATTTATGGCAATGGACGCGACTCCTGCTCCTGTAGCTGAGTCGAAAGAAAAAGCTAAAGCCTTTAAGGACAAATTCGAACTGCATCTAAACACAGCCCCACTCCACTCCGTAATTATTTTTTATAGCATGGCCATGGCGCACAAACACAAGCGACCGTTGGTTCTCAGAGATATTTCAGGTTTACTATACCCAGGTGCTCCGGAAGATATACAGGAAGGCTGGTATGGCTACTATATGGGGAGTATAGATAATTTTTCATGTTTCTTAGAACCAAATAGCTGCAAACGGTTGAAGCCAATAAACGAAGGCCCCGTATATGAATTCGTAAAAATGCCGAGCGGACTACTTGCATATGCGCGGGATAGTTTTGAGAACAGGATTAACGGCAGTAAACCAACGCTCAGAGACGATTTGTGGGGCATAAAATACCGCATCGACAAACAATTCGAGCCAGAGCAATCGCCGGAAGCCGAAGCCCAAAGTTGATTAATAATTATTTCCCTAAGGGACCGGCTAAGCCGGATTAACTAAAAAAAGAAGTGCGATTCATCGCACCCTACATAACTATTTCTAGTAGAATAAACTTCTATGCAAATAATGTAGAATATTATTATATAAGGAGACCGTCGATGGTTGATGACCCCTATGATCGTCTAGTAAGTGCTCTGAATGCGCTCAAACACCTTCAGCAGGCCCAAAAGAAGTTTAACCCAGAGCAAAATAATGAAGTAGAGCAGGCCAAAGAGTACGTCCGCCAAGAGAAGTACCAGGACGCTAAGGTTGTTATTATTGATCTCTTGCAGAGCCAGGAAAAAAATGAGGAGTTGTGGATAGCCCTAATCGACGTTCTTTGTGTCCTTGGTGAGACTGATATTGAAAAGCTCATCGAGTACATCCAGAGCGGTCAGCAATAGGAGTAGGTAATTTAACCAATTGCTGCAATTGGAACTGCCTGTTAGGATTGAGTTGTATGGAATTTAAGTATCACTGCAGTTACGCAGACAACTGATGCTATCCAAATAACTGCAAGGTGATGGACTACCCCAGTAACCTTGTTTCTTGTGCCAAAGCCTTTCCATGATTCAGGGTATAGAGTGTCATCAGACAGAAAGGCATCTTGTTTGAAGAGGTATAGGGCAAAGTTAATCTTTTCGATTACTTTTGCAACGACCATATATTTTTGATTTGCCATCAATATTCCAGCAGAAGCCGCAGCGGAAAGGATTAAAACGAAGCATACGATAACCCAGCTTAGTCCTGGTACAGGTTTGGATTCCGAAAAAGCGAGCCAGCCTGTTGTAACCATAAGAATGCCCACTGTCCTCTAGGTATAGTTGTGGATTTTGTGCCTTAAACTAAAGGTACAATATAGCCTTCAAACCAACCTGTCAAAGACAAATTATCGAATTTTGTGGAATGTAAATTTGTGCGATATTTTGCACCCTACGGGGGAAAGTGAAAAAGGCAAAAGTAAAAAGGAAAAGGGGTGTATCAGTAAAAGAATAGTCGGTGTTTTTCTATTTCCAGCATGATTCTGGAGGAGTTAGGTGGCATTGTAGCCATCTGTTTGCCATGATTGCGTAGTCTAACATATTGATCTGGCAGTTTCCGTCGAGGTCAGAGGGCATCATTACCATGCAAATCTTACGCTGTGCCAGTTGAATTTCGCTGTCGTTTCCATCGTGTGTTTGCCAGACTACGTTTGATCCGAAAATTTGATGCTGTTGGTCGTCGTATTCGTTGTTGCTTAGCTGTGTAGTGGTTGCGTTTATGATATTATAGAAGAATATTTCCGAGTCGTTTCCGTCGTTACCCTGCCATATTATGTTGAAACTGCTAATTCTGGCCTCTTCATCGAAGGTGGTATTGTGTGTAAGTTTTGTGATAAATGCGGTGTTTATATTGTACAAGGATATTTCCGGATCGCCACCGTCATAAGCTTCCCAGACAACATTGTTTCCGAAGATTTGTGATGTGCTTTCGCGCCCCCCTGTTTTTGTTATATTTGTAATTGCGTGGCTATCGATATTGTAGAGATAGAGATCATATTCTACATAGTCAAAGCTGGTCCATACGACATATTTACCGCTGATTTGCGGAAACCAGTTGTTATTCTGACTGGAAGTGACTTTAGTATTTGATGCAGTTTCGATATCGTGGAAGAATATGTCAGCGTATCCGGTTTCGTATCCTTCCCATGCAATCTTCGATCCGTACATACTTGCATACATGTCGTCATAGCTGTTGTTTGTGAGCGCAGTGGTTGTATTAGTCGCAATGTTGTGCAGAAAGATTTCCCAATCATGACCGTCGTTTCCTGCCCAGCTAACGAACGGGCCGTAAATCAACGGATGACTGTCGTTATAGGAGTTGTTTGTGATCTGAGTGGTTGATCCGCTATTTATGTCGTATATGAATATTTCTGAATCTGATCCGTTGTAAGCGTGCCATGTGACAACCGAATGGCTGACTTGTGGGAACGCGTCGTCATAGGAGTTGTTTGTAATCTGTGTTGTAGTAGTAGTTCTCACATCGTAAAGGAAGATTTCCCAATCATTCCCGTCGAAGCTTTCCCAGACAATATCCGGACCGCTGATTTGCGGGCGCCTGTCGTCGTAGCTGTTTTGTGTTATTGGGATTACGTACCAATCAAGTGCTGTTCCGGCTGTAATGTTAAGTGACCAGGAGTGAAGGATCCCGAAATCACCAAATGCCAAATCGGTAATTTCAAGCATCCATGTTCCATTTGGATTTTCTGTTTGCAACTCACCGAGTAAACCCTGCGGTTTGAAACTGCCTGTAAATGGCGCAGATGAGGCAGCTGCATGATTAGTCGAGAAGTCATCGAATTGAGTATCAATAAAGTTGTCACCGGTCGCACCGATACGTGAGCAGAGTTTTATTCTCGTTCCGCTTGGGCTTATCAGAAAGATTTGTAGTTGTCCCACCGCAGAATGTGTGAGTTGTCCTATCGTAACATTAACTTCAGTCAGGCAGGTTAGCATACCACTGACGTTTATAACAGAAGTAATGGTTGTGTTGTCGTTAATAATAAGCGGTGGATCGGAGGCAGAAAAAGTTTCGTTTTGCGCGTTTGCCATGTTGGTTATACCAAGCAGCATCGCAACAATTACCGGTATTGCCAGAGAGATGCGAATTTTCATTATTGGGCTCGTAGTCCTAAATAGTCATTTATCAATGTTTAGCCCATCCTTGAGTGAATCAGAATACTCCTTTTTAGTTATTCAGACAGGACCGTTAGGGATTCAAAATACTTAACAATCCATCTGAAAATCGTAGGATTATGATAGATGCAGCAGTATAGGAACAACCTGGCTTTTCATCTAACTTGCCCCCAATTTCCTATTGGTTATCACTTAACATTATGATACATTTTTTGTCGTATAATGTCAAGCCAAAACAGTTGTTTGGATTGTCAAATTTTGGTTGTCGACTTTTTTACTGGTACAATAACGATTTGGCACCTTTGGGTCCATCCTGGCCGTCAAGTAGATATACGGTAGTGTACCGGGATTATCGGTCCATTTTCGACGGTCGGATCAGGGTAGTTTGGCCTGTGGTGGGATGCGAGTAAGAAAATTTCAATATTACGCTTGACTGATGGATTCAAATTGGTTCTATTTACAGCTAATGTTGCAAAAGGATTGCAAAACATGTGGGCAAAGAAGAGCCCGCGACGAATATCTTAAATGGTATATATTTGCTGGGGACTTGAAAGGAGGCCGAGATATGGCAAGGATGATTCTGGCGGCAGCGCTTTTGGTTTCAACTTTTATTGTGGTTGGTTGTGAAAGTAGAGGTCCGGGTGGTAGTATGCGGGTGTTGCCACGACCCCTGACGGCACAAATACCCGATCTGATCGATGCCGGTGAGATGGATATCGTCGAACAGGTGATCAGTAACAGAGAAGCCTACCGTGATTCTGTCAATATGCTTGTTCAGTATTACACTCAGACAGGCAATCACGAGAAGCTATTGTGGGCGAGGAAGGAATTGGGCGATCTCAATACGATGGCCCAGTACAACTATGTGACCGAAGCGATAATTCAAGGTCCCGATCTGGTGGCCAGGGATGGCATCCTCGAAGCTGATTTCCTGTATCAGCAGGCGTTGGATTTGAAGAAGAGGGCCGGTCCTGTTCTACGCAATAAAAAGACGTTGCGTCTGGCTCTGGCCAATTTTAATGGTCTGATCAGGATGCACCCTTCGAGCGATAAGATCGACGATGCTGCTTTCCAGGCCGGTGATATTTATCAGAGCTTTAAGGACTACACAATAGCTATTCTATATTTTAAGCGGACCTATCAGTGGGATCCGGCTACGCCTTATCCGGCGAGGTTCAGGGAGGCTTTTATACTTGATAAAATGCTCCTGGATCGTGCAGGTGCACTTGATGCCTATACTCGTGCCCTTGAAAACACCGAACCAGGCCAGCATCTAAACTGGGTGAAATTTGCAGAGAAACGAATAAGGATACTTGACAAGACCGACGTTATTCCCAGGGGAAAGTGATTTGGCCAAAGATTTCAGAGTTTTTTGTGAGTTTTTGCGGGCCTGGCTAACTACCAGGTCCGTTTTTTTTGTGAAAATGATATGCTGTCAGGATTTGAGGGAAAAATAGCCGATTTTGTGCGATCACAGGGATTATTTACATCGGATAAGCGCATTGTTCTGGCGATATCCGGTGGTGCCGACTCGATGTCGTTATTGTATGCGATGGCTGCCCTAAAGGGCGAAAGTCAGGTAAATTCCGAATTTATTTGCGGACATATCAATCATTCTATCCGCGGGGCTCAGAGTGATGCCGATGAAAAATTTGTTATCGCCCAGGGCGGCAAGTTAGGATTCAAAGTGCTAACCAGGCGTGTTGATGTTCCCGGATATGCGGTGCGTGAAAAGGTCTCGATTGAAACGGCTGCAAGGATGCTGCGGACCGAATCGCTGATTGATATTGCCGTTTCTAATGATTGCGATTGTATTGTTACCGCCCATCATAAGGATGATAACGCTGAGACATTAATACAAAGGCTCGCTCGGGGTACGGGATTTCGAGGATTAGGCGGGATTTGGCCAGTGCGCAAGTTTGGCGGTGTTGATTTTGTCAGGCCGCTGCTTTGTATGAGACGAGCCGAGATTATTGAGTATCTCCGGCAGGGGGGATTGAAATGGAGGACAGACCTGACAAACGAGGATTTGAAACACAGACGAAATTTTATTCGCCATAAGCTGCTGCCGCAGTTGCAGAATGAAACCGAAGATTCGTTGACCTTGATACTGTGTCAACTGGCCAAGGCAGCACGGAGTTTTCACAAGCGGATATGCAACCGGGCCGATGAACTGTCCGAAAATATGGTTACTCCCATGCCCGGTGTTGTTGAATTAGATTCGGAAAGTCTCGCTACCGAGCATCCGGAAGTGCAGGTCGAAATGGTTCGCAGGGCTCTGCTTAGCTTAGGCAGCGGTGAAAGGAACCTGACGCAACAGCATTACGAAAGGATTTTGGAATTAATTAAATCAGGTCAAAGCCCAGGGGCCGTTGAACTGCCCGGTGGATACCTGGCTCGATATGAGTACGGCAAGATGCTCTTTTCAAACCGGGATACACAAGTAAGAACGAAGGAACCCGGTGAGGTTTGCGTTGAGGTGCCGGGCAGAACTAAATTCGGAAATTTTCTGATTGAGGCCGAAATTTTCGGAACAGGTCAAAAGGACTTCGAGCAGTTCAAGCAAAATAAAGATGCTTTTGTCGAGTGGTTTGATTTTGAGAAGATTACCGAGCCGTTGATAGTTCGAACTCGGAAGGTGGGTGATCGCTTTTGGCCGTTGGGACACGAAGGCGAGAAAAAGATAGGTAAATTTCTAACCGCGGCTAAGGTTAAGCGTCAAATACGTCAAAAAAGTCTTGTCATTGCCGACGCAGAGAAGATAATTTGGGTCTGTCCTGTTCGGATAAGTGAGCAGGCTAAGGTCACAATGCAGACCAAAAAAATATTGCAGTTACAAATACGAAGTTCGGAGACTTAATTTATGATGAAGCGACGCGAGTTTTTAAAGGCAGCAGGATTGGGTGCGGCATCGTTGTTTTTTAGTGGCTGTAGCGGCCTTGGTAGTGACCCGGGCGCCAGGATTAAGAAGCGACCTAATATCCTCTTCGCCATTGCCGATGACTGGTCATGGCCGCACGCGAGTATTGCAAACGATAAGGTTCTAAAAACCCCGACCTTCGACCGCGTTGCAAATGAAGGTGTACTCTTTACGAATGCTTTTGTCAGCTCACCGTCGTGTACGCCTTCGCGTGGAGCGATATTGACCGGTCAGTGGCATTGGCGGCTCGAGCAGGGGGCCAACCTGTTCGGATCGCTGCCAGCGAAGTTTCCGGTCTATACGGACATACTCGAAAATGCCGGCTATCACGTCGGCTATCAAAAGAAAGGCTGGTCACCGGGTAAGTATAAACCGGGCGGCTGGAAGCGAAATCCGGCTGGTGATCGATATGGTAACTTTGCGAAATTCCTGGAGAAACGCCCCGCGGGCAAGCCGTTTTGCTTCTGGTTCGGCAGCAGCGACCCGCATCGCACATATAAATGGAAGTCGGGCGTCAACAGCGGTATGAGGCAGCAGGACGTACAGGTGCCGGCGTGCCTGCCGGATCATGAGACGGTGCGGACGGATATCTGCGATTATTACTGGGAGGTTCAGCGGTTTGACCGCCAGACCGGCGAGATTATTAAGATCATCAAAGAGATGGGCGAATTGGATAACACGCTGATTGTTATTACCAGTGACAACGGTATGCCTTTCCCGCGCTGCAAGAGCAACGTCTATGATATGGGCACGCACGTGCCGCTTGCTGTACGCTGGGCCAGTGAAGTAAAGGCCGGTAGGGTGATTGATGATTTTATCAGCCAGACGGACTTTGCTCCGACATTTCTCGAAGCCTGTGGTCTTGCTATCGGCAAGCAGATAACCGGCAGGAGTTTTCTAAATGTACTGCTGTCGAGTAAGTCCGGCAAGGTTGATCCGAAACGCAACCATGTCCTAACCGGCAAGGAGCGTCACGTACCTTGCCGACCGGACTCTGTGAGTTATCCGATGCGGACGATACGCACGCATGAGTATCTTTACATTCGCAATTTCAAACCCGACCTCTGGCCTATGGGCAATCCGGAAGTAAAGGAATATTACTGGCCCAAAGTGCCCTATAGCGATATCGACGAGTCACCGACAAAAACATACATGATGGACCACAAAGATGACCCAGCGGTCAAACGGCTGTTTGAATTAGGATTCAATAAGCGCCCCGCAGAAGAACTTTTTGATTTACGAAACGACCCTGACCAGTTAAACAACGTAGCCGATAAACCAAAATACGCCAAAATAAAGAAAAAACTCTCATCAAAATTGACAGCCGAGCTAAAAGCCACCGCCGACCCAAGAATAACCGGCGGCGGCGAAGCGTTCGACAATTATCCGTTTAACCATTGAGTAAGGTTGCAGATTCTATTTTGAAAGAATGTCGAGGCCAAGCTTCCGGAGCCTTTTTGTTCGGCAGTACTCCACATGGCCATCGAGAAATACAACATTGGTACCCAGCTCCTTGGTCTTTTCAAGCAGTGCCTTGTCATAAGCAAAGCCAATCTCCGAGGATTTATAATCTGTGATATTTGGGTAAGTACTGAAATAATCGATATTTTCCTTGGCCCATTTAATAAGTTCATCCGAGAGGTAGGCTTTAATATCGTCCAGATTCGTGGGCAATTTATGAGGCTTACTTACCTGATAGGCCGACAAGGATGGACCCAACTCGTTTAGTTTTTCCAGTGAGTCCAATTGTTGTTTGAGATTTTTGAACTCAAGAGACATTTTTTTGTATGGCAGCTTGTAGCCTTTTGCCGTGCTGCGCTCTTTGGCAAGCATATTGAGCGGAAAACTTCCGATTGGATAAGTGGTCATCTCTTCCTCGTATGACGGGTGGCGTATCTCAAGCTTGTATTTTCCAACCTTGAGTTGCTCAAGTTCCTCGTCAGTAAGGTAGAAAGAGAAATATCCTTCGTTATCGACATCACTGAGGTCTTCGCTGTGTCCGGCGTCTGTACTGGTGGCTGGCGTATAGCGAATAGCCACGGAGACTCTTGCTCCAGGCCAGGGGGGTGTTTGCGGAACGGCTGGTTTGCCGTTCTCGTATTGAATTCGGCCATAAAAGACTTTCGGCCGACTGATTTTCACCACTCCCGCATTATGGCGCTGTAGCGACAGCAGTTCAACAGGAAATCGGTCTTTTTCAATTTCGGATGACCAAAGTGGACGCGACACGGTTATCGTAAGCCAGCATCGACCGGACCTGAGCCACTCTATAACCTCGTCAGTGATGTAAGCTGCAAAATAGCCGTCGTCATCAACGTTGGCAATGGTCAGTCCCTCAGGAAAGCCTTCTTCCCACTTGATTATGTTGGCGCTGACACCGGGTAAGTCAAGCACTGCCGGACTTCCGTCAGGGAACAACACTTGGCCATACCAGACCTTTTCCACAGCGTTTTTTGGGCCGATCTCTGTTGTTTCACCCTTGACCAGCGTGCATAGATAGTTTCTGATTTTGATATATTGGTGGGCGTCAAGTATCTCGTTTTTCGTAGGGATTATTGACACTCTGCAAACGCTTGCAGGCAGATCAGGTATTTCAAAACGCCCATCATAAGTGGTAAGCGGCTTTTTAATACCGAATTGGTAGAGGTATTTGCCCGAGTAATCCTTCCAATCAACCTTGCGTCGGACATCGACGGTGAAGTCCTTAATAATCGCCCCATTCGGTTCGGATGCCTTGCCGCTGAGGATTGCGTTGCCTGTTGGAAACTGATCAAAGCTAAAGTCGATCGCCTGGGTCCCCTCCAGAACCCTATTTGATCGGAGGTACTGATGACTGTACCCGTGACCGGAAGAATATTCTTGATAAATGATTACACCCACTCGGTATGGCCATTCGATTTCATCAAAGCTATAATATCCTTGTTTATCGGTGCGCAGATCTGGTGCGGCAATGGACCTTTGGCCCGGCTTTCTCTTTTCTCGGATTTGAATTCTGGCGTTGGCAATGGGCTTGCCGTCTGCACCGGTTACCCGACCGTGGACTACCGCTAATTCGGAACTCTCCAGCCATGCGTCAGGTGTAGTTGCCATCTGCCCTGGTATTTGCTCGATTGTGACACTGAAATTCTTGGCTGGCAAAGCGTCATTCCATGAGCCAAGGGCAAAATGTGTGGCGAGATCGGACCAATTTGCGATGCCTCTGGGGCGGGTACCGCCATTTTCTCTAATATGTACTGTACTGTTCAGGACGTTCCCTTTGGCAGATATAAGCTCAACCGTTGTTTTCCAATGGAACTTCGGATAGGAACGAACGCTACATCTTAGTGTACCTAAGAGTTGCTGTCCTTCTTTGAAGAATCTGATATTTCCAGCGGTAACAATTCTCCTTTCTTCTTTTGTTCCTATATGCAACTTGATATATATGTTTTTGTTTAGCTTGAACTGGGTCTTGAAGTTGTCGGTGCCGTGCGAGCCCATTAAGTTCTTTATAATGATTGATGTTCCGAAGCTTAAGGGTACCAATAAGGCTATAGCAACTACTGCGGCGGCGGCGAGTTTTGTGATTTTGCTTTTCATTATTATGCTCCTTACGGTGCGCAGGGAGCGTGTGGATTTGCGGGATTCGTCGAAAGAGGCTAACATTTTTCGGCGGAGGTTTTCTCGATGGTTGGGATTAGCATTTGTGTCGATATCGAGTTTGTCTATAAGGTTTTTCAAATCATTTTCATTTTCTAACATTTTATTTACCTCGTTTCATATCGCGGGCGAGATTCTTCGCTTCGCTCAGAATGACAAGGGTGTCAGGCTTCAGTTTGCAAATGGTTTCTTAGCTTTCGCAGAATCCTGTGTAAAGTCACACGCACCGTTACTGGTTTGGCTTTTACGATTTTCGCTATTTGTTCGAATTCCATCTTTTCAAAGAATCTTAGCGTAATTATGGTCTGGTGCTTTGGTTTTAGCTTCATCAGGGCTCTATGGAGCGTCGGCCAGCTTATCTGAGGATGTTCGTCAGTTGTTGCCGGCTCTCGTAGATGCAAATTGCTTATACGAAGCTTTTTTCGCCTTAATGATTTTCTTATATAGGGTTTGCTGAACAAAACTTAACTTCTTTATATACAAACAGATACATTCTGTTTATAATGTGCCAAGTGGACGGATTTTACGGTAAATGAGCTAAAACGCTTGCATTTGGAGAACATGGA
>SDBT01018045.1_pt1 | contig 11111 bp, 8 predicted proteins | sample 2277101 | NCBI WGS metagenome assembly SDBT01 (sample SAMN10404973, study PRJNA504765) | marine sediment metagenome | isolation source: marine sediment core GS10_PC15, 103 cmbsf | place: Arctic Ocean: Southern Knipovich Ridge | collected 2010 | reverse complement strand
TCCCAAAACAGGAGTCAATGCCGTCCAATGGGCAATAGGGTTAGAGCTTCTACTGCTTATTAAAGACCCGTATCAAGTACTTGTCACAACTGACTCTCCGAATGGTGGACCTTTTACAACATACCCGCAAGTATTTAAATGGTTAATGGACAGAAAAACAAGAAAAAATATGCTTGAAAATACTGTATCTAAGAAGGCATCATCTGCCACTACCCTTCCAGATATAGATAGGGAATATACTTTAAATGAACTCTGCATAATCACGAGAGCTGGCTCTGCAAAGGTTTTGGGGCTTAAGGATAGAGGTCATTTAGGTGTAGGAGCTACTGGAGATGTCGCGATATATAAATTGGATCCAAATAACTATGATGGACATGCCGTCGAGAAAGCATTTAGTAGTGCGGCATACACAATTAAGGATGGAGAAATTGTTTTTAAGGATGGGGAGATAACCTCTAAATCCATGGGATCATTGATTTGTGCTGAGGGAAAAATTAAGGATAGCATATATGAGAATACTTTAGAAGATATTCAATCACATTGGAGAGATCATTACAGCATAAATTTTAACAACTTTGCCGTACAAGATGCGTATGCTCCTAAGGTTAAAATAATAAACGGAACTTAATTATTATACTTCTTTTTACATTTTTATTTTTTCTCTTGGAATAAATTTCAACTTTAAAAGAGCTAAAAATTTTGAGTTAGAGTTTATTTTTTTCTAAAAAAATTATTATTGTCATTGAGACTATCTAGAAAAATCTAAATAGTAACAATTAAAAAACACCAAGGATCAATTATAAATAATAGATGCTAACTAGACACACGTTTATTCTTTGGTGGTCTTTTTCCAATTATTTTATAAAGCTGCTCTACTAATCTATGACGCTTATCATAAGTATGGACAAGAATTTCTGAATACATATCTTTGTAAACTTTATCAATTATACTTTCTAATAATATATAAAAATTTCGTTTACTAATTTAAATCCATTGAAGAATTTAATTGAAGAAGATATACACTTTCTATTAATCATATAATGAGTGTGTTTTAACCCCCTGCTAATGGGGGGAATAAAGCAACAGTATCACCATCTTTAAAAACAAAATAGTTATCGTAGCACGGCTTCCTATTGATTAAAATTATTAATTTTTGTTTATCTCTAGATATTTTATATCTTTTTAAAACATCTTTTAATGTGCTTCCTTCTGGAATATCTATTATTGATTTTGGAGCTCCAAATTCTTGTAAATCAGCAAAAAGCTTTACAGTAATGTAAATGGGATTACTTTTTGCGATCTCTATAAAATTTAACGCCATATTTTTAGGGAATAATCCTACGCGGTCTCCGCCATTGAGTTCTTTCCCTGATCCGCAATATTTTCGATTAACAAATATGTGACTTATTTCAGATCCATCAATGTTTAGTTTTTTTAGAATATCTGACACTGTCTCTATTTCATCTTCCTTTAAATAGGCAGTGCTTGGAGCACCTGCGCTGTAACCTTGCTCTTGTAATTTATCTTTTAATTCCCCAAATAGTTTTACATGTATTGACAATTTTTTTATGCTCTCTCAATTGATATTTACTTCTATGAATTCAACGAGTTAATTGAAGTATAAATTTTTCCGTTATAAATTAAAAAAATAGAGAAATTTGTGCTTATAGTTAATAAAACCTTTATAAGATTTATTAAAAATTAAATTGTAAGGATTTTTTTTTATATAAATTTAACATACTTTTATAATAATAAGTTATAGAAATAGAAGAGAAAAAAGAAATTTCGTTATTGTGTGCTTAAAATGAATATCTCTGTTAATGATTTGACTATAGAAAAAGTAAAAGAAATGAGCTACGAAGATCTAATGGATCTGTATAAATCACTACCATCCGCGGATTTTAAAGAAATGGATGGCGAATATGACAGCGCGATGGTCGGATTCCCATCTGAAAGAAATGAAAAAATTGGTCTATGGTGGCTTTACGATACAATAAAAGGATATTGGTTAGGAAAATCCTTTACTCCGTCCCCTAATGATTTAAAGCCCCCAGGAGAGGGATATAATCGGTGGAAGATTGAAGATAAAGAAGTTCGTCATATGCGATTTATCACAGATATGGTTGAGTCACTCATTGATGGAAAAATCACGTTTCGATTAAAATATGCATCCTTTAAAAATGATGGGGGAATAGTAGATATGACTGATGAAGTCAGAACGATTAGGAAAGGTTTTTATCTTTGTGTAGGTATGGCAGATCCTAACAAGACTCCTCCAGACTTTTTTTGTCTGACCGGTCCTGTGAATGAGTATGATCACAGCTCAGTGTGGATTTATGGAGACGAAGTATTAAAACACGCAAAAATAATAAGAGAAAAATAAAAGAGTAGTAGAATTAGGAGTAAGAATAAAATCTCCTACCGAAATTAAAAAATCTAACTTTATTATAAATTAAAGTAATTTTACTATCCAAAATCTAGTTGTTTTTAAAGTCCTTACTTATAAGATTCATAAGTTCAACTAAATTTAGCTAACTTTTAATTAATTTTACTCACACGAAAAGATGGGATTATATGAATATTTAAATAACCGATAGTTCCTTATTTATTATAGAAACAATCGAAATTTGAATATTATTATTATGTTTTTGTAAAGGAAAATGCTATGATTAATAATGAAAAGAAAACTCCGCCACTTAAAATTACGTATCCATTAATACTTGAAAATGTTAATGATCTAGTTTGTATCGTTGAGCCAATTTATGATTATAAGTTTCTGCTGATTAATGAAACTTATTCAAATATCCTAGGTTATTCTAGTAAAGATTTAATTGGAGAATCTTTCTTAAATTACTTACACCTTGATGACGTTAAAAGAATCGTAAAGACCTTAAAAAAGGGCTCTATTTCATTTGAAGATTTAAAAGAATTACGATTTAGAGCCAAAGATGGGAAATTTCTTTGGTTTGAAGCTAAAGTTAAAAAGTATGAAGAAAACAATCAAAAACAAATAATAATAATCTTAAGAAACATCTCAGAACGTAAGAATTTAGAAGACAAATTTAAAGAAGTTGAAAGTAAAGTTAAAGAACTCACTAACCTAATCCCTGAAATTCGATTTTGGAAACTATTCTATCCGAAAAAATATGAGGAAGCCTTAAGAGCCTCATATCAAATGCTTCAAATGGTAATGGATAATATTCCGGAATACTTATTTTGGAAAGATACAAATTTAGTGTATTTAGGATGTAATAACAATTATTCTGATTTAATAGGGGCCGGAAGTCCAGAAAATATCTTGGGTAAAACTGATAATGAATTATTTGATGACCAGGAAAAACAGGATTTGTTAGAAGAAACCGAGAGTGAAATTATTAATACTGGAATACCAGAATTTAACACGATTAGTTCTTGGGTTTTAAATAGCGGAGAATTGGTTTGGTTTGATATTAATAGAATACCCCTTCGGGATTCTGAAGATAACATTGTTGGGCTTTTAGTAACATATGATGATATTACTAAGAGAATAAATGCTGAAATTAGATTAAAAGAATCGGAGGAAAAATTTAGAACTATCAGCGAAAGATCACTAATGGGCATTTTTATTTTACAAGATGATCGAATTAAGTATGTTAATAAAGTAGCAGCTAACTCACTTGGATATACTATCGATGAGATAAAAAATCTGGCTCCTAAAGGATATCTAAACCTTTTTCATCAAGATGATAGAGAATTAGTAGAAGATATAGCAAATAAAAAGCAACTGGGGGTAAAAGGGATAAGAAATTACTTTCAAATTAGATGCCTGAAAAAATCGGGTGAAATAATGTGGATAGACTTATTTGTGCAAACCTTCAATTATATGGGAAAACCCGCAGGATTAATAACAGCAATTGATATTACTAAGCGAAAAAATACAGAACAAATGTTAAAGGAATCAGAAGACATTTTTAGGATAATAACGGAACAATCTTTTATGGGGATAGCAATTTTACAAGACAAACTAGTAAAATATCATAATCTGCGATTTGCTGAAATAACTGAATTTAAAAGTGAAGAAATTAAAGATTGGAGTCAAAAAGATTTCTTAAATATATTTCACCCTTATGATAAAACTCTGGTAGCAAAACAGATATCTGAAAAACAAGAAGAATTTGAAGGGCAGACTCAAATTAGTCACACTCAAGTTCAAGGAATAAAAAAATCTGGTCACAATGTGTGGTATGATGTCTTTACTAAAACTATTCCCTACGGAGGCAATTACGCCGAATTTATAATGTTAATTGATATTACTGAAAGCAAAGTGTCTGAAGATAAATTAATAGATTCGGAGGAAAAATATCGTCACTTATTCGAAAGCTCCCCTAATATGATATGTTTAGTTGATATATCCAGAAAGATTATCGATTTCAATACTGCTTTCCAAAATTTCTCTGGTTATGAAAAACAAGATTTAATCGGTAAAGGACTATTTGAACTTCCTAATTTCACTCCTGATGCACGTTCTACTTTCATTGCAAAGAATAAAGAGTTACTAAAAAAAGGATACATACAACCCATAGAAATTAAGCTATATGATAAAAAAGGCCATTTTATATGGGTTAGTCTGCAAGCGTCATTTGTCGAAACGGGGATTACAACTTTAATTGAAATCATAATGAGAGACATAACAGATCGAAAACTTTCAGAAGATATTTTACAGTTGAATGAGGCTAGACTTGAAGCACTCCTTAAATTAAGTCAAATGGGAGATGTTTCAGAAGTACAAATTTTTGATTATGTGGCACAAAAAAGTGTTGAGCTTACACAAAGTAGCGTAGGATGCTTATTGCTTATGAATATGGATATCATGTCTTTAGAATTCTGCTCTTGTTCAAACCAATCCGATCCTGATTGTCTAATTAAAGAAAAACACACCTTTTCTCTGAAAGAATCTAGCTTATGGAAAGATGCTGTTCTCGCAAGAGAAGCGGTTATTGTTAATGAGTATACTGGATTGAAAAAATTCAGTACTTGCGATAAGAATACAGATGGTAAAATTATTCGATATTTAACAATTCCAATTTTGGATAGAAATAATATTGAAGCTGTCATTTGTGTGATGAATAAAGAATCTGAATACAATGAATCGGATATACATCAGCTGAGACTATTTATGGATGATGTCTGGAAATACTTACATCAAAAAAGAGCAAGAGAAGCAGTGCTAGAAAGTGAGAAAAAATATAGGAATCTTTTGGAAACTTCCTCAATAGGAATATTAGAGTTTGATTTAATTAATAAAGAACTTAACTATATTAATCCAAAATTATTAAATATCCTTGGCTTTGAAGAGGATTCGTACTTAGATCAGCAGATATTTGAAAAGAGCATCCATCCTGAAGATGTTAAAAAGTTTTATGACACTTCCATTATAAACGAATTAGAATTAAGAATTTATGACCAGACAGGGAATTTAAAGTGGCTTGGTGGTAATCGAGTTAATAATTACAATGAAAAAGAAGAAATAATAGGTTTTCGAGTTTGGTTAGAAGATGTTACAGAGAAAAAAATGTATGAGAAATTGATATATGAATTAAACATTAATTTTCTAAGCTTTACTACAGATTTTCAAAATAATATCGAAATGTTAATAGAAACCTGTAACAAATTATTAGATGCCAGTGTTGTCTTATACTGTCGTAAAATAATGCAAGAGGGAACTATTAAATATCAGGTGTTGTCAAGTGATAAAAAAATAAGGATTTATGACTCTGAGGAATTTAAAAAAAATCTCTTAATTAGTGAATTATTTAATGAAAATCATGATTATATTCAAACATTTTACGATATAAATGAATCCACTTATAATAATGATGAATTTATAAGAAATTATAATATAATAGGATGTAATGGAAAGCTTATTAAATCAAAAGAAGAATTCAATAGTGCTATCTGCGTCTTTTATAGAGAACGTCCAGTAGTATCCCATAAAGTAAAGTTAGTGTTATTTTCAATCTGTGGTGCCATAGAAATTGAAGAAAGAAGATGGCAAGTCCAGCAAGACTTAGAAAAACAAAGTAAATTGAAGTCTGATTTACTCTCTAGAACTTCTCATGAGTTAAAAACACCCCTTATTTCAATTAAAGGATTTACAGAGCTATTACTGACACTTCATAGTTCTAAGTTTGATACGGATGTTATCTCAATTTTAGGAGAAATAAAGGAGGGAAGTAACCGTCTGGAAAGATTAATAAACTCACTCTTAGAAAGTTCTAGACTAGACCAAAACCAATTAAAATTAAATAAAACTACTGAAGACTTATCTTTCTTGATTAAATTTTGTGTGAAAGAATTAGAGGGCTTGTCAATATTAAGAAAACAAACAATTAATCTTCAGATCCAAGAATATTTAACGTGTAATTTTGATAAAGAGAGAATTTATGAAGTAATTTCGAATTTATTGTTAAACGCAATTAAATATACTCCTCCTGGGGGTATTATTACCATCAGTACAGAAATAAAGAAAAAGTATTATATTATCTCTGTAGAAGATAATGGAATTGGAATTACAGAAGATGAAAAAAAGGATCAATTATTCAATCAATTCGGGAAGATTGAGCGTTATGGAAAAGGATGGGATATTGATATTGAAGGCTCCGGATTAGGCTTATATATCTCAAAAAAGCTTGTAGAACTTCACGGAGGAATGATCTGGGTTGAATCCGAAGGAAGAAATAAAGGTAGTAAATTTTTCTTTTCTCTTCCAATAATTTCTGAGTAAATAACTTATTTTTGTGAAATCAAGGTTTTTTTCAATTCAATTAGAAATTTATGTCAAAATGGAGCAAAATACCTCACATTTAACCTCACATTTATAAAAATGAAATATAATATAGATGTAGAGAAATAATATTATTTCAATTTAAAAGGGATATTTTTGGTATCTGTTCAACAAAAGCAGAAAGAATCTGCTAAAGACTCTGTTAAAGATTTAAAGAAAACCATTAAAGAACTTAAGCAAAAATTAAAAGAAAAAGATATAATACTAAAGAACATTACTAAATCTATTCCAGAAATCCGTTTTTGGAAGCTATTTAACCCTAAAAAATATGAGGAAGCGCTTAAGTCATCATACGAGATGCTTCAGTTAGTAGTGGATAATATTCCGGACTACATCTTTTGGAAAGACACAAATCTTATGTATTTAGGCTGTAATATGAATTATGCTAAATTATTAGGAGCTGAAGACCCTCAATACGTAATTGGGAGCACGGACTCTGAATTATTAATCGATAAGGAGCGGATTAGATATCTGGGAGAACGTGAAAATTATGCAATAAATTCAGATATTGCACAATTTAATACGGTAGAAGAATGGGTGCTCAACAATGGAACGAAAATTTGGTTTGAAATAGATCGTATTCCAATGCACGACTCATCGGGAAAATCGGTGGGAATATTAGTGACTTATAGCGACATTACCATAAAGATAATTGCCGAACAGAAATTAATTGAGTCGGAAGAGAAATTTCGGACAATTGCGGAACAATCACAGATGGGAATTGTTATTTTACAAGATAATATTTTTAAGTATATAAATAGAGCGGTAGCTATTATTACGGAATATCCCATCAAACAAATGTTAAATAATTCTATTGAGCAACTAAAAACTTTAATTCATTCTGAAGATTTAATATCAGCCATCAAATTAATTCAAAAAGAACAGCCCAGTGAGTCTGATTCAGTATTATCATCTTCCCTAAGATTTATTACAAAATCAGGAAAAGTCAAGTGGATTGAAGTATACTTAAAGAACATTGCTTACCAAGATAAATCTGCTAAATTAATAATGTTAGATGACATTACTGATAAAAAAGAGGCCGAACGACTAATCGTAGAAGAAAATATTAAGTTATCGGAACTTGATCGAATTAGGCGCAACCTCCTAACAAGAATCTCACACGAATTAAAAACTCCATTGATTTCAGTATATTCTGGTTCTGAAATGCTTCTCGATTATTATATTGATCAATTCAGTGATGATAGTTTAGAAGTTATTGAAATGATATACAGAGGCGGAAAAAAGTTAAAAACTTTAATTGAAACCTTACTCGATGTCTCACGAATAGAATCAGGGAAATTGGAATTACATACATCAAAAGAAAATATAACAGAGATAATATCGGAATGTATAGACGACATGACACTCTTATCAAAAAATCGAAATCTCTCAATACAAACAGACCTTCCAAATGAATTATATTTAGAAGTTGATAAACTTAGAATTAATCAAGTATTTACCAACATTATCTCAAATGCTATCAAGAACACCCCCCCAAATGGCAAAATTGATGTTATTTCAATAGAAAACGGCGATTTTGTAGATTTTGCTGTAAAAGACACTGGCGTTGGATTGACCGAAAAAGAAAAAAAGCAGATTTTTAAAAAGTTTGGAAAAATTGAACGATATGGTCAACAAATGGATGTCGAGATTGGAGGTACTGGGCTTGGACTATACATATCTAAAGAAATTGTAGGACTACATGGAGGTCAGATTTTTGTGGAATCCAAGGGAAGGGATCAAGGTTCCACATTCACGATAAGGCTTCCTAAAGATGGTGTTTGAAGCTTAAATTTTAAAAGGAAGTGACAATTAATTCCTTTTATCGAGTCCAAGCTTCTTTAAAACATTGTATTCATAACGAAATTTCTCGAGATTTTTCAAAAACGGAAAGATCGACTCCGGAATTTTAAATTCCTCACTTCTCCAATCGTCCAAATTATAATTTCTATATGAAAATAAATCAAGAACTTTAAGTTCTTTTAATTTGGAAAGGGATTCAGGGAGGCTAGTAATTGCATTATCTATGATGTATAACTCTTCAAGGTCGACCAAATCACAAAGTTGCTCAGGAAAAAACTCAAACAAGACACCCTCTTGATACATATAAATATGCGAAATGTGTCCATCCTCATTAACTTTATAATTACGCGCGTAATCGCCATCTGGAAATTGGTCATTCTCTAATTTTAAAAGTATGTCCCCTGAAAGAATGTCTAATATACCCAATATGATTGCTTCTTCATAAGGCACATCGTTATGACAACGGGCATATCTTTTCTTGGCTATCTTGATTACGCAATTTGGGACGGTTTTGAGAGGATTACAGCTTACATCTAAACGACGTAATTTAGGCAGATCTGCTAACCAATCAGGCAAGTCTTTAAACATGTTGAAACTTAGTTTCAACTCTCTTAGACTTTTAAGAGTTTTTATTGACTCTGGGAGTATAGTTAGATGATTACCCCCAAGATCTAAGTATTTAAGCTTGGAAAGAAGTCCGATTGACTCGGGAATGATATTCAAATACCAATTGGGTAGATCTTCTAAAGGGCTCCCGCAAGGATCTATTTCATCTGGAGCAAGTAAGTTATGAACAGCAAATTTATTGATGGATTCGATTATTTTATTCTTAGAGTTACCATGAATTCTTTTGGTCATTACTATGTCTCTAATCCAAAATGGGAGAAGGTATGTAAACCAACTATGCAGGTGTAATTTGCGGATACGCCCCTTCACTTTGTGGTCAATTAAGATATCCTTTTCAAATTCATATAGAAATCCAAGAAACTCTGAGACGGCCTCTTCGTATGCCTTTCCTTCAGAGGGTATTTTCCTTCCCCCCTTATCAAAATAGAGGAAATACTGAGCCATAAGATCACGTACGAATTGCGCATCATCTTCGTGAATATCCTCTATTTTCCTTAAATATTTCAAATTAATATTAAATATTTTTAGTCTATTGGCTAATTTTTTGCGTTTCTAATAAATATTTCTTACTTAATTTTTAAATTAGTAGCTCGCTCTTTTTTTCACACAAATTTTGAGTACAATTCTTTTTATTCCTATTACTATCCCGAAAAACCATCGAATAGTGAACATTTAAAAATGAAATCTATAACTAATATGGTGTTAATAATAAAAACTCGTTATTATTTTACACCATGGTTGAGGAGACATATGACTCTAACTTATAAAGATGATGATGTAATATTAGAGGAAAAAAAGGAATTCACCGAGAAATTACGGTGGTTCGAGGAAGAATTCGACATAATTTTTAAAAAGACGCAAACCGTAACAAACGATGATATAGAACTGGCTAATCACCTACTAGAGAAAATGTCTGAGACAATAAACGAATATCGAAACGAGAAATACCTTTTCACTCTAACGAGTACCTTACATAATATCGAAAAAAAGCACCCTGAATTTTTCTAGGATTAATTCTTTTGTATAAATCTTTCGATAACTCAATGATTTTGGATATACTTATTTTAAATGGTAATTAAAAAGAGATTTTCAACACTAAATCATTTTCTTCAAAATTAAAAGAAGGGACCAAATTTCGTATATGTGTGAATTAAGTTATCACGCAAAAATAGAATCTGTTCATCTGAAGGATTTAACCGTGCCGCTTCTTCAAGAGCATTTCTAGCTTTATCTTTATTCCCTTGATCAATTAATGTGATTGTTAAAAGACCCCATGCCTCCTCATTAGACTTTTGTAGTTCAGTTACTTTTCTAAACGATTCTATTGCTTTCTCATAATTTTCAATCCGACGAAAGGCTATCCCAAGATAGAGCCATATCTCATAATTGTTTTTGTCTTTTTCTGCTAATATCTCTAAGTCTCGTACTGCACTTAAATCGTCTCTATTCTCTAAATATTTTTTTGCCCGATCAAATTCCCGTTCAAATTCTAGTTTACTTACTTGCATTTTGTATCAATTCTCTATATTTTTTTAGTTTTATACTCTTCCTCCTTCAAGATAATATTTGCTTTTATCTATATAAATATTATTATTTTTATATGGTTTTTTTCCCTTGAAATGATCGTGAAATAGTGCATCTTCGTGAAACTTTTTTAACTAAATTTTACATCTTTATCCAAAACCAAAGTTTCACGAAGATATTTCACGAATTTCACCCGAGAAATATGAATTATTTATATAGGGTGTAAACATAGTAAAATGTAGAATACAATATTTTTGTACACAAATTTTGATAAAAAATCTGGAAAGTGAAATACTACGGAATTAGAATCTTTACAAATAGAACCAATAATAAC
>SDBT01018044.1_pt1 | contig 11111 bp, 9 predicted proteins | sample 2277101 | NCBI WGS metagenome assembly SDBT01 (sample SAMN10404973, study PRJNA504765) | marine sediment metagenome | isolation source: marine sediment core GS10_PC15, 103 cmbsf | place: Arctic Ocean: Southern Knipovich Ridge | collected 2010 | reverse complement strand
GTATGTTTTAGCTTACTATTTTGAGTGTAAAAAATAGTCTATGAAAGATGATAAAAAAATCAGGATTTGTTATTTTGGTTTCTATGACCCGGATTTATCCAGGAATGGGAATTATATTAAAGGTTTAAAACAGAACAATGCAAAAGTGATTGAATGTTGTGATTGCAGCCGAGGATTGATTAAGTATTACAAATTATTTATCAAGCATTGGAAAATTAGAAACAAATACGATGTAATGATTGTTGGATATGCTGGACATGTAATAACTCTATTTGCAAAGTTAATTTCTAAAAAGCCAGTAATCCTTAATGCCCTTGCTTCTTTATACGAAGCTAGGATTGTATCAAGAAGGAAGTATGCCAAACATTCTTTAGGAGCTTGGCGCACGTTGTTAATTGATTGGTTGGCTTTCAAATTTGCTGATTTATCTTTGTTTGAAAGCAATAAGGAAAAAGAATTCATTGTAAAAAAATTTAGCATCAATCCTCGTAAATGTGTAGGACTATATACTGGCGCAGATGATGCTATTTTTTATCCGAATGCCAATATAAAAAAAGCAAATAAATTCACTGTTTTATTTAGAGGAAGATTTTTACCTGAAGCAGGCGTAAAACATATTTTAGAAGCAGCTAAAATTTTGGAAAAAGAGGAAATTAATTTTTTAATAATTGGTTTTGGTCTTTTGGAAAAAGAAATAAAAGAACAAATAAAGAAATTAAAATTAAAAAACTTAAAATTAATATCAAGATATATAAAGCCAGAGAAACTAAGAGAAAAAATGCTACCAGCCCACATTAGTATAGGACAAATTGAGAATCACGAAAGGTTAAAAACAACTGTTCCTTATAAGGTATTTGAGTCATTGGCCTTAAAATTGCCTTATATTACTGGTAATTCTTTGGGCATAGGAGAATTACTGGAAGATAGAAAAAATTGTTTAATGGTTAATTTAGCAGATCCACAAGATTTAGCTGATAAAATAATGGAACTAAAAAATAGTTCGGAATTAAGAAAAAAAATAGCCGAAAATGGCTATAAATTATATAAAGAAAAATTAACCCCTAAGGTTTTAGGAAAAGAATTATTGAATATTATAAGAACAAAATTATATTCATCTTAAATATGCAAAAAATTAAATATGCCCTTAAAAAAACATTGTTTAAACTGATTGAATCAGCAATAATACTTCATAAAAAACCCACAAACATCCAAAAAAAACTTTTACTAATTCGCATTGATGCAATTGGTGATTTTATAATATTTTCTCCAATGTTAAAATATTATAAAAAATTATACCCGAATCATCCGATAACATTGTTGGTCAATAAAGTGAACAAGGAGCTTGCTGAAAGATATTTTACAGATGAGATAATAACATTTGACAGAAAGAAGTTTAATAAAAATATAATTTATCGGTATAAATTATTACTGAATATAAGAAAAGAAAACTTTGACATAGCAATCTATCCAACTTATTCAAAAGAACCATGGGGAGATTATTTGATAAAAATATCTGATGCAAAAGAAAAAATAGGATTTGATGGAGAGGGGAAATTAGTGAATAAAAATAATAACAAATACTATACAAGACTAATTAAACCAATACCAGATATTATAACAGAGCCAGAAAGAAATAAAGAGTTTATGGAAGCATTGGGAGTAAAAGTTGATGATTACATTCCGTCTTTTGCTCCATCACTAAAAGATAAAAAGAAAGCAACAGAAATTTTATTAAAACATGGATTAATAGACGCTAAATTTGTGGTAATTTGCCTTGGGGCTAGATTGGAAGGCAAAGTGTGGGCATTGGAAAAATATTCTAAAGTAATTGATTGGTTAAAAAAAGAAAAAAATATTGAATCAGTTATTTGTGGTTCTAAAAATGAAAAATATTTATCTGAAAAAATAAAGGCAAATTTTTCCAATATTATTGGAGAAACGACAATACCTGTTTTAGGAGCTATTCTTGAAAAAAGTGTTTTATACACTGGCGGTGAAACGGGCATAGTTCATCTTGCTTCTGCAGTAGGCACCCCCACGGTTTGCATAATAGGTGGAGGTCATTTTAACAGATTCTTTCCTTATGGGAACTTAAATAAAAATAAAGTTGTTTATCACAAAATGCCTTGTTTTAATTGCAATTGGAAATGCAAATATAATTCAATTAAATGTATTGAAAATATTACAGTAAAACAAGTTATTGATCAAATAAATAAAATTATTAAATAAAAACACCCGTAGGGCTTTGGTGCGATGCTTGTAAAAAGCTAATAGCAATATTCTTATTTTTTATTTGAGACAAGATTTTATTATTTAGAGTGAGTTTATTAAATATTTTTTGGCTTGCTTGATTAATATATTAAGTTTTTGATTTGTTATATTATAATTAATTTTTTGACTAAAAAGTTTTTCTAAGTTTTTATTATTTTGTAATATTCTTTGAGTAAGTCCTAAATTTGCTAAGATTGGCTCAAATTTATTTTTTCTACCATCTGTTATTATGGTAGCAAATTCTTTATTATACTTGATGGCAAAAACTGTTCCATGAAATGCAGTTGTGACTATTGTTTCCGCCTTTTGGAAATATCCAAGCCATTCAAAAGGATCTAATGCAACTATATTTATATCACACCAAGATTGCTTATATCCTATGGCGATGGTTTTTTTGTTTCTTTTTTTAGCATAATTTTTTATTTCATCGATATTTTCTTTATTTAGTTTGCCTGGGTCATATATTAATATAAAATCATTATAAGGGCATTCTATAATTTCATCAGAGAAATCATATAAGAAAGTGGGGTCAAGAACTATTGGCACTTCTTGATTTATTAATCCTTTAATAATTTTAAAAGAGTTTTTATCCCGGACGGATATTGCATGGAATTTTTCTATATATTTTTTTATTTCTTTAATTTTTTTTTCCTTTTGGTCGATAGAACCAAAACTAGCTGCATAAGAGATTATTTTTTTCGTATTTAAATCTTTTCCAAAATATATTGAATCATAGTTATGATTTAGAAAAGATTGGTTAAGATCCCAAACTATGTCACTGCCAATAATAACAGTTTCAAATTTTTTTTTCGATACTTTTTTATGCGAAAATGTAAATTTTGTGAATTTTAATTTTTTATGACTCTTTTTAAATTTAATAATTTTTTTAATATTTTCAATTAAATCTTTCGGGCTTTTTCTATATAAAAAACACCTATATTCTTTAAACCAATATTTAAAGCTTTTATAATTTATAATTTCATTTTGATATCCGTTTTGTTTTAAATAATTATGAAGAGCGTAAACTTGTAAATATGCTCCATGGTTTATCCCATCATGGAATGTAAGTATACCAATTTTTATTTTTTTTGATGTTTCCATATTAAATAATTATATTTTCCAAAGGTACGGTGTTTTTTGTGATTTTTTGTATTTTGTTAATATATTCCAAAAATTGTTTAGTAGAAAATTCCTTATTTATTAAGCAGTTCATGGTTTTATTAGAAAAAACTCTATTTTTATAATCAATATTAAAATGTTTGCAGGTAATATAATTAAGTAAAATATTATTATGTGGCTGGATACATTTGTATAGTTTTTTTATGAATTTTAGCTTCAGTTTGTATGTCGGGCTAAATCTTGCCAAATCTGCATAAATATCTTTAGTAGCGAACAAGCTGCCTATATTCGGATGGATGAACTCCTGGCGAGTAAGGCGATGTATCCTATTTTTATTAATTTTCATTTTTATAATTTCCGGTTTTTCTTTTATTCCTTTAAATTTTGCTGAAACGATAATACCTAATTTTTTTTCTTGGAATAAGGAATGTCGAAAGGAAAACCGTAGTTCGTTTTTTAAAAGATTTTTAAATTCACACTTTTTATTTAGAATTTTAACACTTATTAGTAAATCCTTAATTTCATCACCATATGCTCCTGCGTTCATAAAAATTCCACCCCCGATTGTGCCGGGTATTCCGGTAAGACCCGCAAAACCACCAAAACTATATTTTAAAGCCTTTTGAACTAATGCTGGCATCATTGCGCCTGCTTCCGCCTCGATTACTTTTTTTGATTTGTTTATAATCATGTTATTTAATTTAATAGTACTAATAAAAGTATTAATGCTAACACGATCTTTGAAAAGAATATTAGAAGTTGCACCAATAACATAGTAAGAAATTTTATTAAAATCAAGCATTTTTACAAGTGCTTTCAGCTGATATTTGGTTGAAGGGTAAATTAAAAATCTAACCGTGTCACCATTTTTAAAACAAGACATAGAAGCCATGGAAACATTATGTCGAAATTCAATATTCTGGCTTTTGCAAAAGGATTTTATTTTGAGCATAGTTTTTTAAATTTAGGGTTTTTTACTGTTTTGATATAACATTCTATTTCTTTTAAGATAGTATTTTTTTTTGTTTCGTACTGTATAAGAATCTTATCCCAGTATAGACTATCAATGTTTTTATCTTTTTCTTCAAATGCTGATAATCGAGGGTAAGCAGTAAAATTTACCCGAGAAATTTTATAAATATATATATAAGTTGTTTTAGCCCTATTTTGAGCTTGAGGTGTTAATTTCTCAATTTTATCGGCCTTGTTTAAAATTTCAAAATATTCTTTTTTTGTTTTAGGCTCTAAGGCAAAATCTAATTGAGTATAATTGTTATCGCCAGCTGTAACTGAAGGAATAGCCCCCATTGCAGGTAATTCAAAGCCAATCGAACCAAGGCATGTAACAACTAAATCAGCACAATGAATTAGACTCCGGGTGTCTATTTGATCATTTTCATTAATATAAATAACATTATTAGGGCATTTAGAGAATAATTTATTAAAGTCTACATCTTTAGTAGGAAAGTATTTTACTGAAGGATGTTGTTTAAAAATCCAGTTAACTTTATTATTTTTTTTCGCGAATTCCAGTGTTTGGATAAACCAATTGTAATAATCCTTAAAAATCATCCAGCGAAAATGAGAGTGAGGATGGTCGTTAAGCGCATGAAGCGCAACAAAGACATTCTTTTTGCTTGGATTGAGCTTATAGTTTTTATTAAAAGATGCCCGGTCAACATAGTGCTTATTATTCTTTGAAAAGGCAGTTAGGCCGTCTCTTGAGTATTCGCCAGCAATATGTTTTTTAAAAACCTCTGAGAATATTTTTTCAAGCTTTGAACCTGATTGAGCAAGAATTTGATTGACATCTTTTGAAGATGGTTTATAGCTATATTTAGAATAAACCTCATCAAGTTTTTTAAAGCACTGGAGGGTTGACTTATGATGACCAGAACGAATATATCCGCAGTAGCCATAACGTAAAGCAGAACGTAACATAACACCACTGGAAACTCCTATCAAATGAGAAACTAAAACACCAGCATAGTTTCCATTTTGTAGGATGTTTTTAATTTTGATGTGTCGAAAAATACATTTAGAAATAATCTTAAATATTTTAAAGTCGATTTTTTTAATTGTTGCGACTTTATTTTCAAATAGATAAGTGTCATAGACAATGTCGCCATATTTTACTTTATCATAATGGAATCCAAGAATGTCTTTCGTAAGTAAAACTTTCAGAAATTTGGGAATAGCGAGAATAGCAGTATACAGTTTCAGTAGCTGTTTCTTTTGAGCTATAAATTCTGTATCGGGAAGGTACGATTGAACCAAGCGATTGTTTTTGCCAAGCCAGACAGGCATATATCCTTTTGCTTGATTTATAATCATGGCAAAAATTGCATTGGCATGAAGAATAGTTATTCGTCCTGGTTCTTCAATAAGCAGTTTTTGGCCGTTGTTTTTAATTTTAAACTGCGACCAAAATTTTCTATTTACTTTTGTGAATTCATCTATTTTCATTTATTCATCATAATTAAATTTAGGTTTCCAAGCCCCATCGATTTTTTCAAAAAGATTAGGATTCCAAAATCGTCCAGTTATATTCCAGAATTGTTTCGGAGTATAACCTAATACACTTATGAAGTCTTTCATTGATTTTGAGTCTAATTTATGGTCTTTTTCTTTAATAAGTTTTTTCGCCCTTTCTAAGCCAAATCTTTCTTCTCGGATATGCCTAGCTGCAAGTTCAGATGCTCTTTGAAATCCAAATTTCGGATATTTTAGCCAATGATGAACCATATAACCTATGGAGTCTATCTGGTCAAAATCTTCAACACAGCCTTCTCTTTTCCATTCTTGAGCTACATCCCTAAAACCATGTCTTCTGGCGAGTTTAAAATTCTCTATGCTATTCCAAGGAATGAAATAACTCAGAAAAACCGGCTCTGGGTTTATTGAAGCAAATTCCTTTTTTGTTGGTGGAATAACACAGTTCAACTCTTTTCTTGAAAAACCCCTTTTAAGCCAAAAATCAATATCGGCATTTTTAAATGAATTGTTAATAAATCCTAGGGCAGAATAAGTTTGTTTGTCTGTTGTGCCGTATTCATAAGGTGCATATTCACCATAAATCATAAATGGAATTTTTAGACTTACAGCCATTTTTATAGGAACGGTGTATATTGCTAGTTCTAAAAATACCAAAGGTTCTCCAGATTCTTCAAATGTGAGCCTGGTTGCTTTTCTAATTAAGTCAACGCTCGCATTGAAAATGATAGAATCGCAACCGAAAGTATCTCCTAAATTTCTAAGATTGTGTAATCCTGCTTTGGTTTTAGTAAAGGGGTCGCCAACTGTCACCAAAAGCGGGTTCATTTTTCTTTTTGTTTTTATCTCATAAACAGCACGATGACTATCCTTGCCACCACTGACTGGAATTAAACAGTCATAATAACCAGTACCCCTGTATTTATCACATAAAGCATCTAATTCTTTTTCTCTTTCTTTCCAGTTAATCATTTTTCGTTTTTCATAATTATGGCAGGCCTGACAAATTCCTTGTTTATCAAAAATAGACCCTGGTCTTGTATTCGGCATAAGACATTTTTTACAATATTGTATTTTCATAATTGTTTTTTAGTTTTGGCTTGATACCAAAAATCTTTAATATTTCGATTAACAAGAATTTTGCTAATTTGAAAAAAGAAGTCTCCTCCAAAAACTTTTTTTGCTTCAGCAAAAATCATTTTAAGTTTCTTTGTATCGCAAAAGATTTGATAATTTACTGGTTTTTTATAATCAATCAGAGGTTTAGAATTAGGACCATCAAGATACCATTTTTGTACATCATAAGATAAATTTATGGTTTCATTGATGTTGATATGTGGTTTATCTTTGAAAACAGCCCCCACATTTCGTAAAGTAATTGTCCATTGTTTTGCTACTAACAAAGATTGATGGATCTCTTTAGTAATAAGGGGGGCAGTCATTTTCTCAAGAGTAGAATAAGCCAAATTAATTGCTGGAATACATTTTTCAAGAAGTATTCTTGTTTTATATTTCCTAATAAGATTATCTCCTAATTTGCCGTTAACTAATTTATCGTAATTTTCTTGCTTTGTAAAATAATCATATATTGCTTTGGGCGAATCCCATAATTCTTTTTTATTTTCTTCTATGAATTGATTATAGATTTCTGAAAGAACAGTTTTATTAGATTTTATTAATTTCCATAGATAGTAAAGGTAATTATAATTAGTAGTGTCTAATTCTTTAAGATGTCGATGTATAACATCAAACTGATTATCCATAAAAAATGCTGAAATCAATGAAAAACCGCGAATGTCTAAGTAATCGTTAAATGGCATTGTTTTAGTAGCAATACAAATTTCCTCAATTTCAAAACATTTTTTACCCATATATTCGCCAAATTGTCTTGGTAATATTCGAAATTTCGTTTTAAATTGATATTTTTTTCGGTATTTCTCTGATTCTAAATAAGTTCCTTGTAGAAGCATTAATGTGTATGGAACAATTCGATCAATGCCTATGATATTGCTTATTGATTTTAATCCTTTAAAAAAAGAGCTTTTTGTTTCTTCCGGCATTGGTGCAATGATCTCGGTAGTAGCTCTTATACCATGTTTTTTAATTTCAGTATTAATTTTTTGGTATTCCTTCATAGAAGGGTTTTTGCGCTTAATGACTTCTAATGTTTTTGGGTTCAGGGACTGCACCGAACATGTAATGTCCATCCGATTTTTTAAAAGAGCAGCTATTCTTAATATTCGTTCATAGTTTGCTTTGCCAGTAGTTACGTTAAAAAGATTGGGCCAATTAAATTTATCTTGCAATTTTCTAATATGATGGGCTATTTGTTCATCATGCTCATACATTCCGAAATCAGAATCACAAATAGACAGCAATATGTTAGGATATTTGCTCATCTTTTGAGCAATATAAGTTAATTCCTGTTTTATCCGTTCTACGCTAAAAGTTGTTACTTGACTGTAATACTGTTGACTGCCAACAAAGCAATATCCACATGAAAAAGGACATCCTCGGGCTATTTCTATGCTTGGGGCATAAGAACCGTCAAACCATTGATCCATCAATCCGTTTAAATAGGGAGAGGGAATTTCGTCCAGATTTGCTATTCTGGGTGCTAAAGTTCCGAAAACTAAGGTCTTTGTTTCTGGATGAATTGACATAATCCCATCTTGCGGTTCGCTTTTAAGTTGAGAAATCTTAGCTTCTTGCTCAAGTTTTTTAATTAATTTAGCAAAAGCAACCTCTCCTTCAAAATAAACATAGAAATCAATTTCTGGTTTCTCTAATAGATATTTTTCACATTTTTTATGGTCAGTTGGAAAATTTGGACCTCCAGCTATACAGATTACTTGTTGATTAATTTTCTTAGCATATTTAAACATTGTTTGAGATAATTCAGTATTCCAACAATAGTTAGTTAAACCAATCACATCTGGTTGCCATTCTTTAATATCCTTGGAGATTATATTCGGATTAGTATAAAAACGAATTTCAATACTTTCGGGGTCGTCTATTTGAGACAGAGCATACGAAGCAATGTAACCAATATTAATTGGCATAAAAGAGGAATGTTTGCCAACTGTTTGATGCCTAAGATCTCCTAGGGCAATTTTAAGGTTTTTATCCTTCATTTTTTATAATTTATTTTTTTTATTGATGAAAATGAAAAACATATTCAGAACTATACATTTTAAATCCTAGATTTTCATACAAACGAATCGATGGTATGTTTGTCATCTGGGTACCAACTATGAATTCAGTACACTTAACAAGTGATTCAGCGTAAATAATCATATCAGAAGCAATTTTCTGTCCTTGATACTTTGAATCTACAGCTATTAAATCGATAATAAGTTTTTGATTATCTTTAATTAAAAGTAAAAATCCTACAATCTTCTCATCTATACTTGTAACTATTAGTTTATCGCCACGTTCTCCGTTATAATAATTTTCTACCCATTTGCTTTTTATGCGATTAGCAATGGAATTGTTAAATAGGGGATCCATATGGAAGCGTGAAAATTTAAAATTATTTTTAGCTAAATTAATTACCTGTTTTTTATCTTTTGGTTCTGTAAATCTTAACTTACAATTATTTAATAATTTAAGATCTTTTTTTGATTCTGGAAGTTTCATCAATTTTACATTAGTTTCAATCAGATTAAACCCAGATTTTTCCAGAAAGTGTGCATAGGACAATTGATCTGTTGGGATCTTTGAATATATAAAAATTTTCAATCCCTTGAATTTTTTAAGCCATTTTGGAAAAAAATTTTCTGATTGAGTAATTAAATTTTCATCCAGAACTAATTTATATGCATCTTTTCCAATAATTTTAGATAGCCAGTTATCTTTTATAATGTTATTAACCATTTTTTAATAGATTAATTTAGGAATTCAAGCTTTCCCAATTTGATTTATACCACTTAATGTATTTGGGATAGCCCACTTCAATTGGATATTGAGGATTATAACCAATTAATTTTTTTGCTTTATCTATACATAGTGTTCCGCGATCTGGTTTTAATCTATCTTTTGGTAAGTAATTAATTTTTAATTTAGGGAATTGTTTAGAAAGAATATTTGCCAAATCACTAATTGATCGAGATTCTCCATAAGTTAAGTTAAAGGTTTGATTTATTGAATTCTTGTTTTCAATAACATTAATAATTCCCGATACAAGATCATCGATATATGTGAAGTCTAGCTTGTCTGATCCGTTTCCATCAATATTGATTTTTTCTCTTTTTAGAGCGCTTTCAATAAAGATTTGTCCAACTCGTCGACTTACACATCTTTCTCCATATAATGCAGAAGGGCGAATAATAGTATAAGGCAAGTTAAATACTTGGTTATATGCTTTTACCATTCCCTCGCCAGCTAATTTTAAAGCACCGTAAATTCCAATAGGTTCACAGATTGTTTCTTCTGTTACCATTCCAGATTTAAAGTGCCCATATACCATACTAGATGATAAATAAATAAAATGTTTCGCCCTTGGCCGCGCCCAATCAAGAGCATTTTCTAAAGTGCGTAGACTATGATCAAATGTAGAGTGAGGGTCTCTATTAGACTTACCTGCATGGCTTATAGCAGCCAAATGAATAATAATTTCAGGAGCAATAGCGGTTAGCGTGCGGGAAAGAGTGTCATAGTTTCGAGCATCCTCTACATTGATTTTAATTTTGGCTTTGCGTAACAAATTAATTCGTTGGTTTAACATATTCCAATATAGTTGATGATTCTCAGTTTCAAGGCCAGCAAATGATAGAAGGTTGTTGACTTGCAAGCTATCTATAATAGATACATTTGCACCATAAGCCCTTAGCTTTAATGCTAAATTATGTCCAATAAGTCCTGCTCCTCCAATTAATACAATTTTTTTATTAGTAAGATTTTTCATTTATGAATTTTTTTTAATCGCATTTTTTAAAGTTTTAATAATATAATTCATGTCCTTTTGATTAAGGTGTGGTCCAACTGGGAGAGCGATTGAACTGTTACTGATCCATTCTGCAATTGGATGACTATTTTTTTTATATCCATATTTATTCTTATAATAAGTCATCTGTGGAACGGTTTGTGGGTAATAAATGCTTGTACCTACTCCATTTTTTTTCAAATAATTTATGATTTCAAAACGTTTTTTAACAATAGAATCTTTAAGTAAAATCGAATGACAGTAATAGCTGCTTTGGAAATCACCATGAGTAGATTCAAATAAG
>SDBT01018043.1_pt1 | contig 11111 bp, 8 predicted proteins | sample 2277101 | NCBI WGS metagenome assembly SDBT01 (sample SAMN10404973, study PRJNA504765) | marine sediment metagenome | isolation source: marine sediment core GS10_PC15, 103 cmbsf | place: Arctic Ocean: Southern Knipovich Ridge | collected 2010 | reverse complement strand
CCCCATGCTTTTTTCCTTCAGGCCGCCGATGGGCAAAACCCGTCCTCTCAGGGTGATCTCCCCGGTCATGGCGACATCCTTATTCACGGGCCTTTGGGTGATTGTCGAAATAAGGGCGGTTGCCATTGCGATTCCGGCCGATGGGCCATCTTTCGGTATCGCTCCGGCCGGCACATGGATGTGAATATCTTTGGTATCCAAAAAATTTTCTTGCGCCCCCAGATTCACAAGATTTGTTTTGACATAGCTTAAAGCCGCCCGGGCAGATTCCTGCATAACTTCTCCAATCTGACCGGTGACGATCAACTCCCCCTTCCCGCCGATCAGGGTTGCTTCGACATACAGAACCTCTCCCCCCACCTGGGTCCACGCCAGGCCGGTGGACAAGCCCACCTGGCTCTCTTCCTTATCCATTTCCGGTATATATTTCGAGACACCGAGGTATTTGTGCAGGTTATTTTGAGTTATCTTAAACGATCCCTTGTGACCTTCGGCGATTCGGCGCGCAATCTTGCGGCATACCGTTCCGATTTCACGCTCCAAATTTCGCAAACCCGACTCGGAAGTGTACTCCCGAATGATTTTAGCGAGTACGCCCGGACTGAAGGATATTCGGCCCGCTTTGAGACCGTTTTCTTTGACCCGGCGCGGTAAAAGATGCCTGCGCGCAATAACGAGCTTCTCTTCTTCGGTGTATCCGGAAAGTCGGATCATCTCCATTCGGTCAAGGAGTGCGGAGGGAATTGTATCGGTGATATTGGCCGTGAGGATGAACATAACCTTCGAAAGATCAAAGGCAATATTGAGATAATGATCGCTGAAAACCGCATTCTGTTCCGGGTCCAAAGCCTCAAGCAATGCCGATGAGGGATCTCCGCGAAAATCATAGCCCAGTTTATCGATCTCATCCATCATGAATACCGGGTTGTTGGTGCCGCATTGTTTCAATCCCTGTAGGATCCTTCCCGGCAAAGCGCCAATATATGTCCGCCGATGGCCTCTTATTTCAGCTTCATCGCGGATCCCGCCCAAAGAAATGCGGACAAATTTGCGGTTCATCGCCGTGGCCACGGCCTGACCCAGGGAGGTTTTTCCCACCCCCGGAGGGCCGACAAAACAGAGAATGGGGCCCTTCATTTTGGGGTTCAGCTTACGAACGCTCAAATATTCCAGGATTCGCTCTTTTACCTTATCAAGCCCGTAATGATCTTTATCGAGAATCTGGCTCGCTTTTTTAATATCAAGTTTGTCTTTGGTCTCTTTGCTCCAGGGCATTTCCACCAGCCAGTCCAGATAGGTCCGCACAATCGAGGATTCGGCAGAATCCGGATGCATCTGCTCTAAACGTTTGAGCTGTTTTTGAGCCTCCTGGTTGGCTTCTTTTGACATTCGCGCCTGTTTGATTTTCTTCTTATAATCTTTTATTTCCCTGGATTTTTCGTCACTTTCTCCCAGTTCGCGGTAGATGGCCTTCATTTGTTCTCTTAGGAAGTAATCGCGTTGAGATTTTGAAATTTCATCTTTAACATCGGATTGAATTTTGGCCTGCATGGCGGACAATTCGACTTCGCGCGAAAGATAGTCATTGACTTTCCGAAGGCGCTCGACTGAATCTTCAATTTCCAGGATGCGCTGGGATTCTTTGAGTTTTAATTTTAAGTTTGAAGCGACCAGGTCTGCCAGTTTTCCGGGGTCTTCCATATCTTCGAGAATACTCTCAACTTCACTGCTAAATTCTCCTTGATGGACTAAGATCTTTTCTGAGTTTTCTCGCACAGTCTTCATCAGGGCCTGAATCTCGATGCCGATCTGCTTGAGAGGTTCTTCGGATATTTTCTCGATTCGTACTTGAAAAATTGCGTCGATTTCTTCGTAGGCAACGATGCGGGCCTTAACAATGCCTTGAACCAGCGTTTTGACCCGCCCGTCAGGGAGTTTAAGGACGCGCAGGATTCGACTTACAGTCCCGACTTTGTAAATGTCATCCGGTTTCGGATTATCGTTACCGGGGTCTTTTTGGGTGGCTATGAGCAAAAAACCATGTTTGGATACAGAGGATTCGACCGCCCGCACAGATTTTTCACGACCCACAAACAGGGGTAGAAGCATGTCCGTAAAAATGACCACATCCCGAACCGGCATTAGGGGAAGGATGCTGGGGATATCGGCATCCATTTTTTCTTCTTTGATAATGCTTATCAAATCGTCCTTATCCGTTTCCGCCATAATATATTCCGCCTGTCCCGGTTTTATTTTTTTCTGATGCGCAGCAATGTTAATATATAAGACATAACTTTTCTTTGACAATATCAATCTTGCTTTTTTTGGCGAATGCGTATAAAAGCGTCCTGTTTTGATTGTTGCGAAACCGGTCTTGAAAAAAGAGAAAATCGCCTTAAAAATGGTTGATCCATTGCTAATGATAATAGCCCTTATCTTCGGTCTGTGCATCGGATCCTTCCTTAATGTCATTATTTTGAGGGTGCCGGATTCAAAATCGATTGTCTCTCCAGGATCCATGTGCCCCAAGTGCGGCCACCCCATTCGTTTTTATGACAACATTCCTGTTTTGAGTTTCCTATGGCTGAGAGGGCGTTGCCGACACTGCCGGGCACCCATCTCCCTGCGCTACCCGCTGATTGAAATGCTGAGCGGGCTCTTGGCATTATCGATTCTTTTCAAATTCGGTCCGACCTTACCGAGTCTGATTTATTTCTGTTTCACGGCCATACTGGTCGTTATTACCTTTATCGATATCGACCACTGGATTATTCCCGATATCATCACTTTGCCGGGGATCCCCATCTGCTTTCTGCTGTCTTTTGCACTCCCGGCTACAAGCTATAAGGATTCCCTGTTAGGATTTCTGTTTGGCGGTGGAATTCTTTACGCCATCGGATATTTTTACGCCCTTGCAACCGGCCGGGAGGGTATGGGGGGAGGTGATATTAAACTTTTGGCGTTGATCGGAACCCTGCTTGGATGGCAAGGCGTCATCGTCACCATCTACATTTCTTCTTTTACCGGCACCCTGGTCGGAGTGGCCGTCATGCTGATCACCCGCAAAGGGATGAAACTTCCAATCCCCTTTGGTCCATTTCTGGCTCTGGGGGCAACCGTCCACATCTTCTACCATCCAGAGCTTCAAATTTTATACGAGCCATACAAACAATTGGGGGTGCTTTTGATACATAAATTGTTTTAATCAAAAGTGATGAAACCGTAAAAAATCGCCAATGCTGTCATTGCGAGCACAGCGAAGCAATCTCGTAGTGTGTAAGTGTCTGCAATCATAAGATTGCCGCGTCGCGTTGCTCCTCGCAATGACCGTGGAACAGACTTTTTACGAAACCATCAAAAGTGAACAAATCAAAAAAAACTTGACATCGCCACCCCGTTCATCCATAAACCCCTCTGCAAAAAATGATACGACCGCTTTATGGTACCCGCTAAGAGAGGCCTTTGGAAAATGTCTAATTTTGTTCTAGTTCAAGGAAGAGGAAAATATTGCGCAGACACTTCACTTCGTGCAACCACAGGAATACATTGAGTATTTTGAGGATAGCGCTAAAACTTCACTTCGTGCAAAATTTGAGTCTGACGCAGGAATTGGGCAAAAGAGGGCATTATGCAAAGGGCTCTAAGGGATAATAGGGAAACCGGTTAAACTCCGGTACGGACCCGCCGCTGTAAACGGGGACGAACACCGCATCTAGCCACTGATTCACCACCAAGTGAATTGGGAAGGCGCGGTTAGTAGGATGATCCGTAAGTCAGAAGATCTGCCATAAAAACTGATGTTTGTGGAGATGGCAAAACCTCAAGCGTAAAACGCTTGGGGTTTTTTTTTGGAAATAATGAATCAACATAGTGTCCATCCAGAAATGGTAGATTTTGGTTCAGGACGAGGCCGCAGCATTTTTACAACCGCAGGCGTAGCGGGCTACGTTGAGGATTGTAAAAATGCGAGAACGCTGTCATGGGCCGAAAGATGCTATTTATGGATGGACACTACATAACAAGGAGGATTACTATGGCTAAAAATGATTTAACGCTGCCGGAAATGATCGCTGAAATTACACCCGTAAATAAGGACTGGATCGCCAAAGCGCGTGGCCGCACCGCTCAACTGGTAATGCCCACGCGAGCCCTCGGTCGACTCCACGATTACGCCGAACAAATTTGCGCTATTCAGGAAACACTTAGCCCCGCTGTGAATCAAAAAGCAATTCTGATCATGGCCGGAGATCACGGCGTTGTAGATGAAGGTGTCAGCGCCTACCCCCAAGTCATCACCGGCGAAATGGTGAAAGCCTTTTTGCATGGTGGTGCCGGAATCAACGCGATCGCTCGTCATGTGAAGGCCGACGTTTGGGTTGTCGATATGGGCATCATCCCTGATATCGATGGGGAGGGAATGGAACATAAGGATCGCTTTCTGCCGGCGAAAGTATCCCGCGGCACATCCAATTTTACAAAGGGTTCCGCCATGACCCCCGAGGAGGCCGAAAAGGCGGTTTTAACCGGATTTCATTTGGCAACCGAACGATTCAAAAAAGGGACCCAGATATTGGGGACCGGAGACATGGGGATCGGGAACACGACCCCCTCGGCCGCGATTGGCACTGTGATCACGGGTATTCCACTTGACGACATGGTCGGGCGTGGAACCGGCGTGGATGATGAAGGGCTTTTGAAAAAAAAAGATGCCATTCAAAGGGGAATTGAAAAAAATCGGCCCGATCCTCAAAACGGCCTTGATGTTTTATCCAAAGTCGGCGGATTTGAAATCGGTGGTATCGTCGGATGCATTTTGGCGGGCGCCTATCATCACCGCCCGGTTGTGATTGACGGCTTTATTTCAACGGCCGGGGCGCTCGTAGCCCGGGCACTGTGCCCCGCAGTAATCGATTATCTCTTTGCGGGACACTGTTCGGAAGAGAAGGGGCACCGGCTCATGCTGAAACATCTCGGACTTGAACCGATTTTAGATCTCGGAATGCGGCTTGGAGAGGGGACCGGTGGCGCTTTGGCGATGAGTATTATAGAAGGGGCGCTTCGCGTCTTTAAGGAGGTTCTTACATTTGAAGAAGCCGCCGTTACGAATAAGGAATAATGCCCCCGCAGGCCGATTTAGCGGCTTTAAAATCACTCTTGACAAAACCGTTGCCGTTCAGTAACACATACACCAGTCATCGGTGCCCGCAGGGCTTAATAGGGAATCCTGTGAGAATCAGGAGCGGTCCCGCCGCTGTAACCCTCCCCTTTGTCCTTGATAATGGGGAAATCTTTTTAGCTACCTGAGCCACTGTTCTGACAAATCAGGATGGGAAGGCCGCTAAAAAAGTGGGGAAGTCAGAAGACCTGCCATGACTGATTGCCATTTGTTGCGATCCGACAAGCGCATGGCATTTGAAAAAGGGTTAAGAAAACTGGGTGCAGCCCTTCAAACATACAGCCGTTTGAAGGGCTTTTTTTGTTCATGCGAAAAGGAACCATCTCGCTGCGCCAATTTTATAAGAAGGAACGTTAATTGTATTCTGCCCTACGACATTCATTAAGTGTCCAGATTGTGTGTCTAGCTGCAATGCTGGGATTGATTGTCATGCTTTCGGCCAAACTGGGCTACATTCAATTGACATTTGCGGATATCGCTAAAATCCTTTTTGCCAAACTATTTGGAGGGGCACATCTTCTGCAGGCCATGGATAACCTATATCCGGTCGTCATTATGGAAGTTCGACTCCCCCGCATCCTGAGTGCGGCCATCGTTGGCGGCGGTCTCGCCATTGCAGGCGTTATTTTTCAGGGCATCCTCTTAAATCCGCTGGCCGATCCGTATACACTGGGTGTTTCGGCCGGCGCGGCCTTCGGGGCTTCGGTCGCCCTGCTGTTTAACATCGGCTTTCTGGGAATTTATTCGGTCCCTCTTTTTGCGTTTTGCGGTGCCGTCCTAACACTCGCTGTGGTGATTTATCTTTCTTCTTCGGGCGGTGGTTTGTCTTCCAACAACCTCATATTGTCCGGCATTATCGTAGCGGCGATCCTGTCTGCCGGCTTGAGCTTGTTAAAATATATGGCTGACGAACAGGTTGAAATCATCATTTTTTGGTTGATGGGCAGCTTTGCCTCAAAAAATTGGATCGATGTCTCGCTCACATTCATATTTGTCTGTATCGGGTTCCTTATTTTTTTATATCATGCCCGGGATCTGAATTTGATGTCCCTGGGTGCCAGAACGGCTGCCTCCCTGGGTGTTGATACACGGCGGGTGACCTTCATTCTTTTGATTACGGCTTCCATGGTGGCGGCAGTTTGTGTTTCGGTGTCGGGAATTATCGGTTTTGTGGGTCTCTTGATTCCCCATTGGATGCGGTTTTTTACCGGCCCGGACAATCGCCGGCTGCTCCCCATATCCCTGCTCGCCGGGGCCGTGTTGCTTTTAAGCGCCGATACGATTACGCGTGCCGTTTTGCCGTCCGAAATCCCGATCGGCGTGCTGACGGCCCTTATCGGAGGTCCTTTTTTCTGCTATATTTTTCGAAAACGGCAAATCTCAACCACGGGGTTTTGACGTGTTTGAAATTAATCATATCGCCTATTCATACGACTCACAGCGAGTAATCGACGATGTATCGCTCATATTCGAATCGGGGAAGTTTCACGTTATTTTAGGCCCCAACGGCAGCGGCAAAACTACTTTGGTCGATCTTCTGATCGGCAACCGAAAACCCGGCGCCGGCGATATTGTTTACAACGGGAAAAACCTGCCCGCATTCTCCAAAAAGGAGTTGGCCAAAGAGATGGCGCTGGTACCCCAAAATTATCATATAAATTTTCCTTTTACGGCTGAAGAAATCATTATGATGGGTCGCTATCCGCACATCTCCCGTTTTTCCCAACCCTCTGCGCGTGATTTCGACATTGTTGAAGACATATTGAAACAAACGCAAACGGCCGCGTTTCGGAATCGATATATAACCGAACTCAGCGGAGGTGAGAGACAGCGGGTTGTTTTTGCACGCGCCCTCGCCCAAAGTACACCCGTTCTCCTTTTGGATGAGGGAACTTCAAACCTGGATATTCGATACACCCTGGCGTTGCTCAATTTGGTGCAACAAAAGATCCGGGATGAAAACGCAACCGTTATCGCCGTCATGCAGAACATGAATCTGGCGGCGCTTTACAGTGACGATCTGGTCTTTCTGAAGGAAGGCAAAGTCGTTGCCTTCGGATCGACCGATGAAACACTAACACCGGGTATCATTCGCAAGGTTTTTGGGGTCGAAAGCAAAGTCTTTTTTGATGCCTATGCCGGATCGAAACAGGTGATTTTAAAAAAGTAGGCGAAATGCCATGACCTCCTATCGTCAGATATCATTTGGACTAACGCTAATTTTATTTTTGATTTCGCAGGCCGCACCTCTGCACGCCGCTGCCTTGCGGATCCAAAATTCCGGATTAATTATTGATCAAGCCGGTCGAAAAATCGAAATCAAACATCCCTTCGGCCGGGTCATATCGCTTTATGGGGCCCATACGGAGAACCTTTTCAGCTTGGGCCTGAACCGTCAGCTTATCGGTGTATCCCGAAACGAGGCTTATCCGCCCGCAGCGCTCAAGAAACCGGTTTTTTCCTATCATGATGATCCTGAGAAATTTCTGGCGGCCAAGCCCGATCTGGTTCTGGTCCGCCCCATGATCGACCGCGGATATGCAAAGCTTTTAAGACGCCTCGAACGAAGCGGTATAACCGTCGTATCCATACAGCCGCGTACGATTGAAGAAATGTACCGTTACTGGGAGGTGCTCGGACTTCTGGTTGGCAAACATCAAAAAGCGCGGCGCATGATTCACACCTTCCGGACCGCCGTACAGCGATTCCGGGAGCTGGCCCAATCAGTGGAGCTGAAAAAGCGCGTCTATTTTGAAGCCATGCACAAAAAGATGAAAACATTCACCCCGGACGCCATGGCGATTTTTGCCCTCCAAACGGCGGGTGGCATCAATCTGGCCTCCGGCGCCCAATCGATTCGCGGAACCAACATTGCAGCTTTTGGAAAAGAGCGGATTTTGGCTTTGGCGGAACAGATCGACATCTATTTGGCGCAATACGGTGCCATGAATCGTCCCACCAAAGCGTTAATTCGAAATGAGTCCGGATTCAGAATCATCAAGGCCATTCGCGAAGATCAGATCTTTGTGATCGATGAAATGATTGTATCGCGACCGACAATGCGGTTGATAAAAGGCATCTTTACCATTGGACAGATCTTATATCCGACTATTTTTAACGCACAGGCGCACAGCCTGGTGCAGGAGGCTTTGGCTTACCGGTGAGCTTGAAAGGATTCATTATAGCGGGAACACAGAGCGGTTGCGGCAAAACCACCATTACCCTGGGCTTGCTGGCGGCTCTGATAAAAAAGGGAATCAAGGTCGCACCCTTTAAAGTGGGGCCTGATTTTATCGATCCCGGACATCATGCAAGAATTACGCATACGGCTTGTCGTAATCTCGATGGGTGGATGCTTTCAAAGGATTATAACCGGATCTGCTTTTACAAAAACGCCGCTAACGCCGATGTTGCCGTGGTCGAAGGTGTCATGGGACTCTATGATGGCTATGACGGCCGCAGCGAAGCCGGATCCACGGCCCAAATGGCCAAATGGCTCAATCTTCCGATCCTATTGGTGGTGGATGCGCGTAGCATGGCCCGCAGTGCAGCGGCCCTGATCCAGGGTTTTGAACGCTTTGATGAAAACCTCTCCTTTGCCGGTGTTCTGTTTAATCATATTGGTAGCCAGCGTCATCTCCGATATTTAAAAGACGCTTTGCGGGATAATGTCAAGATGCCGTGCCTGGGAGGAATCCGGCGCGATGAGGCGATTACAATCCCTGAACGCCATCTGGGCCTGCTAACCCGGGAGGATCACCCCTTGACCCCGCAAGCCATCCGGAGGCTGGCCGGATTGATACAAAAGAATATTGATCTGGATGCCTTTATGGAGCGGCTCCCCGCGCTGGATACGCCCGACCGGGAGCCCCTGCGCCCGTCGTTCCCTGAAAAACCGGTTGTCCGTATCGGCGTCGCCAGCGATAACGCGTTTTGCTTTTATTACCGGGACAATCTCGATTTACTGGTCGATCGCGGTGCTGAAATTATCCCCTTTTCACCCTTAAAAGATCGGCGGCTTCCGGATGATCTGGATGGACTCTATTTTGGCGGTGGGTATCCGGAGCTTTTTGCAAAAGCACTTTCCGCAAATACCGAATTTCGTAATCAGATCCTCACCCAATGCATCCAGGGCATGCCGATTTATGCCGAATGCGGCGGGTTCATGTATCTTTGCCGCACGCTTTGCGACCTTGAGGGCAACACCTTCCCCATGACGGGATGCTTCCCCTTTGAAACGGCCATGTTTCCCCGCTTAAGGTCGCTTGGATATCGAGAAATTACCCTGCAAAAAGATACCCTTATCGGACAACGCAGCCAGACCCTTCGCGGGCATGAATTCCATTACTCCAAGATTAGCGCATCTCCCGCCAACTGCGAGACGCTCTATCGGCTGACTTCTCGCACCGGAATGGATCAAAAGCAGGAGGGCTTTCAGGTCAAGCGCACTTTAGGGAGTTATGTGCACCTTCATTTCGGCAGTCATCCCGATGTTGCCCAAAATTTTGTGAAAAGCTGCCTGGACTATCAACACGAAAGGAAATCTATAAATGAAACCAGAGGAAATTGAGACCAAAAGCTTCCAAATCATTGATCAAGAAGCCGGATCGCACGACTTTCCCCCGGACCAATGGCAGATTGTGCGGCGCATGGTCCACACGTCGGCCGATTTCGAATATATTCAAACCGTTAGCATCCATCCCCAGGCCGTTCAGGCGGGATTGAGGGCCATTAAAGCAGGCCGATCCATCATTACCGATACCCATATGGCCCAGGTGGGAATTCGCAAAAACGAACTGATCGCCTTTGGCGTTTCCGTCAAGTGCCTGATAACCGATTCGACCGTGGCTGAAATTGCCCGGCAGCAAGGCATAACACGGGCGCAGGCTGCCGTTACGGCCGCCATCGATGAGATGGAAAACGGCATTTACGTCATCGGTAACGCTCCCACGGCCTTGCTGCGCCTGCTCGAATTGGTCAATCAAAAAAAGGCGCGGCCGGCCCTTATCATCGGGTTGCCGGTGGGATTTGTAAATGCGGCCGAATCAAAGGCCGCCCTAATGCAATTGAACCTTCCGCATATCACCAATGTTGGCCGCAAGGGGGGATCGACACTGGCCGCCGGCGTCGTAAACGCATTGGCCATAATGGCTTATGCCGAACATGGAAATTAAGAGGATAATCAAAAAGATAACTCACCCATAGAAGAAAAATGAAGTCTTATGTAGAGGCTGAATGTGCCAAGTGTTGTTAACAGTTTCTAATGTTTCTTCATTTTATTTACGCTCATTTAGGGGGAAAATTAAGAGGACAATATGAAAACGGAAAAAGGAGTTCTATACGGTCTGGGGGTCGGACCGGGAGACCCGGAGCTGATCACATTGAAAGCCGCGCGGGTATTAAACAGTGTCGATGTGGTATTCGCCGCTGCGTCGACCAAAAACAGTTACAGTCTGGCGGTCAGCATCGCAAAACCACACATTCCGGACCTGACCCCGGTCAGGATGCTTCCTTTCCCCATGACCCACGAAAAACAACAACGCGAAAAAGCCTGGCGCGAACATGCACGCACGATTATCAAAGAACTGGAACAGGGCCAAAAAGCCGCCTTCTTGACTTTGGGAGACTCGATGACGTATTCCACATATGGATACATCGTTAAAAATATTCAGTCGCTGGCGCCCCATATCCCGATCTTCAGTATCCCCGGCATTACCTCTTATCAGGCCGCCGCCGCCACCTTGAACACGCCTCTGACCGAGGGTGAGGAGTCTCTTTTGGTGGTCTCCGGGGCCAACGGCGGGGACCGCCTGCGGCAGCTTTCGGCCGAACCCGAAACCGTGGTGGTACAGTCCCCTATCGGTATCGTCAACACCCGTCGGTCGTACGCGCCGTGGGTTGCGTCGTATCCATTGGGGGGGATCGGGGGTGGGTG
>SDBT01018042.1_pt1 | contig 11111 bp, 4 predicted proteins | sample 2277101 | NCBI WGS metagenome assembly SDBT01 (sample SAMN10404973, study PRJNA504765) | marine sediment metagenome | isolation source: marine sediment core GS10_PC15, 103 cmbsf | place: Arctic Ocean: Southern Knipovich Ridge | collected 2010 | reverse complement strand
CCTCGACTATACGGCCCGGCCCGACGATGTGTTTATCGATACCTATCCCCGGTCGGGTACGACCTGGATGCAGATGATCATGTACCAGTTGACGACCGACGGGAGCATGGACTTCGGCCATATAGCCGACGTCTGCCCTTGGTTCGAGCGAGCGGCATTCAACAAACGGAATCTGCACAAGATGCCCTCGCCGCGGATCTTCAAAAGCCACTTACCCTACATCTGGATCCCCCGGCGCAAGTGCCGCTACATCTACGTGGCTCGGAACGGCAAGGACGTGGCCGTCTCGTTCTACCATTTCTACAAATCGCACCTCCGCTACAAAGGCACGTTCGAGCAGTTCTTCCGGCGTTACGTGCGGGGTTGGGTCATCTGGGGTTCGTGGTTCTACCACGTCTCGCGATGGTGGCGACACCGCGACGACCCGAACGTACTCTGCCTGCGCTATGAGGATCTGCTGAGCGACCTGGAAGGCTGCATTCGGCGGATCATCGCGTTCTGCGAACTGGACGTGCCCGAGCAGCGGTTGCCCGAGATCCTTCACCGCTGCAGCTTCGAGTTCATGAAAGAGCACGAAGCGAAGTTCGACTTCGCCACCGAGGTCTTATTAGAACACGGCTTCACCCCCGGCACGTTCATCCGCTCGGGCCAATCCGGCCAATGGCAAAGCGAGCTCGACAAGCAGCAGACGGCCCTGTTCGACGAGAAGTACGAACGCTGCTTGGGCGATTCGGGGTTGGATGACTGATTCCACTGCAACGATAAGAAAGTGGAGCCCGCAGAGTAGACGAGGGATAGTACATGTTGAGGTTTCGGCCTACATCTGTTTCGGGATTCTCCCCGTCGTGTGTCATCACTCCACTGCGTCAGGGCAAGCCCTGACCTACGGAATTCCCGGACACCCTCACTTATCTTGCCACGGGCCTAGCAGATCGAGGTTGAAGTTCAAGGTGCTTAGTTCGGGGACTTCTTTGGTGTCGTCGGAACTGCTGGCCTTGGCTCGCACTTTGTTGAAGGCGGTCGCTTCGAAGAGGAAGTCGAGGGCCGCGTTGGAGAGTCGGGCCCAATTGCCTTGGGCCTGCAACAGGTCGGGCTGGGGGGAATCGTTCAGATAGGCCTCGTCATGGCCTTCTTGCGACCCGTGGCCGTAGACTTCTTCGAAGAACTTGGCCCGATTGTAGAAGCCGCCGCCGAAGTCGCCGCGGAAGTCGCCGAACATCACGCCACTATCGGCTTCAGTGACGAACGTGTCGTCGCCGGTCGAGTCGTATAGCTCGGCCCGATCGTGACCGCCGTTGTTGGCGTAGGCGTGTACCTGCTCGAACCACTTGGCCCGATTGTAATACACGCCCGGATTGAACAGGGCCCCTTCGCGCCAATCGCCGTAGAACAGGTCGTCTTCGGGCGAGTCGTAGAGCTTGGCCACGTCGTAGCCTTCGGACGTGCCGTAGGCATGCACGCCGTCGAACCGATGGGCGTGATGATGGAAGCCCACCCCGGAAAGCGAGCCGTAGGTCGGCGTGGCCACGAACAGGTCGTCGCCGGGTGAGTCGTAGAGCTTGGCGATGTCGTATCCGCCGGCGTCGGCGTAGCCATGCACGTTCTCGAAGTGTTTGGCCCGTTGGAAGTAATCCGCGGCGATGATCCCGCCGTCGATGGTCGTACCCCAGAAGACATCGTCACCGGGCGAGTCGAAGAAGTCGGCCCTGTCGTCGCCCCCGTTGTTGGCATAGGCGTGGATGGCTTCGAAGAACATGGCTCTGCGGTAGAAGCCCTCGCCCGAGATGACCGCTTCGGTCGGGTTGGCGTAGAACTTGTCGTCGCCGGGCGAGTCGTAGAGCTTGGCCGTATCGTTTCCACCCTCGGTAGCAAAGGCATGGACCGAATCGAAACCTTGCGTGTGGACCTCGAAACCGTTGCCGGTCAGTCCGCCGTAAATGGGCGTGGTTACGTAGAGGTCGTCGCCGGGCGAGTCATACAGCCCGGCCGAGTCGTTCCCGCCGGCCGTGGCGTAGGCGACCACGAACTCGAAGTCGGAGGCCGCGGCCTCCAGCGTAGGCGTCTGTAGCGTGCCGCCGCCGGGGGAGCCGACGAACGTGTCGTCGCCGGCCGAGTCGTACAATGTGATCGAGTCGTGACCCGCCCCGCCGTCGAAGCGGATCTCCTCGATCGTGGAGCCGTCCAACTGATAGTCCACGCCGTTGACGACCAACTTGCCCGGCTCGGTGGCGCGGTAAGTAATCTGCTCGTCGGAATCGCTGCCGGCGACGGTCACCAACGAGCCGTGCTGCCGCACCAGATTGAGCAATTTCACGTCGACCGGTTCGCTGCTGCCGCGCAGTCGGAAGTAATACGACTGCCCGGCGGTCACCGGTTGATCGATTCGCCGCGTGCCGTTCTGCACGGTCGAAGTGGCCAGCAGGGCGGGGATATGGCCCTCGGCGGGGATCTGATCGTAGAGGGTCAGATCGACGTTGCCAATCGCCGGGGCCTCGACCACCAGGGTCAACGTACCGTCGTGCGTGGTATCGAGCCGGAACCATCGCCCCTCGGTGCTGGGTGTCACGTTGTCGAGTTGCCGGTAATCGACCGGCCCCAGGGCCGTGATCGGCACGCCCGAGTAGTTGGCGAAATCGAGCTTCTCGATCACTTCGCCGCTCGCGATCCGCAGGACGTGCTTGTCGGGCACGTTGCCCATGGCCAGGATCCCCTCGGCCAAGGCCATCACGTCGAGCCGGGGGAAGTCCAAATTGGTGTGGACCACGTTGTCGTCTTCATTGTCGCCGTCGCGGACGGTGACGCCCGTGTCGCGTAGCAGTTGGCTGAACTCGCCGGTCGTGAGCCTTCGGCCCAGATGCTCGACGGCCAACTGCTGGGCCACGGCGGCGATGCCCGTGATATGGGCCGAGGCCTGACTGGTCCCGTGAAAACTGGCCGCCCCGCCGTCGAGCTTGGGCCCGGTAATCGGTCCGCCGGGCGCCAGGATGGTCGTCAAGGAAGCGTGGCGTTGCGAGAAGGGGGTGATTTGATCCGGTACGGTCGAGAACGATTCGGCGTCGGGTGTGTTCTCGTCCTCGTCGTCGTCATAGCGGTAACCGCCCGAGGTGGTCGTGTAGACGGCCCCCACCGAGATCACGTTGGGATCGGCCGCCGGATAGGCCACGCCCGGGTTGCTGTCGTGCTCGAAATACTCGTTGCCCGAGGACGCCGCCACGATCACGCCCATCGAGGCCAGTGTGCTCAGTTCGTCGTCGATCCCGTAGAGCAGTTGCGGCGAGGCGTGGTTTTCCTGATCGCCCAGCGACATGTTCACGCTGGCGATGTTGTAAGCGAAGGCGTTGCTGATAATCCAATTCAGGGCGTCCTCGACGTTGGTGAAATCGCCGGCCCCCTCGCCATCCATCAGCCGCAACACGATCAGATCGGCGCCGGGCGCCATGCCGGGGTAGGTCTCGTCCTGCGAGCCGATCACGCCGGCCACGTGCGTGCCGTGCCCGTCCTCGTCGGCCGCGATCGGGTCGCCGTCGATGAAGTCGTACTGGTAGACGATCCGGTCGGCCACGCCGTCACCATCGGCGTCGGGCCCGAAGAACAGATGATCGGCATCGATACCCGTATCGAGAATCACGGTCGTAAATCCCCTCCCGTCCAAAGAGTCGAACCGCCCATCCTCGCGCAGTTCACTCAGCCGAATCAAATCGGCCGCCGCCTCGATCAAAGAAGCCGTACCCTGCGGGACAGGGTTGCCGGAGGCGTAGAATTCGCCGATGTCCGCGTCGGCCGAGGTAAGACCGGGGGTCGCTCTCGCGCTACCGCCAGTTGCATCCGAAGCGTCGTCGGGGAGCGTGGGAAGACGGACGGTCCCGCCGACCAAGTTAATGCCCCAACTGCCAGTGTAACCGTCAAAGTCCCAGTTGAACCCAGCACCGCTCCAAGTGCCACTCCAATCGTCGGAGCCGTCGACGGGCTGGGTGGCTTTGGCTTGCCATCCGTCGGGTAGGACTTGGTCGACGACGTAGGAGCCGGGTTCGAGTCCGGCGAAGTAGTAGTTGCCCGTCTCGTCCTCGGGGGTCAGCGGGAGGTCTTCCCAGGTGACCATGTTGGGTTCGTTGTTGTCGAATCGCCCGTTGTGATTCAAGTCGAGATAGACGGTCACCCCGGGCATCCCCGGCTCATGGTCGTCATAGACCCCGTCACCATCCATATCATGCCAAGCCGCCCCCCAAAACCCGGGCGCAGCCAGAACGGTCAGTTCATCGACCGTGCTGTCGGTGCCTACGTTGCCGAGCGCATCAACGGCCGAGACCGTCACGTCATACACGCCCGGCGCCAGCGGCGGGTCGATAATCCACTCGTCCAACACCCACGACCCGTCGCCCTGATTGGTGGCCTCGTACGTATTCCCTCCGACCGTCACGTCAACAGGCACTTCCGGCTCGTCGATCCGGCCGAACAGTCGCGGCGATCCCTTGAACGAGGGCCATTGCTCGACAGTAACCACCGGCGGCATGGCGTCGACCTGGAGTGGGAAGCTAAACGACTCGACCGAGAGCAGTCGACGATCTTCCAACGGTTCGACACGCAAACGACGACCGTGCGGCGATCGCGAAGCGGCGGAAAGGCGGGAACGTTGGGCCATGGCGACGACGAATGCGCGGTGGTTGCGAGGACACCCCAAGAGACGGTACCTCATTCTATCATGGTTGCGAGGATGCGCCAAACGTCTGTACAGGGATTCGGCGGAAATCCTGGAAGTTTTGCGGCGGGAAGACGTAAGGGGTTGGGAATAAAGGGGTTAGGGGTAAGAAGTAGGGTGCGTGAAACGCACCAATCCCCAAGAAAAGAGATAGAGATCCGGTGCGTTTCACGCGCCCTACGGCTCGGTCGGTTGGTCGATCGGGATATCGCTTTTGGGCCAGCGTTCCGGCGAGGCGTCGATAAACCATTTGCCGTCGATCCTCTTGAAGAAGATGGGGCGCATGGAGGATCCGCCCGCGAAGCCGGACCGCTGGGCCTCGGCCAGATCGCCTTCGATCTGCAGATCGACCATTCGGGCCTTCAGCGTCGAGGACGGGGAATCGCCGGCCGCCGCGTCCGGCACTCGACCGCCCAACTCCTTGGCCAATTCCGCCCGATGACGGTCTTCGACTTCCGCATACAGCTCGAACAGGTCGTCGGTCATCTCGACCACTTCCGGCATGGTGGCTGCCCGCCAAGCAAAGCGTCCGACCTCGATGGCGGGCATACCGGCCCAAAGCTGCTCGAGCTGTGCGTCGTCGATTCCATGTTTCTTGAACAACTCGACCCAAGTGGGATCATCCTGGGCCTTTTCCACGGCGGTCATGATGCTTTCGCTGGCTTCGCTGAGCTGGGACTCTGGCGTAAATGCGCTCAGGTAAGCTTGCCGCTGGTGATTGGCGGTCCCCCAGGCGGCCGCCGCGAAGGCTGCCTCCGGCGTGTCGTAACCCGTGCGACTGAAGTTGCCGTCCAAGACGTTCCGGGGAACGCTCAACGCCACGGTCTCGCGGGGCAGCTCGTCGTCGGTCGGAGTGCTCAGGCGAGTGATCGTGTAGATGCCCAGCAGTACGATCACCGCAACCGCCGCCACGATGCCGATGAGGATCGGGTTGATCTTCAGTTGCGTGGAGGCGGACTTCTTTTTTTTCTTCGCCTTCGCCGGAGCCGGTGAGCCGAGAGGGCTTCCGGCCGAGGCGTCGGGCGGGGAACCTTCCGGCACGGGGGGAAGTTCTTCGCCGTCGAACAGGTCGCCCAGCGCGTTGTTGTCCATCACGTCGTTGCCCATCACGTCGTTGCCCATCACGTTGTTGTCCATCACGTCGTTGCCCATCACGTCACTGGGCGTCTCGGCCTGGGGGATGGCGATGGCTTGGCCGCACTGGCACTTGGCCTGCTTGCCGGCCAATTCGTCGCGAAGGTTGTACTTCTTGCCACATTGAGAACAAGTGATCGAAATAGGCATGGCTTGGCTCCTGGAGATCCCGTAGGTTCGAATATCCTCCCACCATGGTAATCGGCCGGTCGCGTGGCGGTCAAGTGTAGGGTGGGCTTTGCCCACCGATCGTTGTTTCGTCGGGACTGGCCAAAAAGCGTAAGATCGACTATGGTTTAGGTACTCTATCCCCGTTGTTTTTCGCACCAAAGCCCACCGGCTGCCGTCCGTGGGATGGTTTCGGTGCGGCAACACGACCACGAACCGACCGGAGACTCCGCGATGTACAAAGGATCCACCACGCAGGGCACCCGCCGCCGCTTCCTCACAACGACCGCCGCCGGTATGGCCGGTTGGGCCGTGGGGCAGAACACCCAAGCTCCGGCAGCCGACCCGCGCACCGTGCAACCCGAGACCGGCAAAGTGACCCAACTGACCGACCATCTCTTGGTTTATCAGGGCCCGATCAACGTCGGCATTCTTCGCGACGGTGACAAAGCCCTGCTGATCGACTGCGGCGATGCAAGCGTGACCGGGGCACTGAGTGATTCGGGCATCACGTCGATCGATCGCGTGCTGTTCACGCATCACCATCGCGATCAGGCCTGCGGTGCGGCCGAGTTGGTTGCCGCCGGAGCCCGACTGAGTGTTCCGGCGGCCGAGAAAGAATACTTCGACAACGTGGAAGCCTATTGGACCGATCCGAAGAGTCGCTGGCATGTCTACAATCAGCATCCGCATCACCTGATGTTGGCCGAGTCGGTGCCGGTCGACGCGACGCTCAACGACGGTGAGCAATTGAGTTGGGGTCCGGCCAAGATTCGTGTGATCTCCACGCCCGGGCATACCGACGCGTCGATCAGCTACCTGGTCGAGGTCGACGGAAAGCGAATCGTCTTCTGCGGCGATGCGATCTACGACGAGGGACGAATCTGGGATCTTTACAGCCTGCAAAAGGGGATCACCACCACCGACTACCACGGCTTTCTCGGCGCCCGAGAGGAACTCCTTGAGGGCCTCGGCCGGATCAAGGCGCTGCAGCCCGACCGGCTGGTCTCTTCCCATGGGGGTGTGATCGACAATCCGGCCGCGGCGATTGACGCCCTGGCCGAGCGCTTGGAGCAGTGCTATGACAAGTACGTGGCCATCTCGTCGCTTCGACATTATTTCCCCAACATGTTCACCAAGTTTGCCGGCCGGAAGGATCACATGGCGATCCGCCCGGGCAAAGCCGTTCCCGGCTGCCTGCGGCATTTCGGCACGACCTGGGTGCTGATCTCCAAAGACAAATCCGCGCTGGTTATGGACTGCGGCAGTCCGGCAGTGATCGACGAGATTAAGAAGCTGCTCCAGAGCGGTGAGATTCGTTCCGTGGAAGGCCTTTGGGTGACCCACTACCACGACGACCACGTCGATGCAATCCCCAAGTTCCAGCAGGCGTTCGACTGTCCTTGTATCACCGACCGTCATGTGGCCGAAGTGATCGGCAACCCGACCGCATGGCGGCTGCCATGTATTTCTCCCAGCCGGGCTCGGGTGGATCGGATCATCGAGGAAGGCCAGTCGTGGTCGTGGCGTGAATTCCAGTTGACCGCCTATCATTTCCCCGGGCAGACCTACTATCACGCCGGCCTGCTGGTCGAGCGAGACGATCTGCGAATGTTCTTTGCCGGCGACTCGTTTACCATGGGTGGCATCGACGACTACTGTGCCCACAACCGTAACTGGCTGGGCCAAGGCGTGGGCCTCGACCGTTGTCTGGCCCTGTTCGAGAAGCTGCGGCCGACACACATCTTCAACTGCCATGTCGACGTGGCTTTCGATTTCACGGCCGAGCAGATCCGCTTCATGCGTCAGAATCTGGCCGAGCGGGAAGATCTTTTCGGGCAGCTCTTCCCCTGGGACCATGCCAACTACGGCATGGACGAGCCGTGGGTCCGCTGTTTCCCGTACGAACAACGTGCCAAACCGGGCAAAACAATCGAGGTTCAAGTCGTCGTGACGAACCACTCCAACTCGTCGCGCCAGACGGCCTGCCGTGCCGTGTTGCCGAAGAGCCTAGGCGGCACTTCCGGCGAGTGGCGGCACATGGTCACTGCGGCAAAGCAGGACGGCAAACTATCCATTTCGATCGAAATCCCAGCCGACGCCCGACCCGGCCGCCACGTCATCCCCATCGACCTACAGGATGTCGCCCGCTCGTTGCCCCAGTTCACCGAAGCGATCGTCGTGCTGAAGGGTGGGCTCCGCCCACCAAATCAACACGACACCCATCATTTTCCAAGTTACAGAAGACTAGGCTTGGGCCCGGCGACGTAGCCAGGGCGCTAGGCAGAGGCTGGCGATGGCTAGCAGCGCTAGTGTGGTTGGCTCGGGGATGGGGACGATTTGCACGTGGTGGCCCGGCTCGTCGTGCCAGTCCGCCAACAGCCCGCCGCCGGCCATGTCCAGACCGTCGAAATCCGTCTGCGTCATGTAGAGGATGCCCTCGAAGTCGGTCCCTTCGATGGTCGTCAGTTCGTCGAGCATCAGGTCCAGTTGCGAAGCATCGAGGTTCAGCACGTCGACCAACCACAGATCGGTCAGATCATCCATCGGATACAGCGGCGCCAGGTCAATGATGTTGGCAAAGTCCACACCGCTGAGGTCTAGCTCCGTGATGCCGGGAAGATCGGCGATGCCGATGTAATCATTGCGGGATCCGTCCCCACCGTCCGACAGCGCATCCAACGACGTCTGGTTCAACACGACGTTCTTGAGCGAGACGCGTGTGATATTGCTATTCTGGCCCACGTCAAAACGGGTCAGACTGGAGAAATCGGCCTCAGCCAGATTCAACTCTGTCATGAGGGTATTGTAGCCGAGATCTAGGACCTCCAGATTCGGCATCCCGCTGAAAGCACCCGATTCGATACTCGAAATTGGGTTGCCCCACAGCCCCAGCCACTCAAGACTCGTCAGGCCGCTGAAGGCACCCGATTCGATGTTCGAAATCTGGTTGCCCCACAGCCGCAGCGACGTAACATTCGTCAGGCCGCTGAAGGCACCCGATCCTATGCTCGAAATCTCGTTGTAGCTCAGATCCAACACAGTAAGATTCGTCAGGCCGTTGAAGTCGCCCGGTTCGATGCTCGAAATCTGGTTGCCCCTCAGATTCAGGTATGTAAGATTCGTCAGGCCGCTGAAATCGGCCGATTCGATGCTCAGAATCTGGTTGTTGCGCAGATTCAACTCCCTAAGATTCGTCAGGCCGCTAAAGCTTCCCGATTCGATGCTCGATATCTCATTGCCGGACAGGTCCAATTCCGCAAGATTCGCCAGATCGCTGAAAGTGCCCGATTCGATGCTCAGAATCTGGTTGTTGCGCAGATTCAACCCCGTAAGATTCGACAGGCCACTAAAATCACCCGGTTCGATACTCGAAATCTCGTTGACGCCCAGATTCAGTTCCGTAAGATTCGGCAGGCCGCTGAAGTCGCCCGATTCGATGCTAAAAATCCGGTTGGAGAGCAGATTCAACTCCGTAAGATTCGACAGCCCGCTGAAGTCGCCCGATTCGATAGTCCCAATCCCGTTGGCGTCGAGATGCAGCGTCTCAAGATTCGCCAAGCCGTCGAAGTCGCCTGAGAGGATGCCCCTGATCTGGTTATAGGTCAGATCCAGTTCCGCAAGATTCGTCAGGCCGCTGAAGTCGATCGATGCGAGGACTGGAATCTTGTTCTGGTGCAGATTCAGGCGCGTAAGATTCGCCAGGTCGCTGAAAGCGCCCGATTCGATGCTCGAAATCTGGTTGTGCTCCAGATACAACTCCGTAAGATTCGTGAGGCCGCTGAAAGCGCCCGATTCAATGCTCGACATCTGGTTGTGGTCCAGAAGCAGCAACTCAAGGTTCGTCAGGTCGCTAAAGGCGCCCGATTCGATGCTCGAAATCTGGTTGTCGAACAGATCTAGCAGGATAACGTTCGGCAGGCCGCTAAAGTCGCCCGATTCGATGCTCAGAATCTGGTTGTGGTTCAGATACAGCCCCGCAAGCTTCGTCAGACCGCTGAAGTCGCCCGATTCGACGCTCGAAATCTGGTTGCTGGACAGATACAGTCTCTCAAGATTCGTCAGGTCGCTGAAGGCGCCCGATTCGATGCTCAAAATCTGGTTGGCCCACAGATACAGGTACCTAAGATTCGTCAGGCCGCTGAAGTCGCTCGATTCGATGCTCGATATCTGGTTGACGCCTAGCGCCAGCTCCGTAAGATTCGTCAGGCCGCTGAAGTCGTCTGACTCGATGCTCAAAATCAGGTTGTTGTCCAGATGCAGCATCTCAAGATTCGTCAGGCCGCTGAAGGCGCCCGGTTCGATGCTCGAAATCTGGTTGTAGTCTAGCTTCAGTCTTGTCGTCGGTGTAGCAGTCCAATCGTAGTCGTCGATGCCGCCGAGACCGTCAATGGCGGGAGAAGAACTGCGGGCGTAGACATAAGCGGGCATCTCGTTGCCGGGGCTGTAGCCTTGGTCAGTTGCCCAGTTGCCGAAGGTGTAGTCGGCCTGTGCTGTGTTTGGGCACATTAGCACCGCGAGGGTGACTGTCAGACCGGTGGCCAGCGCGACCAGTCGGCCGAAGAAGTTGTCGAGACGCACCGCTGCCTCCTTGGGCTATTTGCCCGGTGAGAAGTATCTAAGATGCATGGGGGATTCTGGTGGTCCGACAATGTCGAGCCGGTTTTGCCGGGGCAATGTGCAGTCGATGGGACCGCCGCCGGGGCACCAACGGCAGCCAGCACATTGGGTACAGTTATACCACACTATTACAATTATGTCAATTACCCTGACCGGAAATGTTGGAAAAATCGCATAGATTGTCGTAAAACGGCCCGTGAGTTTTGGCCCTTTTTTGCGGATACACGGCCCGGCGGGGTTGTTGTGCGCTGAATGGATGACGGCACCCCCCTGTTGTACTGTTCCTGAGGCCGCCGGGTGAACTCGTTCGGCGCGCTGTTCGTGATGCGGAGCGACAAGCCGTTTGTGGCGGGGTGAGGGTCCTCTTGTTGCTGCGCAACACGGACACCTTTCCCGGCGGTGGTTTTCTCGATGGCAACGCGGTTTGCGGGAAAGTGTCCGTGCTACCCGCTGGGCTCCGCCCACCAAATCAACACGACGGCTTGGCCTACGG
>SDBT01018041.1_pt1 | contig 11112 bp, 9 predicted proteins | sample 2277101 | NCBI WGS metagenome assembly SDBT01 (sample SAMN10404973, study PRJNA504765) | marine sediment metagenome | isolation source: marine sediment core GS10_PC15, 103 cmbsf | place: Arctic Ocean: Southern Knipovich Ridge | collected 2010 | reverse complement strand
TTACGGATGCGGACAATAACAGACAGTACACAGAACCCCAGACGGGACTTATGTTTAATCAAGAGGCCGCTTCAAGCAGCCTCACTCCCTTTAAGCATGCCTATTTTGAACCTCTTTCCGTCAGCCGCTGGCAGGAGATCTGGTATCCCATCAAAGAGATAGGGGGCCTTGTGGACGGGTCACCCTACGGATCTCTGAATGTAAAACGGGAAGGACATACTCTCCATCTTGGAATTTGTGCCCTGCAGCATCTGAACGAAAATCTGGTGGTTACGGTCGGGAAGAACGAGGTTTTTTCTCAAAGAATTTCTCTTAAGCCTATGGAGGTTTATAAGAAATCTGTTTCTCTCCCGGAAATCCAAGGTGATGTGGTTGTTACAGTGGGTGAGAAAAAACTCTTTTACAGCAGTAACGAGGAGGCCAACAAGCTTCAGAGACCCCTAATTATGGACAAGGATTTTGATTGGCTCTCTCCCGAGGGTCTCTTTATTGCCGGTGAAGAATATGCCCGACAAAGAGACTATCCATCAGCCCTAGCAAAATTTCTCGACTGTCTCAAAAAGGATCCCTCCCACATTCGGGCCAAAACTCGGATAGCCGAGCTGTACTTCCGCCGTTCCAAGTATGATTTGGCCCTGACCTATGCCTCTCAGGTTCTTGCGGTTGACTCCTACAACCCAGGCGGGAATTTTATCTATGCCTTGATCAACGACCGACTCGGAAAAAAGGTTGATGCCAAAGAAGCCTTCGGATGGGCAGCGCGTTCTATGGAATACCGGTCCGCCTCCTATGCTCAGATGGCGGTCCTCTTCCTCCAGGAAAACGATCTGTTCAGGGCTGAAGAATATGCCCGCCGTTCATTGGACTACAACGCCTATAACCTGGCAGGATATCAAACTTTGGCTGTTATTTTTCGTCTTAGAGGAGAGATCGATATAGCCGAATCTTTCCTGACCCGCCTTCTCGAAATCGATCCTCTCTGCCATATGGCCCGATTCGAGCACTTTCTCCTGGATCAAGAGGCCAACAGCCTGGAAAATTTCACTTCCTTGATTCGCAGTGAATTCCCCCAGGAAACCTATATGGAAACAGCCCTTCTCTACATCCAACTGGGTCAGGACAAGGAGGCTGTCCAGATTCTGAAGATGAGTCCGCCTACTCCAGTCATCAATACTTGGCTGGCCTGGATCCACCGGGAGAAAGATCCAGACCAGAGCCGTGTTTATCTGGAGAAAGCCGTGACGTCCTCTCCCTATCTTGTTTTTCCATTCAGGCAGGAATCTCTGCCAATTTTCCGCTGGGCGGCTGCACAGAAAGACAGCTGGAAATTCCGTTATTACTTGGGTCTGATCCTTTGGCATCTCGATAGGGGAGAGGAAGCAAAAAAGCTTTTCTTGGATTGCGGCCAAAAACCGGACTTTGCGCCTTTTTATCTCACTCGAGGACAGCTTTTCATGGACGAAAATAATTCTGAAAAGGTGTTGGATGACTACAGGAAGGCCATGTCCTTAGGGCAAAAGGACTGGCGGGCGGCCCATATTCTGATAGACTACCTCCTGTCTCTCGACCGGAATGAGGAGGCCCTCCAAATCTCAGGAGAATTCTATCGACGAATCCCGGAACACTATGTGCTGGCCATGGACTATGCCCGTTCTCTCTTAAGGGCTGATCGTTTTGGGGACTGCCTGTCTGTCCTGAAGAAGGCGACCATCTTGCCCTATGAAGGAGCAGGGGAAGGCCATGTAGTCTACCGTCAGGCAAACATACTCCTCGCTGCCCAAAATCTGGCCTTCGGAGAATACGGCAAAGCTGTTGTTCAAGCTGAAGAGGCTAAAAAATGGCCCCAAAATCTGGGTGTTGGACGGCCATTTGAAAGGGATGAACGACTGGAAAACTTTGTAATAGCCCGGGCTTTCGAAAAAATGGGAGAGAGAGACAAAGCACGTCAGTTGTATCAAAATATCGTTGATTTCACGGAAAAAAGGAAGTTTTCCTGGGACACAAATCACATCTTTGGTGTTATGGCGCTCAAACGGCTGGGGAAAGACAAGGCGGCTCAATCCCTTCTGGATTCCTGGACACAGGCACGCCCGGCCCAAAATCGAGCCGTGCTGTGGACTTCGGCCCTCCTTGCCCAAAACACCCAGGCTCTGACTGCTTTAAAAAATGAAACAGACGTCAGAGATGGGGCTCTTGTCTTAATGCTGAAGGTCTTGGACATCTTTGACATATTTGCTTTTTAAAGGGAACCAAATGATTTTATTTTCGTCTATATATAATGAGAGACACTACTTTTATATTTAGAGGAGGACTAATAATATGAAAGCTTTAAAAATATTTATTGTTTTGATGCTGGCTGTCCCTATTTTTTCACTGGCTCAAACTCGGGTCCAGGCTGAGGATATTTTAGACCAGATTAATGCAGGTCAGGATGTGATCTACAAAAATGCCGTGATTATTGGTGACCTGGACTTTAGAACTCTTGATGATGTGACAGCGGATAAACCTCTTCGAAAATCAAGGATAGGTCGGCTGTCGACCCAATCTTTTTCCTGTCATGTGCGAAGCTCTCTCTCATTTATCGACTGCACATTTACGGGAGACGTATTGGCCTATCTTCATATTGACAGAAAGAATGAAACTTACAATGCCGTGTTTTACGAAGATGTCAGTTTTGAAGGAAGTGAGTTTGAAGAAGCCTCAGCCTTTAAATATGCAAAGTTTTTGAGAAAAGCCAATTTTAAAAATACAACCTATGAGGAAGAAGCCCTGTTTAAGTACGCTAAATTTTCGACCGAAGTGAGTTTTCAAGATTCAAAATTCAAAAATGACGCGAATTTTAAATACACCAAATTTCCGGAATCCGTCGATTTTGCGCAGTCCGTTTTCCTGGATTATGCCAATTTTAAATATGCAAAATTCCCGGAGGGTGTAAGTTTTGAAGATGCTGAATTTCGGGGAAATGCCGATTTCAAATACACCAAATTTTCTGAACCTTTGAATCTTGATGGAGTCGAGTTTGAAGGAGATGCAAACTTTAAGTACACAAAAATCAACGGCCGCTCCTTCACCTCCTATCTTATAAAAAATAAAAGACGACACTAATTTTACATTTCCTTTTCCAAAGGGGCGGTACCCGGCGCGATGAATTAAAGGGACATCATACTTAATTCACACGGAATTAAGTATGATGTCCCTTTAATTATTCCTTTAATTGACGGTGATTTCTTTCTGTGTTACCATCCCTCCCTACCTTTTTAAGAAAGGAGATTGAAGTGAAAAAAACTATTGTTATCTGTTTTGTGTTGTTGGTTGGACTATATGGATGCGGCAAGAAAGGGGACGAAGCCGGGCTCAATAAGGATAATCCCGCCTTTATGTTGGCCCAAGAGCTGTCTGCTGTCCTGCCGTCTCTAGATCCGGCAAAAACAGTTTCTCTTGTTGTGTCAAAAAACTTTAAAATCACCACGGGTGAGGTCATCCAATTTTTGCAGACGAGCATGGGCAATAGCATCCAAGAATTGAAAGGGCTTGATGCCTCGCAGCTGAAAGACGTTGTGGAACGGAGTGCGGTCCAGATGGCCGAACGAAAGCTGCTTCTCGATGCGGCCCGGGATGCAAAAACGGTGGTGTCTCCTGAGAAATTGGATGAGGCATTGAATTATCAGTACTCTCGTGCGGGAGGGCCGGAAGCCTTTCTGAAAGCGCTCAAAGACAAAGGACTGGATGAAGAGGAATTTAAAGAGAATATCCGGGAGGATCTTGTTATCCAGAATTATTTAAACGTTCTGCTTGACCGGGAGATCACGGTGACAGATGAAGAAATTTCTGCGGTTTATGAACAGGATAAGACCGCTTCAGTCCGGCATATCCTGTTTCTCACCGAGGGTAAAACGGAAAGTGAAAAGGCAGAAATCTTAAAAAGAACGGAAGCCCTTCTTGCCCGAGCCCACAGTGGAGAAGATTTTGCCGGTCTTGCCAAAGAATTCACAGAGGATCCTGGCTCAAAAGACAGTGGAGGGCTGTACGAAAATTTCGGCCGTGGTTATATGGTTAAATCATTTGAAGATGCGGCCTTTTCAGTACCTGTGGGAGAAATCAGCGATGTTGTCGAAACAGAGTACGGATACCATATTATTAAAGTTTTGAGCCGCGAGAAGGAAACACGACCTTTCGAGGAAGTCCGATCGGAGATAGAGGAGAAGATCAAGCAGGACAAGAAATCCGGGACATTTGAAAAACATTTAATTGATTTAAAGCAGCAGTATGGATTTGATATTATTGTTCTCTGAGTAATAAGGGACAAATCACCCATGATTGAAAACATGCAGAACGAAGACGTACCCTTTTTAAAAAAATGGCTGACCGCTATGCGGCCCTGGGCTCTGCCTGCATCCACCATGCCTGTTATATTCGGCACATCGTTGGCCGTAGTTGCGGGGGAGGTGTCTCTGGATATTCTGAGATTTGTCCTGGCTCTATTGGCCATGATGATACTGCATTCGGCAGCCAATATTTTGAGCGATGTCTTTGATTTCAAGCGAGGCTTGGACAAGATGGTCACTCCAGTCAGCGGGGCCATCGTTCGCGGATGGATTACGACCAAGCAGGCCACAGTCTTTTCTGTGGCTCTTTTTATCATCGGCTCGGCGTTGGGCTTGACGCTTGTCTCGATGACGGGGACTGTCCTTCTGATAATTGGAGGTGTTGGGGTTTTTATTGGCGTTTTTTATGCCGGATTGAAGTACCATGCGTTTGGAGATCTGGCTGTTTTTCTCAATTTTGGCATTCTCGGATCCCTGGGGGCCTGGGTTGTTCAGACAAACGATTTTTCCTGGATTCCTGTTTTCTGGACAGTGCCCATGGCCATGCTGGTCAGCGCAATCCTCCATGCCAATAACTGGAGGGATGTCTCCTCAGACACAGAGAGAAAAGTCGCGACAGTGGCCTCTCTTTTCGGAGACAAAGGATCTTTGTCCTATTATGGGTTCCTGATATTTGGGCCTTTTGTGATTGTTGTTGGATTGATTCTTGTCCCACGGTTGATGTCCGGTCACCTTGCGGCCATGCCGTGGACTTTTGTTGTCGTTTTGCTTGGCCTGCCCAGTGCGTTAAAGCTGTGGGGGAGAGGCATTCACAGACACACCCCCCGTCAGCCAATGGATTTCGTAATCCTGGACGGTGCGACAGCCCAACACAACCTTGTTTTCGGGCTGCTCTGTACAACAGCGGTATGGCTTCAATTTATTCTGAAGCTTAAATGACTCTTAATTCTAATCTTTCTGTTAAGTCGCAATCTTTTTTAGCCGCCATTCTGGCTGTTTTCCTGTTTGTCCCGCTTTTTGCGATTCGCCGGATTGGGGGATTCGATTTCTGGTGGTGGATGAGTTTGAATCTGGCTGTGCTCGTCTCTTTTGGACTTTTTTTGGATAAATCATATCTGGACCTGATCTTCAAGGACATCCATAAGAGACTGCTAAAAAAAATTGGTCTCGGCATTCTATCCGCCGGTTTTCTTTATGCTGTTTTTTTTGTTGGGAACGAAGTCTCAAGGATTATCTTTCCCTTCGCCGGAGTTGAGATCAGCCAGGTTTACAGCTTTAAACAAAATGCTTCTGCTCTGAGGATAGTGTTGTTTATGATTGTTTTAATCGGGCCGGGAGAAGAATTATTCTGGAGAGGCTACCTGCAGCGTCACTGGGAAAAACGGTTTGGAAGATATTGGGGCTTTGTCTTTGCTTCTGTTCTATATGCTCTCGTGCATGCGGCGAGTGGAAATATTATGCTGGTCCTCTCGGCAGGAGTGTGTGGATTATTCTGGGGCTTTTTGTATCTTCGCTATAAGTCAATTATTTTGATTTGTGTCAGTCACACTCTCTGGGATTTGATGATTTTTGTGTTTTTTACTCTCGACGGATAACAAAAAAAGGAAACCAAAAAGATATGAAGCTGGAATGCCCGAATTGTCATCACGAGAATCCGGAAAAAATTGTCCATAAAAGTGAAAAAAGAGAAGAAATGATTAAAAAAATCATCTCCAGTCTTCGATAAATCCTGTTTTCTCGTCCTTAGACTTCTGATCCAGTATAGCCTGAAAAATGGCTCTGAGCTGGACTTTTGGCAGAGTGCCGATGACCATCCGTTCGTTGATAATCATTGTCGGTGTCGATCGAATGCCGAAGGTGAACCGGTCGGATGTGGGCTTGTATTCTTTTCCGGTGTCGATAATATCCGTGACAATTTTTATCGTGTTTTCATCTTTTAAGGCCTCTTCGACACCATATTTTTGTGCAAGATTTTTGATCCAATTTACGTCTCTCACTTTGTTAAAGTTATCGAATATCTCATCGTGAATAGCCAGGAATTTACTTGGATCATGTGCGGCCATAAAAGAGAGATCGCAGGCCTGGGGATGCCGGTTTTTCTCCTGAACAGAATTGCATTTTCCGTCCAGGGGAAAGAACTGGAAGACAATGTTCATTTTATCTCCGAATTCTTCTTTGAGATCTTCCAAGTCATTCCGAAGCTTGAGGCAGTCCGGACATTGAAAATCCGCCCATTCGATGATTCTGATAGGAGCATCATCAAAATTCTCTGTGGCTTGAACCGTGTAGTAAGGAGAGATGATACTTGGATTTTTTACCTTGGGAAGGTTGAAGTACTGCTGGACGATTCTATTGGCCACGCCGCCGCCCTGAGCCTCAATTTTAGCATGGTGAAAGGCATAGATATTCAGGGCTCCAATTAAGGTCAGCAGCCCGATGCCAAAGAGAAATCTCATATTAGGCTGGAGGTGCCTCCTTATAAATCCTTTTTCAGAGTCGATGCCGTATCTGGAGTAGAGCCAAAAGTTGATAAAGGAGAAGAGGTAAAATGCTAGACAGAGGAGACAAATACTCTTGAGCACGAATAAGGAAATGAAAATCAAACCCGCTATACCGAGCACATTAAAAAAGTTTAAGAAAATATTGGTTCGTTCAAAAGCGGCTGACGGGAAAATAATCCCCATAAGAGAGGCGAGTCCAATGGCTATTCCAAAATATCCGAGGGGGACATCGAATATCTTAGCAATGAAAGAGTAGGCTGAGCTGTCGCAGTTGAAAAAGGCGGAAATATCACAAAAAGAACCGTCATAGATCGATGTCGGAAAGTTGGCTGCAAAAAAATGGCGGAGAGAGAGATAAGATGAAACGATGACCAGGATGGAGACAATCAGATGAATTATCGAGACCGTGTTGATGCCTTTGAGGGTCAGTGATCTTTTTTCCATTCTATCCTCCGGTTGATTATATTATTTTGTTTGGCCGTTCAAAACAAGTAAAAAATCAACCTTTTATCTGATAAAAGCATCTATAGTGTCGAATTGTCGACTCAGTCAATCATGCGGTTTTCTATACGTTCCCTAGAATTCTTGAATCCTCGAATCCTTTGCTCATGATCATGTGCGATTATGATGATTGTCTTCTGGCTTTGGCTTTGATATAAAATAGTTTCATGAAAGAGCATACGAAAAGATCAGCCCTAATCTGGATTTTTGTGTTTGTGAGTGTCTTTTCTTTCAGCTGCAGAGATAAAACTGCCGTAGAAAAAGCGGTTCTTCCGATTGATGTCGAATTCCTGAAATCACAGCTCGATATTGAAACAGAGGAAGATCCTCTTATTGGTGGAAACATTTCTTCGGGGACTTTCACGGTTTTTGAAAACCGGGAATCTCAAGAAGGAAGGACAATCAAGCTTTTTGTAGTCATCCTTCATGCTTTCAGCGAGACTCCAAAGCCCGATCCATTTTTTCCTCTTGCAGGTGGTCCCGGGGGAGATGTAACCCGAAGTGTCAATGCGTACAAAAAGTCCTGGATACGCGAAGAGCGGGACATTGTGTTTGTCAGCCAGCGTGGGACAGGAGGAGACAACCGGTTGGACTGTGTATTGGCCTCCTCAGACGAGAATCTTCAAAGTTATCTCGACCCTGTCTTTAATCTCGAAAACTTCCGAGTTTGTCTTGAGGAACTGCAGAAAAACTTCGATCTCACCATGTATTCGACCTGTTTGGCTGCAGACGATCTGAACGACCTCCGCCTTGCTTTAGGTTATGACAAAATCAATTTGACAGGCACATCTTACGGTACACGGGCGGCTCTTGTGTATATGCGGCGGCATCCCGAAACCGTCCGCACTGCGATCCTGAATGGTGTCCTTCCTCTCGCAAATAAAAATCCCCTCTTTCACGCCCTATCGGCTCAGGAGGCCATACAGCTTCTTTTGGACGACTGTTTCGAAAATCCTGAATGCCGGTTTGCCTTTCCCAATCTTGAGGAGGAATTCCTGACTGTTTTAGAACGGTTGGATGAAGAGCCGGCCGGTGTTTTAGTCGATCATCCCGTGACCAAAGAACGTGTTCTTGTGAATTTGGATCGGGCCTCTTTCATGGAGGCTCTCCGGACGATGATGTATTCTTACGGAAGAAACCGCCAGGTGCCGTATTTGATTCATCAAGCCTTTCTCGGTGATTATGAGCCGTTTGCAACATTAGGTATTCAGAGCAGCCGGAATATACGCAGAGGGCTGGCGCTGGGGATGCTGCTCTGTGTGACCTGCGGAGAAGATATATCCCGAATCAGTGATGAGGAGATCGTTCGATTTACGCAGGGAACATTTTTGGGAGATGCCCGTATACGCCAGCAGTTGGCCGTCTGTGAGTTCTGGCCTAAGTCCAATATTCCGGACAATTTTGGCGACTCTGTCCATGTGGACGTCCCCATTCTTCTGTTGTCAGGAACCATGGATCCTGTCACCCCATCAATCTGGGGAACAGAAGCGGCCAGTCATCTTCCCAATGGTTTTCATATTGTGGTAGAAGGTGCCCACGGTGTGGGAGGAACCTGCATCAGATTAATAGAAAAGCAGTTTCTGGAATCCGGTTCAATGGAAAAATTGGATATTTCATGCGTGGACTTGATTGAGTCCAGGCCGTATAAAGTCCGCGAAAACCAATGAACACAAACTATGATCCACTTGCCAATGTTCAAGCTGCAGGCCCGCCCGGCTCCATATCTTTTATCTACGGTTTGCCCGATCCGGAAACCTTTCCTCTCAAAGAACTCAATTCGGCTTTTAAATTTGTCTTTGAGGAAAAGGGGGAATTGGCTCTCCAGTACGGTCCCAACCAGGGATATGGACCCCTTATCGATTATCTGAGAGATAAGATAAGACGAGAGGAAGGCCAGGTTCTGGAGCGGCCCCAAATAATGCTGTCCGGAGGAGCGTCTCAAGCTCTGGATCACTGCTGCTCTTTATTTGCCAGGTCCGGAGATTCAGTGATCGTTGAAGCTCCCAGCTATCATGAATCACTCCTCCTTCTAAGAAACCACGGATTGTCTGCTCATGCCATTCCTGTTGATGAAGATGGGATGAATATGGAGATCCTGGAATTAACCCTTAAAGACTTAAGAGCACAGGGAATTAAGCCGTCTTTTATCTATACCATTCCAACGTTTCAGAATCCTAGTGGAATAACGTTATCTGAAAAGAGAAGAAGAGAGTTGTTGAAGATCGCAAGGGTTGAGGACGTGCTGATTATAGAAGATGATGTTTACTGTGATCTGGGGTATGAAGGAACAAAAATACCAACTCTCTTTTCTCTTGATGAGGGGAAAAGGGTGATTCGTTTTGGCAGTTTTTCGAAAATCATTGCGCCCGGCCTGCGATTGGGGTGGATTTTGGGTCCGGAAAATATTATCAAACGTCTTATCCGGAGCGGACTCAGAAGTATGGGGGGAGGTGCTAATCCGCTCTCAGCTATAGCGATGGCGGCCTACTGCCGGAAGGGATTACTCGAACCTCACATTGTCTCGTTAAAGCAAGTCTATAAAGAGAGACGGGATGTTTTGATGGCTGCCTTAGAGAGCGCTATGCCCACAGGAGTTTCCTGGACTAAGCCTGCAGGAGGATTTTTTATCTGGATAACCCTTCCGCATGGGCTAAAATCTGACGACGTGAAAAAAGCTGCAAAGGACGAGAATATTTATTTCCTGGCTGGAGACCCTTTCTTTACCGGACAACCAAGCGCACAGCATCTTCGCCTGTCTTTCAGTTACGTGTCTCTGGATAAGATTCAGGAAGGTATTAAAAAACTGGCCGGAATCCTGAAGTCCATGATAGGTTGAGACCCTGACAGAATAAATAGAAGTAAATTTAACTATCAGCGTGCTCCTGCATGTATTCAATATAAAGCTGATTGAGGTCTTCTCCGGCTAACTCCTCTTTTGTTTTCAGCATGACCAGCTTCCCTTTTTGCATGAATCCCACTCTGTCGGCGATAAATTTAGCGCGAAAAATGTCATGCGTGGACATAAAAATGGATTTTCCCTGATCGCGCAGCTCGGACAGCAGTACGAGGAATTCCTGTCCTGATTTCGGGTCCAATCCGGATGTTGGCTCATCGAGGATAATATTAGGGGCGTCTTTGATAATGGCGATGGCAATGCCGAGTTTCTGCGTCATGCCTTTCGAGAAATTTTTTGTTCTCATGTTGAAGGCCTCTTCCTGCAGTCCGACCCGTTTCATGACCTGAGCGTAATCGTCTCTGGTGAGATTTCGTTTACCGGCCAACTTGGAAAAATAGTTGATGTTCTGAAATGCGGAAAAATTTCCGTACAGCGTGACATTCTCAGAGACAAAGGATACAAACTCCTTTGCTTTTAATGGCTCTTGGACCATGTCTATGTCTTCGATGATAACGGTACCCTCGGTGGGGGGAATGAAATTTAAGAAGAGATTGATGGCTGTCGTTTTTCCCGCTCCGTTGGCCCCGAACATGCAGAATATTTCACCGGCTTCAACTTTTAAATTTAAATGATCGAGGGCCGTAACCCCGTCTTCGTATGTTTTTGTCAATTCTTTGGCTTCTAACATGATTTCCTCTCTTTTCTTAATTTATACACTTAACGGACATCGTATTTGTTGAATGATATAAAGGCCCCAACAAAAAACAGAATGATTAATAAGACCATCAGCACAAGGTCTGGAAGCATGCGCGAGAAAGAATCCCCAAAAGTCTCGGCTGAAAATTCATGCTGAGGCATATCGTCGAGTTCGGGTTTTGGCTGCTGGCCT
>SDBT01018040.1_pt1 | contig 11112 bp, 10 predicted proteins | sample 2277101 | NCBI WGS metagenome assembly SDBT01 (sample SAMN10404973, study PRJNA504765) | marine sediment metagenome | isolation source: marine sediment core GS10_PC15, 103 cmbsf | place: Arctic Ocean: Southern Knipovich Ridge | collected 2010 | reverse complement strand
CAAAATTGTATCGAAAGGGTGCGAAAAACTTTTTCTGAGATTAATCCAAAGTAGCAAGTATAGGTTAACTATTGAAGTCAGCTTAACTTTTTTCCAGACTTTTGCAAGATTTAGAACCTATTCTCTAGGTTTACCTAGCGCCTCCATTTGCTCCAACAACCTACGAAGATATTCAATTCTATAACAATGAGAAGGATGTTCATCATCCTCAAAAGAAAACTTGGCAGGAAGTTTCTGAAACTCTCTTTCAAAAGAAGACAAAGCAGCCTTTGCATATGAGATACCACCCTTGAAACAACCAACAATATCACATCTAATCTCTGTCAGCCATACAAAATTTTTCAATCCCTCTCTAAATTTATCTTTCTCGCTTTCTAGCAGCAATCCAAATTCTTTGATTCTAGCCTCAGTGATTTCTAGACCTGCTATTTTTTCATCGGCAACCTTTTTTATACAAACTCATTCATAACCTCATCCAAAACTTGCTTACGTGAAAAATCTAAGTTTTTTACATGTTGCACCTCGTGAGCAACGGCCGCCTCAAACTCTTCCTTCGAAAAATCGGTTTTAGAAAAATATATTGAATTATTATAACCACAAGAAAAACTATTCTCTAGCTCCTCCTCATCTGGATCACCAAAATCATAAGTACAAGCGATCCAGAAATCCTCAGGATTTCTCCCAATACCTTTTAATTGCCCCTCTATAATTCCATAAGAATCATATCCAAACAATTGGACTAATTTAGGCTTTTCTCTAAGTGTTCCCTCGAGGCTCTCCCTACCATAATCTGTTTCTGCGCTTCTTTTTCTAGAACCCAACCGGTCAACTTCCTTTTCCTGTACCTTCCCATCAAACTCGCCTCTCTCAACACCAAGTCTTTTTAAAATATCATTCAAAAGCTGTTCTTCTCGCTCTCGAAAAAAAGTGTCATAGAGCCTTTCTAAATCATCCAAAGATTTAAATTGAGATAAGTCTGATAAAACAGGCAAAAGTCCTTTTTCTACCAAAGATTGTTCACTTTGAACTCGCGCCGTATGCACAACATGAGGTACAAGAAACAAGCTCAAGATAATGATTAGTAATTGTTTTTTCATTTTTAGTTCCTCCATTTATAGGAGGTATACTTAAAGGCATGTTCTTTCATTTTAACAAAAAGTCAGTTAAGTTCTAAAAATTTTAAGGAAAAGCTCCATTTGGTAAAACTCTCAGAGGAGAGAACTCATCAAGCCTTGGATGGCATGCTAAAACACAGGCAATACCTTTCCTTTTATTATTAATAAATCCTTTAATTTCATCCGTCCATGCAGCAAAATGCGGATCTAAAGGTTCAGTATCATCTGGTTTTCTACCCAAATTATCTTCAATATTCATGCTTGCTCCCGCTTCAATAAGAGTTTTTGCAATATCGACAAGACCTCCTTCCACAGCAAAATGCAATGGCGTCATCCCATTTTTATTTTGCTTATCTGGATCAGCTTTTTTTTTAAGAAGTGCTTCTACAATCCTTAAATTTCTAGGATGGGAGGAGGCAATATGTAAAAGTGTGTCTCCATAATTGGTTTGCTTATCTAGATCAACGTTATTAGAAAGGAGATAATTCACAATTTTTAATAATGTTACTTCCTCAATATCACTCTCCCACATAATAGCCAAATGCAACGGCGTACATCCATTTGCATCTTGCACATCCGGATTTGCTCCTTCTTCAGGTTGTACAAGTTCTACAACTCTCTCATATTTACCACTTTTTGCCGCTATTAAAAGAAGATCATCAACAATAGTAGGAAAACCGCTACTAGCTCGCACCGCCTGCGCAACACCGGTTACAAAAAGCAAGCCCATTAGAATTAGTATTAGTTTTTTCATTTTTATATACTCCATTTAATGATACATCAAAATATTACAGCCACTATAACCGACACTATATGCTGAAAAGTTCCTAAAACTTAGAATAAACCGGATTGTACGATTTGTCTAACAACCACACAACAACACCCCAAAATGCCTTCTTTTTATGAAACTTCCTTAATTTTCCCTTCTTTCAGCTCTAAAACGGTCTCCATCTGAGAATATACCGCAGGATCATGAGAGCAGATTATTAGCCCTAATCCCCATTCTTTTTGGCACCGAATAATCAAGTCCATAATCCGTTTTGCATTAAAAGCGTCAAGGTTCCCTGTTGGCTCATCTGCTAAAAGGAATTTTGGCTTGTTAAAAATAGCTCGCAAGATTGAAACTCTTTGCTGCTCTCCGCCGGAAAGCTCGAAAGGATAACTACCAGATTTGTCTGAAAGACCAATCTGCTCTAACAATTCTTCTGATCTTTTCTTGCATAATTCTCTCCCTTTACCGCCAACAAGGCCCGGAAGCATTATATTTTCCATAACCGAAAACTCGTTAATTAAATAATGAAACTGGAAAACAAAGCCTATGCTGCTATTTAAAAATTGCTCTTTCTTCCTTTGGCCAAGATTGCTTATAGGACTCCCATCAAAAGAAACCTCTCCTGACGTTGGCTCATCCAGCCCTCCTAGAATATGTAGAAGAGTTGATTTACCACTACCGGAAACCCCGGTAATCGCATAACTTTTCCCTTCCTGGAATTCGGCATTAACTCTACGCAAAACCTCTTGCCTTTTTTTCCCTTCTCCATAAAATTTTTCTACATTTTTAGCAGATAAAAGCAAACTATTCATTTGACCCTAAATCCCTTTTGATAAAAAGCTAAGCGATCTTCTTAATAATTGATCAAAGGAAACATTTTGAAGATTTTCTTTCCTTATAAGTCCAAGCGCATTATTTATTTCTTGCCGACTGTATCCGAGAGAAGCCAAAGCCTCGCTTAAGTTTTGCCACTGCGAGAAACTACGACCTTTTTCCACTTTAATCTTGCCAGAAGTTATCAACTTAGCAACTTTATGTTTCAGTTGCACAATAATCTGCTCTGCTTTCTTTGCCCCAATTCCATTTACCGAACTTAACTTTTTTTCATCGCCAGAAGATATCACCTCTAAAAACTCTTCGGGGGACATTTGAGACAAAATACTCAAGGCAATTTTAGGACCGATTTTTGAGCATTCAATTATCATTAAAAATAGCTCTCGCTCAAGCTCATTTCGAAAAGCAAAAAGACTCGGCCCATTTTCGCTATTCCAATGAAGATAGGAATACAGCTCTACTTGCTCACCCTCTTTTACATCTTGCGTTTGAGCCATTTGAAAAGACAAACCTAAACCATTAACCAAAATAGTTAGCGACGATTCTTTAACTTTTTTAACCTGACCAATCACATAATCTATCATTAAAATTTCCTTTCGACTTTGAAAGAAAATTCTAGTTTAAATTGTCCTCTAAATCAATATTAAAAGTTAATTCCTCATCACTTGTGCTATTTACAAGGCTAAGGTCAAACCTTGGCTCAAAGTCTTTTTTAACGGCAAAGACCAAAACTCTAACCTCCGAATTCGGGCTTATAATTATCTTGCCGTTTACATCTATTGAATTCTGCCTTAATTTTCTAGAAATTTTAGCATTGTCCCGGCCTATATAACCTATCACCAAAAATGTACATGGAAGAGTTGATAAAACTGAACAACACGATAGTAAAATAGCCACCCCTGTCATCTGAGGAGGTAATATTGAAGCAAGACTAATTAATGAAAATAAATCTATCAGCAATAAAGCCGCCAACCTAAAGGGCAAACTTCTTCTCATTGTTCTAGCAACATCTCTAACCGAAGCAATTTTTAAGCCTATGTTTTTTTGCTCCAGCACATAAGAATTATCGCTATTGTTCTCGATTTTAATCTCTATCGGTTGGTACTTTCTCAATGTATTTCTGCTTGAAGGAAAAGTTTTATCCCGTTTACCTATAGTTTTAGCACTGATTTTTATATTGTTAGATTCACATTCACAGTCATATTTGGCTTTCTCAGGTATAAAGACTTTTTGCTGCCGCGCACAGCTTGTAAAAAAAATTAAGCCAAATCCTGCAAATACCAACATGAAAATATATTTAACCATTTTAGTTTCCCTATGCATTGTTCGCCCCGTTTTAATTATCTAAGTTATTTTATAAATCAACTTTAAAAGTTAATTTCTCACTACTTTCCGAATTCAAAAGAGTAAGATTGAACTCCTGCTTGAAATTCTCCTGCAAAACAAAAATCGTTGTTGTAATCTGCTTCCTAGGAGCAATTAAAATCCCCAAAGACAAATCTTTTGAATTTTTCTTAAACCTTTTCCCGAGTTTTTGATTATCTTGTCCCGTCAAAGCAACATTAGTCATTAGCGCTGCGACAATTGTTCCAATACCGTAAATAGGATTAAATATTCGAGCCGGCAATGTTGCTATTGCAATAAGTACATTTGCGTAGTACTTTTTCGGCGTAATATAAGCCCCTGGAAAAAAGAAGGCCTTCGCTAAATTTGCCCTAACCGATTTAATGACCGATTTTAGTTCGACTAATTCTAATTCAATATTTTTAGCTTCCAAAAGATATGCGCTATCACCTCGATTTTCTATCCTCAGCTCTATAGGCTGGTACTTTCTAAAAATTTTTCGAGATGTTAATAAATTGGCATTGTTCCTGCCTAATTTCCGAACAGTAATATTGACCCCATTTTTGCTTTCATAAAACTGGTCTGTATCAATCAATTGGACACCTCTTCGTCCAACCGTCTGCTTACAGCAATTAGGCATCAATATAATCGTAAAAAACAGGAGAAATACCGCCAATTTAGAAAAAATAACCTTAACATCCATTATTTTGTCCCTAATTCCCTTTAAAAACCCTTATAACTACCTAAGAAAAGGGTATTTTAAAAGGGTTTTTATGTCAAATGGTACCGCTTTAGATCGATACTGGAATTATTCAAGCCTTATATGTTAAAATTGTAAAAAAGAAATAATTTCAAATGAAACGAATAGTTTTTAGGAACAAATTATGAAAATGAGAAAGAAGCCACCCAAAAGCAAAAGCCTGATACAAGCATTTGGCTTAATCTTGTTTCTTTGCACCAATAACTCTCATTCACTTAATAGAAAAACAGTAAGCAACCCTAAAACTAAAAACACCGCTTCCCTAAAAAACAATCAACAAAGCTGGTTACAAGTTCGAGAAAATTCTGAAAATGCTGTTGTTCAACTGTTTGTGCAAGTTTCCGCCTTTAATTGGCTTGAGCCTTACAAAACTCCTAGGCAGTACGAAGCTTACGGCACCGGTTTTTTCATTGACAACCAAGGGCATATAGTTTCGAATTATCATGTAATCGAAGAAGCCAGCGGAATTCAACTCCAGCTTCCCGCCTTCGGCAAAAGACGTTTTGACGTAGAAATTGTAGGGGTCAATCCACAAAGAGATGTCGCCCTTCTAAAACTGGCAAAAAAGTCTTTCGATGTCATTACAAATAAACTAAAAAAAATTCCATTTTTAAGATTAGGTGATTCGGATAAAATCCGAAGCACAAACGACGTTTTAGTTTTGGGGTATCCATTTGGTCACGACAAGCTAAAAACTACCAAGGGTATAATTAGCGCTAGACAATTTTTATCGGACGACCCATTTTTTCACGGTGACTCTTATCTGCAAATTGATGCCGCATTAAATCCTGGAAATTCGGGCGGACCATCATTCAACAAGGCTGGAGAAATCATAGGAATAAATACAAGTTTTTATGCTGAAGCTCAAAACATTGGCTATATCATTCCAATTAATGATGTCAAAAATATAATAAACGAGCTGCATAGCATGAAGCTACAAAGAAAATCTTTGCTTGGAGCAAAGTTCGGAAATGATTCCGAAACTAATATCGCCCAATTCTTAAATAATCCACCCGAAAGCGGCTGGTACATATCAAGAGTCTTTAAAGACACTATTCTTGAAAATAGCGGAATAAAAGAAGGAGACATGCTGTATAAAATCAACGGATACAAAGTTGACACTCACGGCGAATTAGACGTCCCCTGGAGTGAAAGTAAAGTCACAATTTTCGACATAATCAATCGCATGGCAATCGGCGAAACTGTAAAGTTAACAATTTATCGCAATGGAAACCCACTAGAAATCACCTTTAAATTAGAAACACCAACCCCCTTACCTATCCGTTTTGTTTATCCCGAACTTGAGAAAGTTGATTATGAACTTATTGGTGGCATGGTTGTAATGAGTCTCACTTTAAATCATGTTGAAATATTGTCAAAATACAACCCTCATTTAGTAAAATATTATAAGCGCGAAAACCAATACAAACCTTATCTAATCCTGACCCACATTATTCCCAACTCGCAAACTCAAAAAGCCCGATCTTTAGAAGTTGGACAAATTTTAGAAGAGGTAAATGGAAAAAAAGTTAAAACTCCGAAGGATTTTCGACTAGCAATTGAAAACAACCAAGGGAAATTTTTATCCGTTAAAACAAAAGATAAAAGCTTCATGGTCCTAGACATAGAAAGAATCGTAAAAGAAGAAGAAGCACTTGCAAAAGAATATGTTTATGAAAAGTCAAAACTTATAGAATCTTTAAAAGAAAAAACAAAAAATATGAGGAAGTAGTATGAATACAGATGGTCATGGTGGAAGTTGGCTCGAAGTTCAAAAAAAATCTAAAGACACAGTAATCCAAGTTTTTTCGCTTGTTCTGAAATTCAATTGGTTTGAACCTTATAAAGCCCCATTTCAAACAAGGCATTTTGGCAGCGGGTTTTTTATAAGCAAAGAAGGCTACTTTGTTACTAATTTCCATGTTGTTGATGGAGCAATAAGCGTGCAAATACAAATTCCTTCACTTGGCAAACAACAACTGGATGCAGAAATCGTTGGTGTCTGTCCAGAAATGGACATCGGCCTCCTGCGATTAAAAGCCGAGTCTCTACAGCTCGCCAAAAAAACACTGGGATCAATATCTTATCTCCCCTTTGGTGACTCGGACAATATTTTTAGGTCAGAAGAAATTTTAGCCTTAGGATATCCATTGGGACAAGAAGGACTAAAAAGCACTCAAGGAATTGTTAGCGGTAGAGAAAAAATGCGCCTTCTCTCCTACCTACAAATCACTGCTCCCCTTAACCCTGGAAGTTCCGGAGGTCCTTCACTAAATATAAAAGGAGAAGTTATAGGAATTAATTTCGCAGGAATTATGGCAGCACAAAACGTTGGTTACATCATTCCTATTAACGAAGTTAAAACCGCAATAAAAGACCTTCATAAAGTTAAGTTTTTGCGCAAAGCATACTTAGGCGGCATCTTTTCTATCACAAATCCTGACATCATCAATTTTTTAGGTAACCCTGAAAATGGTGGCCTTTACATTGCAAAAGTGTTCACCGACTCTCTCCTAGAAAAAGCCGGAATCCTAGAAGGCGACATGGTTTACGAATTAAACGACTATAAAGTTGATAATTTTGGAGAAATTTCAGTTCCTTGGAGCGAAGATCGAATTTCAATGTTTGATCTTCTAAACCGATATGAAGTAGGCGATCTCATTACACTGATGATTTATAGAAAAGGGAAAAAAATGGAGATTTCCTTTGAATTACAACGTGGAGCTGTGCTTCCAATCAGACTTATTTATCCTAACTACGAAAAAGTAGATTATGAAATTATTGGCGGCATGGTTATAACCGAACTGAACTTAAATTTGATAGATCTTTTCTGCGAGCATAATCCATTCTTTTTCCAATACAACAAAATAGATAACCAACGCCAACCAAGATTAATAATAACCAACATTCTACACGACTCTCAGGCCCAACGCTCCCGAACACTTTCCCCTGGAAATATAATACTTGAAGTTAATGGGACACCGGTAGGAACTTTAGACGAATTCCGCAAGGCAACAGCAAAAAGCAAAGCAACCAATTTTTTGACCATTAAAACCGACGGTGAAATATTTACAGTATTATCTAGTGAAAGAATTTTGCAGGATGAAGAACGTTTGTCTACTCAGTACAACTATCCAAAGTCAGAACTATTGAAAACTCTTTTATAACAAACCATGTTTTTGAAGGGAATGTAATGAAAAAACTAACAAAAACAGTATCCGTTCTTATAGCAACAGCAAGTCTTTTACTTATAAATCTAACAGCCCGTAGGCAACCGCCCGTAGAGCAAATTCCGGAGGATAAACATAAACTTAATATGGAACAAATTCGAAGAACTGAAGCACCCCTAAAAGGACAACCGGACGCCTATGCGTCTCTTTACAAAAATCCAAGCGTAGGACAATTAAAAGGACTATTCAGAGATAGATCAATTACAACGCTCCAGGATTACTCCTATATTTTAATGCCAAGATTCTCTAAGGAAACAATCGAATCACTGGAACAAAAAACTAAACAAACAATTAATGCGGATTGGCTACGGATACTAAATGAAGGACAAAAGGGAAAGGCCCAACAAATATTAACCCCCAAAATATTGGAACAACTTGGAGCAACTCCAACCAAAAAAACTTTGCATGAGTTATTAACTAAAGGACAAATAACACAAGAAGAATATAACTCAATATGGAATTACGATGGAAGCTATACGGGGTTTACAATTGCTCAAATAATCCCAAAGAACGACTTAGATGGGTTTTCACCTAAAGGAGCAATGTTTGAGACAAGGCGCCCTCTTCCTCCCACAAGCACTGTTTTTATTGGGCCTTTTTTTGTTCCATTCGAAAAAGATAAAGTTGACGTTGTCTTAGCAATGCGACAACCAATAAAACAACCAAGATTCCTTCTTTTCACAAGCTTTGGTCAATTCAAACAAAATGACTTTGAAACACCCCTCGATATTAACAATTCAATAATAAAGTGGTCTCAAATAAATAGAAACTTAATTTATGGAGACATTGATTCTGGAATCGCACAATGTAATATAACAAATAACGATCCAACCGATGCATTTTATACAATTCCCCTTAACCCCCAACTTCCCCCTAAGCCTCAAGGAGAAAACCCTCCACCAGCACCAGGACCATCTGAACCATTTAAGTTTTTAGTCTACGGCGATACAAGAGAAGAAAAAAAACTAACTTCAAATCCTATGCCAGGCAAACAATACCTACAACAAGGGTCTGTTTTTGTAGAAACAGTAGAATTCATCAAAAATCACTTAATTTCTCAACAACCCAAACCAATTCTACACCTTCATACTGGAGATTTTGTTTACACAGGGAGATTCGCACAACAATGGGTAGAAGTTTTAGAAGAGCTCAACAAGATCACAAAAAACACATATTTTGCCGCCGCCATAGGAAACCATGAAATCTATTCCTCCGACACGCTTAGAAATGACCCAACAATTCCACATTTCGGAAATATATTTAATTTTCCAAGGCCAATCGAGAATCCAATTGAATACTTTGAACAAGTAAAGGAAACACAAAGATGGTTTGATATTGGTTGTGTACGATTCATCCACCTTCCTTTGATTCACGAAAAAGTAAATACTCGAGAACCCAAAGTCGTAGCTGTTCTCAAATCTACATTTGATTCCAAAGACACTTTCGCCCCAGAAATAATCTCTAAATTTATCAAGAACTTAAAAGAAGCATCTCAAGAAAGAGGAAAAAACAGAGAAATAAAGTTTATCATCGTGTATGGTCACATCCCTCTTGTCACATCTCCTGAATATGAAGTTCCACACAAAGGCCTCTTTGAAATTCCTGTCATAAAACCTAACATCCGAGATCATCTTGCATCTGCTGCAGCTAACATTGAATACGCCTTCAAGCAGTATAAGCCTGATGCTTATTTTTGCGGACATAATCATCTTTACGATCGCGTAACATGGAACGGAATTCCAATGATAACCATGGGCATCGGAACACATCTAAAAAGCTGTCATGAAAGAACCTCTCCTAGACCTATAGCATCGCAAATAGGGAAATTTATTACAACAGAAACGAACGGCGGGAAGATTATCGGGGCTTTAGAATGTATGGTAAAACCTGAAGAAAATAAAATTGAATGTAAGCTAGCACTTAAAACAACAGATTTACCGCGAAAATTAACCATATCTCCTGTAGGAAGGATGACTGGTGAAGAAGTTCTCGCCCCACAATCCCGTAATCCCAACATAGAATACCTTGATTACTTCGAAATTGAAACAAAGGAAGCAAGAGCAAGAAAAGAAACTACAAGGGACCCCGAAGCTCCAATAGCAAGGCCTCTAGAAGGCCCCCTTACCGTTATAGAGTAGTACCAACCCTAATAATAAAAGTTTTTGCATGTCCTTCAACTAAAATTCCAGAAATTTTATTCTGCCGTCCAAGTGTAATTGTAATCAAAATCTTCAGGAGGAATATACGATGGCGGAACAATAGGAATATACGGTGGAAGATCATTCACATCCTGTTTAAATTTCCGTTCCTTTACATATTTTTGCATCATTTCCTCTAAAGTTTTTGGAGGTCCCCATATACATGTCCCATTAATGCCTAAACCTTTTTTCTCAATTAAAACCTCTTCCCCACTTTCCACATCCCATATTCGCCTTATATAACGACTTTTTTCCCCCGCTTTCCACTCTCCCCAACGATAAACTTTTGCAATTAATATTCCGCTAACATCAAATCCAATATTGATAATTCTTTCTATTCCCCTATCATACCCACCAAAAACCTTTAAGCATTCTCCTGCCTCTATATCCCACATACGTATTGTATTATCTCCCGAGACTGTAAATAAAAAAATTTTACTTTCATCAAAGACTCCCCCTAAAACAGCCTCCTCATGCCTTTCAAATTTCCTTTTACACTCTCCTGTTTTAATATCTAGCATATAAATTACCCCATCTTCACAAAATAAAAACAAACTATTTCGCTCCAACATTATCACAATACCCCTAATCCCCCCAACAGTAAAATCAAATGTATATCTAAGCACCATACTTTTAACATCCCAAACATAGACCTTATTATCATCAACTGAAACTAACAAACCTTCAGCCACATCAAAACTCACAAGCCTTACTTCACTATCCCCTTCGTTTTCATGAAAAAACCCTTTATATTCGCTTTCATCATCTAAAGAATCTAAAGGCGCAACCACTACTAAACCTTCATCGTCAGAAAAATAGAAAAAAATTCTACCTTCATTGTCTGATACCCCACCCACCC
>SDBT01018039.1_pt1 | contig 11113 bp, 6 predicted proteins | sample 2277101 | NCBI WGS metagenome assembly SDBT01 (sample SAMN10404973, study PRJNA504765) | marine sediment metagenome | isolation source: marine sediment core GS10_PC15, 103 cmbsf | place: Arctic Ocean: Southern Knipovich Ridge | collected 2010 | reverse complement strand
GTAGAGGGTACAATAGAAGAAGTAGAGAAAACTAAGGCTATCCAGGTTTTTGAAACAAAGCAGGGCTATGGTCATGCCATGCAGCGGGGGATGCGGGAATCAACAGGGGATTTCATTATCCTCTCAGAACCTGATGGTACTTTTTCCGGAAAAGATACAATTAAACTTTTAGCCTATTCAGACGAAGCAGAAGTGGTTTTTGGCTCACGAACCACACCCAAGCTCATAGAATACGGGGCCAACATGGGAACTTTTATGAGAATGGGGAACTGGGCTGTGGCAAAAATGATAGAGTTTCTTTTCCTCACATATTTATTAACTGATGTGGGATGTTCAATGAAGCTCATCAAAAGAAGCGCGCATGAAAAGATTAAAGATAAATTTACCGTGGGCACATCCCACTTCAATGCAGAACTTTTGTGCCTTATTATTTTACATGATATAAAATTTATAGAAATCCCCGTTAAGTACCAGCAAAGAGAAGGCAAGTCGATGGTCACTGGCGACCCATTTATAACTGTCGGGGTTTGTCTGCGGATGCTGGGCGTAATTTTAAAGTACAGGGTCCTTAACTTTTTTACTAACAAGTACAAAATAAAAAAAGATACTAGTACATAAGAACATTTAAAATTGAAAGTCCCTTTGTACTAGGATTTGGAGAAAAAAACCATGGGGCTCAACAACTGGATTTCAGTGGCTAGGTCACTACTGACCAATGCCCCTTCGTATCTCATCTTTCAGGTGACTTCAAAATGCAATTCACGGTGTCTTACCTGCTTTAACTGGAAACGTATCGATAGTCCTGAAAAAAATGATCTTACTCTTGACGAAATAGAAAAAATTTCTGAAAACTATGGGCGAGTTCTTCAGCTGACACTTGGAGGTGGTGAGCCTTTTCTCAGGGATGACATTGCAGATATCTGCCTGCTCTTTGACAAAAACAACTCTGTTCAACATATTACCATAGCGACAAATTGCCTGCTGCCACATAAAATAAAAAAAGTCGTCGAGAATATCCTGTTACGATGTAATCTGAACTATCTCAAAATAGGACTGTCTCTTGACGGAATAGGTGAAGAGCATGACAGATTGCGGGGAGTGCCCGGCAACTATAAAAAAGTATTAGAAACTTACAGCTATCTAACTGAGACAAAAAGAAAGCATTCAAACCTGGGTCTTGATATCAGCTCTGTCCTCTCAGCTCTAAATAAAGATTCAATACATACTACAATCGATACGGTTAAATGGCAATTTCCAGAAATTGACAAACACGCAGTTGTTGCTGTCAGGGGAGATGCTAGAGAAAAGGCATCAAAGGATATTGATGCAGAGTGTTACATGAATACACTTAATTATCTCAAGCAGGCAAATGCCACAAAAAGCAAAAATCTTGTTGCACGAATATTTAAAGCGCTCTTTAACATAAATAGTGAAATGGTTTATGGGCAGTTAAAAACCGGTCGATTGAGTATTCCTTGCCTTGCAGGGCAACGACTCATTGTGATTACCCCTGATGGTGAAGTCTATCCCTGCGAGGGACTGGACCAGTCAATAGGCAATTTAAGAGAATTTAGATATCAGATGCAAACAGTCCTTGAATCAGAAAGGGCACAAAAGCTGATAAAATTTATCAGGGAACGGGGCTGCTCCTGTTCCTGGGAATGTGCTTTTCATGCAAGCCTGGTTTTTAACGTCAAACATTATCCCAAGATTTTATACAGGACATTTTTCCAAAATTAAGTTAAGCAGGAAAAATTATTAGGTGCCACCTTATTGGCAAAAGATGCTATGGTCTCAAACATTTTCAAGAACATGTTTAGCGAAAAACTTCTTAAGCAGCGCATGGATTTGTGGAGGGTGCTCTGCAGCGATTTTTTTCAGCACTATATAGAGCCGGAGGATACAGTGCTTGACCTTGGGGCAGGCTTTTGTGAATTTATTAATAACATTCAATGCAAAAAAAAGATTGCCTTTGATCTGAACGAACATACGCAAATATTTGCAAACCCGGACATAGAAGTTATAACGGGAAAAGCCTCTCACCTTTCAGGTCTTCTGAATAGAGATAATATTGATGTTGTATTTAGCAGTAATTTTTTCGAACACCTGCAAAACAAGGATGAACTAAAAAAGACACTGCTTGAAATTAGAAAGGTTTTAAAACCTCAAGGCAAACTTCTGATACTTCAGCCAAACATCCGATATGCATACAAAGTTTACTGGGACTTTTATGACCACCATATCCCTCTGAGTCACAAAAGCCTTGAGGAAATCATTTCACATATTGGTTTTGATACAGTCGAGCTGAAACCAAAATTTCTGCCCTGGACGACAAAATCAAAAATCCCCAAGCACCCCCTTCTTGTCAGGTTGTATTTGAAGCTTAGGCCGGTGCAGTTTCTAATTGGTAAGCAGATGTTTCTCTATGCACGAAAAAAGTGATTAATTTTCTTTTCTGCAACAAACAAATATTACTACAATGAAAGAAAGCAGGTTTCTTTTAATAGTTTTTATAGTCTCTTTACTGCTCATTAGTCTTATATCAGCTTTTATATTCCATCATACCTTTATAACCACTGATGAGAATGCATTTGTCTTTCAAGCAAAGACCTTTGCCAAAGGGAAGTTATATGTTCCCTCCCATCCACTGAGAAGTTTTTTTAACTCCACCGGTTTAGTAAATGACGGACGGTATTTCAGCAAGTATTTCCCCTCCCATGCATTGATTATGGTCCCTGGGATATGGTTAAATTTCCCATACTTGATACCGCACCTTTTAAGTGCTTTGGGGTTAATAATAACTTATCTGATTGCCAGGGAGTGCTACAATGTAAAAATTGCCACCGGTTCAGCTCTTTTAACCTTGGTATCACCGCTCTATCTTTTTATTTCAAGTACCCTTTACTCTGAAATAACTTCATTTTTTTTCATCTCGTTGTTTATACTTTGTTTTATAAAAATGCTTCGGAGGGATGGGGCCCGTTATCCAATATTTGCAGGAATAGGATTGGGCGTTGCTTTTAATGCAAGGCCACTGGATGCTTTAGTTGTTTCCCTTCCTTTCGTAATTTATGGGTTATACAAATTAAGAAGAGGGAGAGGATATTTGCGTAGATATCTTCTTTTTACAGGATGTTTCTCTATTTTCATAATAATGCTCTTGTCATATAATTGGGTTTTAACTGGCAGCCCGTTCTATACCACATATGATTATTATTCTGACACACACAATGTACCTTATGACCATTACGGGTTATCAGAGTTCCACAACTTTCAAAAGGGTTTAGTTAAGACATTTTATAATTTGAAGAGATTAAATTTCTGGCTTTTCGGATGGCCCTTCTCTCTCATCTTCATTCTCTTGTTTCCACTAATAAGAGGAAAGAAGGTATGGGATTATATCTTCCTCTCTGTTTTTATTGTGCTTGTGGTTGAGTATCTTTTCCATTGGTATCCTGGAGTCCCTGAGACAGGTCCTATATATTACTATAGTGCTGTGGGGGCTTTGTCGATTCTTACTGCAAGGTCTGTATCAAGTTTGCATGAGATTTCCGGGGGGATGAGAAGAAGAATAATTAAATATGTTTTGCCAATATTTATAATATCATCTTTCCTTTACAGTTTTTTCGTTTTTTACCCAAGTAAATTTGATTACATCCATCGAACAACTTTATCGAGACAGGACCCTTATTTTTTAATAAAAGAAAAGGGAATAAAAAATACAATAATTTTCTTGAAAAACAGTCCATACGATTTTATTCCACAGAACTATGTAATAAATTCGCCTGGCCTAAAGGATGACATCTTATTTGTAAATGATATGGGGAGAAAAAACAGGTTGCTGATGGATTATTATCCTAAACGAAATTATTACATGTATAAATTTAGTTACAAAACAGGCAAGGGAAATATTACCCCTTTATATCGCAAAGAATTTTAAAAGTTTTTTACACATCTTTTCTTACTGCCGTAAGTAAATAAATGAAAGTCGACTTTTGTGAACTAGAATTACCATTGTTTTAATATTAGTCCTTGTTTTCAGCTTTTCTGCTTAGTCCACTGGTACACTAATTTATATTTCCCAAACTTTTTAGCTTCTCTTCTTCTTTTGGTGAAAGTTGAAATAGTTTTCTTTCGGTATGATATTTTTTTGAGTTTGAAACCCATTTAAACAACTGATCATTCAACTGATTACGTTGTTTAGTCTCTTTATCAGCGAGATTATTCATCTCCAAAGGGTCTGTCCTACACCATTTTATAATTCTGGGGCCATTAAATACCATGAAACGATATAATTTAATCATTATAATTGGTATAATTTTAATTTTTATTTCATATTTTGTTTATTTATCTCTTTCACATAATATTGAAACGTATGCTCCAACCAGCGACTTTAATGTCGTCTTGATTTCAATCGATACTCTCAGGTCAGATCATCTTTCATGTTATGGCTATTACCGAAAAACGACACCCCATATAGACAAGATTGCAGAGAAAGGGATCATTTTTAAAAATGTTTTTGCGCCATCATCATGGACTGCGCCATCCATTGCTTCTCTTTTTACTTCTGTTTATCCAATTAATCATGGGGTGATTAGTGGTATTCGCTACAAAAAAAATAAAACTTTATATGTACAGGAAATCTTTTCAGATAAACTTATAACCTTGGCTGAAATCTTAAAGGCACACGGCTTCACTACTTTTGGAGTTTCCTCTAACTACCATTTAAGTAAAAAATTTGGATTTGCAAGGGGTTTTGATTACTTCTATAGCCCCCCTTGTCTGCCTGCTGATGATGTTAATGATGTTGTATACTCATGGGAAAATAAAATTAAAAAATCTGATAAGTTTTTTCTCTGGATTCATTACTTTGACCCTCATTCCCCGTACCATCCAAGGCTCCCCTGGATTGACAATTATACTTCGAAATCACTAACTAAAAAACTAAAATTATATTTGTATAAAACATGGGAAAGTATCGAACAGCTCATTCCTATGTTTAAAAAATATCCTCGAATTATGTCTAACTTTACAGCTCTCTATGATAGTGAAATTAATTATGTTGACTCCTTTCTAGGTGAACTTATTCAAAAACTTGAACTGGAAAAAAATACACTAATTATTATTACTGCGGACCACGGGGAGGAATTTACTGAACATGGTTTCATCGGTCATGGCAAAAACATCTATAAGGAGACGATACGCGTTCCACTTATAATAAAACTGCCCTATAGTAATAGAAAGAAAATAGTTGAAAAGCAGGTCAGCCTTGTAGATGTCATGCCTACTATTTTAGAAGCACTTAACATTAATTTTCCTAAGCAGATCTTAGGTGAATCTTTGCTGGAGCGAGGAGTTCCATCATTTTGGCTAAACAAATTACTTTCAGGAAGAAATACATCAAATAGCAACTTTTCAGAGCTGGATACAGAAAGGACTTTAAAAAGTATAATAACACCCAAATGGAAATATATTTATAATTATCGAGATAAAACAGATGAATTATATAATATTAAAATAGATCCTTTAGAGTTGAACAATCTTACTGATAAAGAACCCGAAAAACAGAACCAGTTAAAAAGTCAGTTGTTTGAATGGGTTTCAAACTCAAAAAAATATGGAACTGAAAAATATTCTTTTAAACTTTTAAAACAAGAAGAAGATAGTCTCAAAGCTTTAGGATATATAAGGTGAATGCTATACATTAATTAATGGTTCAAAATAAAGAGGAACTCCAGAATGTTACGAAGAACTGATAGTTCAATTGGGCTATCTTCATTAAAAGAGTTACAACCATTTAAAATAAAGCAACTAAAGTATATTATTATAGTTTTTATTTTGTCAAGACTCCTTTTCTTCTATGTTGGAATACGTTTTGACACAATATTCTTGGCTCATTTCTGGCAGTATATAGATCTTCCTTTGCTCAAGAATAATCTATTTCAGAGCATTTATTATCTTCATAGCCAGCCACCACTTTTTAACATGTTCTTGGGTTTTGTTTTAAAGATTTTTGCAACTAATGCGATATTAGTTTTTAATATATTATACCTATTCTTCGGCTTGATATTTACTATCTCACTTTTTCTTCTAATGACTAAATTGGGGGTACCTGACAAGCTAAGTGCTATACTCACGGTTCTCTTTGTAATCAGTCCAGCTTGTATATTATATGAAAATTGGCTTTTTTATACTTATCCTACGGCGACATTGCTTTGCTTATCCGCATTATTCTTGCACAAGTTTTTAGTAACGCAAACTATAAAAAACGGATTTATATTCTTTACATTGTTGTCTCTTATTGTACTTACCAGAAGTATTTTTCACCTTTTATGGTTTGTACTGTTTGTCCTTATATTACTTTTCTATGAAAGGTATAATTGGAAAATAATTGCTTTTGCCTGCTGCATTCCATTAATGGTTATCTTACTTTTATATGCAAAAAATATTTACATTTTTGGAAATTCAACTAGTAGTAGCTGGTTTGGGATGAACCTTTCTAGAATGACGGTAATGAACCTTTCAGAAAACGAGCGTGCGTCATTAATACAGCAAGGTAAAATTTCAGAATTATCACTTATTCCACCTTTTAGTGGCCTTGAAGTTTATCAAGATTATTTGCCAAGAATCAAAAAAACGAACATCCCTGTCCTGGACCAAGAAGTAAAAGTGGGTGGGGCTACTAACTTTAATAATATTGTATATATTGATATTTCAAAACAGTATTTAAAAGATGCGGTTTACGTACTAATCTTTTATCCTAAAGCGTATCTTAAGGGTTTGATGCTTTCTTATTGGAATTATTTTCGTCCCTCAGGCAATTATTGGTTTTTGAAGGGTAATCGGAAACACATACAAAATATGGACAGATTTTACAATCTCATATTCTATGGGCAACTTCTAAATAACGACAACCCTATACTGAAGGATGGTACCATCATCCAGTATGATACTCACAAGTTCTTAAATATGGGATTATTCTTGGTAATAGGCTATCCTATTTTAGCCTTTTACGGTTTCTTTTTAACGTTAAAAGCTTTCTCCAGAAATCCTATAGATCTGCCTTTTGCTCTGACAATGCTGTTTATTTGGATAAATATCATCTACGTTACTCTAGTAGGTAATTCTTTTGAACTACATGAGAACAACCGATTTCGTTTTATGATAGACCCCTTTTTTCTGGTATTTCTAGGCCTGTTTATAAATACGGTTCTTCTCAGAATTAGTTGGCGAAAGCCTGATAGATTTTCAACGTAAAGTAGCGTAGATCATAAAATCCATAGGCTTTGTGATGAGCGATAATTAAAATTTCCGAGGGGAAAAAGGTATTGATGTCAGTCAGTAGGGCTTTCTCTTAACGGATAAAGTCTTTTCCTGAAGGTTCAAGACTAGAAAGACATTCTACTTCAAATAGCCAAGTGAGCGCAACTGTTGGATTTGCTCTCTGGTGAGAGTTGGAGCTTCTCCGCTGACACTCTGGACAGAGATACTTCCCAGAAAGAATTCGAGATCCCTAATCATATCAGCACATCGCTTGGGAACCTCATCGGAAAGATCGGTACGTTCTTGAGGGTCAGCGTTGATATCAAACAACTGATATTGTTGCTCAGAAGATTGTCGAATTAACTTGAAGTCCTCTTTACGCCAAGCGGTACCGCTTTTCCCCCACAGATTACCCTGGCTTAGTACTGGTCTGTCTTTTTCCTTTTTACCTTGCAGAAGCATTACAAGGCTTTTCCCTAGAAAGGCTGGATCAGGGTCTATACCCACAAGTTCGCACAGCGTTGGTGCTATGTCTATTAGTCGCACCGTGGTAGTAACTGCCATACCCACAGCGTTTGCACTACCCTCTCCACGCTTAGGACTAATACCGGGTGTGCGAATAATCAATGGAATATGCAGTAACTCGTCGTACAGGGTATGCCCGTGCTCGAACCCACCGTGATCACCAAACTCTTCTCCGTGGTCGGAGGTCAAGACGATGGTGGTATTGTTATCCAGTCCCCGCTGTGAAATACCATTCAGCAGCTTCCCCACTTCATGGTCGACATAGGCAACTTCACCATTATGTAGCTTTTCTAACCTTTTAATGAGTTCTGAATCAAGCTTAATGCGTCCCCGCCTGAACTTAATCATCTCTTTGTTTATACCAAAGAGATAGTTATTGCTGTGAGCGTCCTGAGCATCAGCGAAACGTTCGCGAAATGGTTGTGGTGGATCATATGTCAGGTGTGGATCGAAATAGTGGACGAAAAGAAAGAAGTGCTTTTCCTTATGCTCATCGAGCCATCGCAGGGCAGCATCAGTAGTCGTTCCTGCTCGACGAACCAAGATGTTGCTTTTGGGAACAGTCGCATCAACTGTATCGAAGCCCTGGGTCAAACCAAATTTTTTAGTTAGAAAAAGCACATTGGTTATGGCCCCCGTTACCACTCCCGCACGTTGAAATACCTCAGCTATGGTAACAGCATCGTCGTTTAAGATTTTGTAAGCATCAAGATGTCCACCAGCTCCATGTTGAACAGGATATTGCGAAGTGAATATAGATGCAACAGATGGCAAAGTCCACGGTGCATGCGAGAAGGCATTTTCAAACTGAACCGCACCACCTGCAAACCTATCAATTTCAGGGGTGATGCTCGCTTGATTACCATAGCAGCCAAGACGATCGGTCCGGACAGTATCAAGTACGATTAATACAACATTCTTACTTGTTGCCAATTCAGAATCTCTCCATAGCACACCGGAGAGAATCACAATAGTGATGACAAATAAAAAAGCTAGTGTAGTAAGCAAAATTATCTTAGTTCGCATAAATTAAATTAATACAAAGTGAAAAGAGGAATCGCTTCATAAATTTTTAATTCAATGTATTTAGAGATTATTTTTTTCGGTACTATAACTAAAAAAAAGGCAACTAATGGAATAATTATGTTTTTTCAACATAAATTATAGCACTCGACGTAAAGATTTCAAACGACTTTTTTGATAAAGAGGCTTTTAAAAGGGGTACGCAAGGTCACAACAGCTATAATTAGTGCCTGAACGAAAACCAGCTAAAGCCTTATTTTACGTGTGTTTGAGCGTTATTTAAAGGAGAAGATTTAAAAATTACCGCAAATTTTCACCAAAAAGTAATTGTTATGATAGAACAGTATTGGTTTTACAGGGTAAAAATAAATATTGGCAGGTAGACCACTGTAAAGCTTTTATATTTATTCTTGTAAAATATTATAAAAAAGCAGACAATAAACATACGCAACTGGGGTATTGCTTTAAATCAGTTTTCTATACTGTATGATGCCCGGTTGCCCATATCATGAACTGGAAAAATTATTTACACAGATTATTTGACACCCTTGTTTTTTATTTGCTAAAAGTTATCATATAATTACTTTGTTATGTTGCTGATGAATTCAAGAACATATGAGAAAAGTTGGGTTTTGTGATTGAATTATATCTAATCCACCAAGAGATTCCTTACACAGCTTTTGCTCCTGTTGGAAGGAAATAAGGACAAATTGACTTTTGAAAACTAGAAATACCATAATCTTAACTTCAGTCCTAATTTTTCAGCTCTTCTGCCTAAGCTTCTGGATTCCATTTTCATCATTTAAAGAAGACACTCCCATATTAATTGATGACTACCCCTACCATTATAGTCAAATCGTTTCGGTTGTTAATTTTTTCAATAAAGATGGCAAAAGATGGGGCTATAACCCTTTTCTATTAGCTGGTTATCCAGCACCTATTTTCTTAGGTGAAGATCAGATGGCCTGGGAATTATTCGTGTATATACTTTCTCCTTTCTTACCTCTTGGAGTCTCCTTTAAACTATACGTGGGGCTATTCTTACTGATATTTCCCTTTTTATGCTACTTTTCCAGTCGGAATTTTGGCTTGAGAGAACAGGAATGCTTCATCGCTTTGATTTTGGGAATACTCATTTTCTATATTCCCGTGGTATACGAATATAAATATCCCCTCATGGGCGGAGCAGCCATGATCTTTTTTGGAATGGTCTCTTATATGTTTTTGTGTTATTTGTCCATATATGTATTTTCCATTTTCTACAACTTCCTAGAAAATGGAGGGAAAAGACAGATTATCTTACTATTTATTTTTTCCCCTCTCTTGTGGCTTACCCATGCCTTGGCTCCCATAATTTTAGTAGTCCCGATAATTGTAATGCTTTTTTTGTATTTACGTAATGCAAGAAAGAAAAACTATCTTTTCTTAACACTGTTAGCCCTTTGGACTATTTTTATTAATAGCTACTGGATAATTCCTCTTTTCAAGTTCTTTGAACACAAAAAAACCATTGCTTCCATATTGCCTGAGTGGGCTCAAAAAAACGTTTATTTGCCTTACGAATTTTATATAAAAAGCATTTCATCTGGTGACATATTTTATACTTTGATTTTAGTAACTGGTTTAATTGGATTATATTTGTTGTACAGGGATAAAAAATATAAATTTGCGTTAGCACTGTTTGGGCAATTTATTTTCATGTTTTTCCTGTACTTTTATGGAGGTTTTTTCTCTCTTATTGAAAGTATACATCCAATTAGATACAGTTTTCCGCTCCATCTTTTCTTAATATTTCCCTGTGCAGTTACAATACAAAGAATATTGAGCAAGCCAATCATGAGAATTATATTTATATTGATATTTACATTCTCAATTGCAGCCCCCATTAACACTTTTCTAATCAAACCACTTTTTTATAAAAAATATTACCTGCTAAAGACAGACTCCCCAAGAATAATGGGAAGACTATATGGATGGATAAGAAAAAATACAAATACTAAAGGAAGGATACTTTTCGAAAATACAGGAAGCCAGTTTAAGCATTTCCCTTTTCTTAAATTTAATTCACATCTAACGGGCCTCTTACCTATCAATACAAATAGAGAATTTATAGCAGGGCCCATAGCTATGCCAAAAGAAAATCCATGGATAGCACACAATTTTTCTACCTTTGGAGGAGGAGATCTCTTCTGGAGGAGTTTAAATTCATTTTCGATCGAAGAGCTAAAAAGTTATTTTGATTTATATAATATCAATTGGATAATTTGCTGGTCAAAGAGTTCCAGAAAATATGTTAAAAGGT
>SDBT01018038.1_pt1 | contig 11113 bp, 26 predicted proteins | sample 2277101 | NCBI WGS metagenome assembly SDBT01 (sample SAMN10404973, study PRJNA504765) | marine sediment metagenome | isolation source: marine sediment core GS10_PC15, 103 cmbsf | place: Arctic Ocean: Southern Knipovich Ridge | collected 2010 | reverse complement strand
ACCACTGGGCACCTGGAATGCCGCGAATAATGGATTCAGAAAACAAACTATTTGCTATTTGTGACGACATAGACGCAGCAGACATTATTCTGTTAGCCCTAAACCAACACCAAGCAGGCAGTAACGGTAACTTAGCAATTAATTCGATCAAAGAGGTTATGTTAGGCCACAGAGATCCTGATAGCTCTAATTACAATGAGTGCGAAAAGGCTGGAGAAGAGTGTATGTGGTGCGTGGATGCAGAAAAGGCAATCTCTGAACTCACCGACCAAGCAGGCAGTACCTATGCCACTGAGTTAGAAAGCTCGCTAGACCGAATGCAAAAAATGTACTCAGAATTAGCCAAAAAGACCGCCCCACAAGCAGGCAGTATAAGCACTGTCACTGAAACAGAAATAATAAGAGCTTGTAATTTAGCCGGATTACCTTACACAGATTGGCAAAAAATCAGAGCCTATTTGCCTGTATTCGCTCCCACAGAAGCCCAGTCGCTAGAGGATAAGACATAGTGTTTAAGCCCAGGGCAGTCTCAGATTTCGAGGATGTAGTCCGGGCCCACGGGTGCATTATCACCGGGCAGAACGACGTTGAGCTACACCACATTTTCGGGCGCAAGTATAAGCACAACAAGCTGCTGATAGGGCCGTGGGGAATTCTCCCGATCTGTAAGAGGCTCCACAATGTAATGAGCAATCACCCTATGAACGTGACTCACTTCAGGCATCGCTTTACTGCTGAATTCGGTACTCAGCGGTCATTATTTGCTAAACTATTGGACAATCTAACCGAAGCTGGCATATTGTTTGAAGTCCCCGCAGAGGTAGTGGGGATGATTGCTCTGACAAAATATTAACTGGCGCTTTGTGCAAGGAGATTCACGTGATCGATAAACCGGAATTTATGAATCAGGCATCGACCTATGTGGCTGGGATGCCATTGGTTTTATTTTCCTGGCTGTCCGATCCTGAAGAAGTTCAGGCAATAGCAGCGCTCATAGGCAGTCTAGCTCTTGCTGTCAAGGTGGCCTACGACATCACCCGGAAGAAGAAAAAATAACACTGAGATATGCTTAAGACTCTCTGGGTTGCATATTTAATTTACCGTTCGTTCTCACTGGAGCCAGATATGATTTTAAAAGAAGGGGTTAGCATTCAGGGCATATCTAACGAGATGCTGTTCGGTTTGGTGGTTGCCGAGGGGGTCTACAAGGAATATGGATACGAGCTAACTATAACCTCCCTGCTTGATGGTACTCACAGTGATACCAGCCTCCACTACTCTGGTAACGGTGGTGATTTAAGAACCCGGGACGTGGACGAAGAACACAGGCGACCGATACGAAACGATATCAAATCAAAATTGGGTAGAGACTATGATGTGATTTTGGAATCTAACCATATCCATATGGAATTTCAACCGAGGAGAAGGAAATGAAAGGTTATAGAACGCTCGCTATTAACTTGGCGGCAATAATTGTTGCTTTGCTGGCATCGTTCGGGGTGATGGTTCCACCCGAGCTGATGACAGAGATAACGGTCGGTGTGCTGGCTCTTGTTAATTTTGGGCTGCGCTTTCTCACTGATACGGAAGTAGGCGACGACCGATGAGGGTGTTGGTGGTGGTTGTGATGTCGTGGTTACTTCTGTCGTGTGGTGCGACGAGGGTTGAGGACATGGCCGGCAACAACTCCATTACCTGCATCACGGTGGATGCCGCCACCCTATTCAGCATGTTTTCTGCTACGACTTCGTTTAGGTCGGTGCAGGGACCGGAAAACGAGGACGGCACCCCTGCGGCCACGTTTGATCAGTTGCTGGAAGCTGAGGAGCGATGCTGGCAAGATCCGCAGGCGGCGGCACTGATTGAAGCAATCAGGGCATTAAGCAACCCCTTGTAAGTGGTGGTGATATGCCGCGATCAGAGATTGTATTCATTGAATGGGTAGGCCCAACGCTTAACCGTGTGCTGCATGGTTTGTGTCAATACAAGCGTGAGGAGATGAAAGAGGCGGCTTTCGAGGCTTGCTGCCAAACTTTCAGGGTAAGAATGGAGCCCTTCACTGGCCCGGTGGATCTGGTATTCACGGCGCAGATACCAGAGGGTGAAGATCCCTACGACTGCACAAACTACGGTATCACCAACAAGGTTATCGAAGACATTTTAGTGCGCTTCGATATCCTCCCTGATGATGGGCCGGAGGTGGTGCTATCTACTCGGACTGATTGCCCTGTTTACGGCGAGACTCCAGGGATGTGGCTGCAGATCCTTGAAGCAGACGCCGACAGAGTGACAGCAGTAGACCTCTATCGGTCGTTACTTGCAGCTGCGTCTTAGCCTGGTTAACTAGCTCTACCTCATCAGGTTTCAGCAGTGCTTGGAAGCTGCGCTTTCCCTTCCGGTGGTGGTTGCGGTGGTCGATGGTGGTCATGGGGTTATCCTGATCTCGGTGTCTCTAGCATTGATTGATGATAACGGTGATCGTCTTCGTTGGGCTCTATGTCTGCGAGTTCGTGATGTTCGCAGAATCTCATGGAGCCTTTGCGATGCGGAAATGGTATCGGATAGCAGCAACAAGTATCTTGATCTGCAATTTCTCGGCGTCTGTGAGCCTCTACTGATACGACGTTGAGCCCTTTGCAGTGAGGGCATTTTATCGCCTTGGCGTACTTGTTGGGGTGCTTCTTTAGCGTAAATCTACCGCCCCCGGCGCTGGGGTTATATTTGCAATCGTTGCACCTCATGCGGTGGCGGAAACGGGTAGAGCTCGCCATTATCAATATTCTCCTAAGTGATTGATATAAATGGTATACTGTCACCACAAAAGCCCGAATTAACGGGCTTTCGGGTGCTACCTGGTAGGCTATGCGGCGATAGCTTCAGCGCGGGCATAGTTTGCAGCATTGTGTGACCTGGTTACAATTCAGAGCTAGACAGCCATAGCCCGGTGCTAGTCTTGTAGGCATCCCAGTAGGTGACATCACCGGGAATTGCAGCTCTAACGCGCTGCTGTGCGTATTCTGGCTCAATCTCAAGCTCTGCCAGGTTGCCAGATAGCTCTACGTCGAAAGCCTTGCCGGTATCCTGGTTAACTATGGTTGCGGCTAGTGTCATCGGTTGCGCTCCTAGCTGGTTAAATGGTTTAGCTTTCACCGTGCTCGTCTAAATCGAAGCGCTCAATATCACCTTCTGAGTCGTGCTCGAGCACATCAAACACATTGGCACTGCTTCCTGGTCGCTGGAGTTCTCGAGCTTGGCGTGCGGCCTCTAGCGGAGAATCGGCGTCTACGTCAATTTCCCATGTAACGTGATATGTCCCCATGATGATTTGTCTCGATCAATGAATGTACAGCCATTGAACCACACGTCATGACGTATTGCAACCACTAATGTATAGAATTAGTACTATTTAGTATATATATGCGTATAATAGTAGGTCATGACTGGATACCTAGTGAGGCAGCAATCCGGTAGTAGCCCAACCAGCGAGCCAAACCTGCGGGATTGCGCGGGAGTTGGACCCTATTTAACCAGGGAGACACCACACCATGACCTGCCCATCTTGCGGAACTAGCCACAGCTCCACTGCCTGCCCCAATGATTACCCTCAGCCTGACGCCATGACGATTGATATTAACGAAAACATGGCACGACTCACCAATATCAGTGCCGCCGTAACCAAACAACCTACCCAACTCGACCGCATAGAAGCTAAGATCGATAGAATACTGGCTGCGCTCACTGAGTCACCACTAGCCCACGCCGAGCCTAGCCGGTACTACTCCGCCTGCAAAACCTGCGGTATGCCTCACGACATCCGTCTCTCTTGTTCCGACCAAGGCGTCCAAGATTACCAATGGCCTGACTTCTGCTGTAGTAAGTGTGGCTTCACTCACCCTGCTAGCTCTTGCCCGATCACACCACTCGGCTAACACCAACACACCGGCTTGCGCGCACCCTGTACGGCACATCTGCGCCAATTCAGAGCTAAACCCTTATTAACCCCCCGAAGGGAGAACAAGGCACCGGCACCGCTACAGGCTCCACTGCGCCTCCAGACAACACCAGACCGCCCGAAGCCCACGACAGGCCCACGTATAACCCAATACACCACCGAACATGACGGGGAAACACAGAGCGAGGACCGGTGTAGCGGGCACAGGCTGCCAATAAAGGGAGTTCTAGGGGCATAATCTGCCAATATCTGCCTGTTTTGAGCAATAATCACGCATTTACACGCCTTCTGGAGCAATAACAGCCCATCTGTGCCACTTATTAACCATTTGCGCCACAGTTGGCGAGATACACGCTATTTCCGGTAATAACAATTACCGGCATTAGTGTATGTAAGGATATCAAGGGCTTACGGTGATTTGGCGTCTGTCTCCCGGCGTACCCGTGGGGAGTGTTACCCTGCTACACGCACATAACCAGGGCTGGAGCCCGCATAACCTGGTCTCGATGGCATCTATCGAACGCTCGCTCGATGCCGGGAACCGATTGGGCAAGGGGGGTGGGGGCGTCGCAGCTGGAGTCCCGTCCCCCGCTCTGAACCAGGAACAAATAAGGTTTTCCCAAATTCTTGAAATACAAAAGGGCTGATTCGTTTCCTATACTGGCATTGCCTATCTAGCTATGCTATGGTCTACCCCATTATGGAGATTAGAAAGATTACAGACCGGGAAATTAGCCTGTTGACCAGGAAGGCATCGAGTACGATTGCGCGGTGGAAGAAGGATAATCCGGCGCTGTACAAGGCTGTGTATCTGGGGTGCCTGGAGATTAAATATGGGAGCCGATAACCTGGAGTGTGGTCTGGACGAGTTGGCCCAGGCGTTCGATTTGTCTGTTGTGGATGTTGTTAAGGGGCTCATTAACTTGGGTGATGACATTCTGTTTCACCGCAAGGATGGTCTTTTTGTGAGGCAGGGGCAGATCATCATTGGGTTGAATAGTGACTGTATTGCCAAGACCGAGCTTGACCCTCTAAAGAATCAGACCACGAAGGTTGATATTTTCGAAAAGCGGGCCGGTGTGTATTTTTTGTTCAGTAAGAAGAATTTGGTTTACGTGGGCAAAACGACCAATCTGTACATGAGGCTGAACAATCATGTGCGCGATGGGAAGAAGATATTTGATAGTTTTAGTTTTGTGGAGTATGGCCGGGATATGGCTGATTTGATGGAGCAGTACACGATCCTGCATCACCGGCCTTTTCGTAATATTTGTGTTCCGAGTCAAAAGTCGATGTTGGTGAGTGTCGCAAAGAAGGTGTTTAGCAGTGAGGAAGTCGCGCAATGAGTGATCGACCTGAAGGTTTTGGAAACAGTTTTATGGCGGTCATGCTCGTTTTGGTGATAGCGATCTTTCTTTTCTCGGGTGAGCCGGATGTATTTAATTTGGCTCAGGACTGGGTAATTGAGTATTTTATTGGCAGCGAGGAGGCCGGGTAATGTCAGATAGAATCAGAGTCAAAAAGAGCGACCCGCCAGAAAGCAAGGAGATACTGGCGGAGGCGATTGTCAATATTGGAGCTGCCGCAAAGAAGCTTGAGGCAAGTGGGCTGAATAAACGGGCCATCATCATTTTGCTGCAAGCCAAGACCAAGCTGTCACAGAAGGACATAAAACTGGTGCTGGATTCTCTTACGCAATTGGAGGGCTGGTATTGTCGATGAAGCGGGACAGACTAGAGGGCCAAGTTTTGCCGTTAGGCATTCATTGGGGTCGTGTATTGGCGCATGGGCGCAGGACAGACACCTATTGGTGCTTTCGTCTTCCGATTCCATTTACTGAGCACCATAGGCTGAGTTGGTCGCTCTATGCTAATACGATGCAGCAGCTTCATTTCGGGGCATACAGAACGGGTCGGAATGGGTGGATTATTGGCTTTGGCTGGGTAGAGTTGCCTGAGTACGATTATTGTTCAGCGTCTATTGAGGAAACCGCATAATGACAGAAAAAGAAGATGATGCACTGGTAGCTCGGCATGAGGGCATGTACAAGGAGATCGGTCCGAAGATGAGTGTTGACGAAGAGGCTGTCCTTTCCTGCCTTCATTGCAAGGAGCAGATTGAGAATCAATTTGTGCCTTTGAAAATATTGGAAGGAACCGGGTTTTGTAGTGTCAGGTGCGAGGATCTGTATGTGCCGGAACCCACACTTGAGGATCGGCTTGCCAGAATCATCGTAGGCGCATTCAACAACAAGATGCCACCACCAATGATATTGGCTATTTTGGGACTCGGCTTCGAGAAAGCGGACTTGCTCAAAGCCAACTCAATGGCACAGGAGCAGGTCAGAGAAGCTATGGAGCTCAAGAAAACGGCTGTTGTAATGCCGCCAGAAAAGAAGGTGATCCAGTGACCACGCCAATCGAGAGGCCGTGCAAGGAATGCAAAGTGGTGAAGCCGCACGGGGAATTCTGCAAGAACTCCAGCACCTGTCTTGCTTGCAAAGCAAAAATCGATCTTGCGGTGGATGTTTCTCACGGTTTGATTCATCCTGATTTAATGAAAGAAATCGATCAAATGTGGATAGTGAGGTAGATTGTGAATTTCGAAGAATTACTGAAACGTGCTGGTATTAGCAAGGCTGAGCTGAGCCGCAAGCTGGGACTCAGTAAAGGCACTGTGAGCAGCTGGAAAGCCAGCCCTCCTGAATATGCGGTTGCATATTTGAAACTATTGATTGAGTATAACAGGTACGCGCCATGACCACGATTGTCTTTAAAGACGGAATTATCGCTTATGATTCAAGAAGAACTGCAGGCGATCTTATAATCAGTGATCATGTAGACAAGAAACTTGTAGTCAGCGGGATATCATTCTTTATTTCCGGGGCACCATCTGATTTTAAGAGATTCACTAACCAATACCTAAATGATTGCAGGACAGGAGATCCGACTTCGCATCTTTCCGCATTTGTAGTGTGCGGAGATGAAATTTGCCTTTCTGGTTGGTCCAGTGAAGAATTATGGACGTATCCAATGGAGGAGGAAATTTGCTATGCAATCGGTTCTGGAAGGGAATATGCTTTCGCTGCTATGGATATGGGGGCTACCGCCAAGGAAGCCGTGAAAATCGCAATGGGGCGGGATACTGGGACTGGCGGTAGAATCAGAACACATAAACTTATCGACCGGGGGTAGCAATGGCTAAAAAATCACGTGAGGAAATACGCGCCAAAAAAGAGTTGGCTTCGCAGAAGAAGCTCGCAAAGCGAAATTCTGCCCGTGCCGCTAAGATTAAGCAGAGAGCGGCGAAGCAGCTTAAGAGTCGCACCGAGGGAGCCAAGGCTGCGGAAAAATTAAGAGAAAAGCACCGGCTGGAAAAATTCGAAAGAGCCGAGGATAAGGTTGACGATGATGAAATGAGGCGCATGGGCAGGGCGGTAGCAAGGCAGGAAAAACTCATCAATCAAATCAAGCGCACCAAGTCCAAGGTCAAAAAAGCCGCATGACCGGAAGCAAAAGCAAAAAAGAGTGGGCACCCAAGCAGCTTGGCGCGGAATACCAAATGCTGTCGTTGCAGGCGATTGAGAATAATATTGTCCACGATGCCTGGAATGAGAGCTGGAACAAGCAGACAGCCTACCCTAAATGCCTTCAGTTATTTGAATTACTCCGCACTGCTAATTTGGTTCCTGTTTGCGAATTTGGTGTTCGCACCATTGGTGACTCGGAGGAGCGTGTTGCCGAACCACTGGGCGAAGCTGTAGCGAAGAAGTATCTACACCCAGAGATGACGATCAAACAATTGGCCGAGGAAGGCCACCTGTCCGAGAGGATGCTTTCCAGCGTACTGCGCCGAATGTACGACAAGCACCCGAAGCTTGACGGCGAACTAAAAAAACTTACCACCGCCAAGATGATCGATTCCATCAATGAGAAAATCTCGATGGCGCTGGATTACATCGACCACACTTCTCTGGCAAAATCTTCAGCCAAGGATTTGGCTCTACTCGTTGGAATCATGATCGACAAAATGCGCTTGTTGCAGGGTGAGCCTACTCAGATATTGAGCATTAAAGAAGCCGTCAATTTGCGCAAGCTGATGCCGATATTGATTGCCGAAGGAGAACGCAGGGGAGGAATAACCATTGAGCATGAGGGTTGATTTATCCAGTCTCACCGAAGAAAGCATTAAAGCTCTTGACGATGACCAGTTCAAAAAACTCATACAGTCGGTGGCCGGAACTCTCACGGAGGACACGCGCCAAAACCAAATCAGATATTACAAGCCAGCCTCAGAAAGAGCGAGGCAAGTTCATTTTTCGAGGAAAAAAAATGTTGGGTGTTCTGGGGGCAATAGATCGAGTAAAACCGAAACGGTGCTTGCGCACATCGTCATGCAAGCAACGGGGATTTGGCCCTCAGAGGAAGATGATCCCGAACTAAACAAAGAAATGAAAGCCCAGTTTCTCGGACCCATCAATGTTCGAATTGTTGTTGAGTCATTCACTACTACCCTTTATCCAACCATCCTACCGAAGCTAATATATTCTTCATGGGTAGGGGCTGACAAACAGGGAGGTAAGCGCGGGCACTGGGGCTGGATACCTAAAAAATGCCTGATCCTGGGAAGCTGGGATAAAAGCTGGCAGGATAAAACAAAAACATTATCGATCAATTGTTATGACCCTGACTCGGGGGAGATCTTGGGTAAATCGCTCATCCAATTTATGAGCAAGGATCAGGATTCAACAGACTTTGCTTCCGGCTCTTTTCATATTGTCATGCACGACGAGCCGCCTCTGCATGCGCAGTGGGTAGAGAACCAGGCAAGGACAATGGACGTTGGCGGCAGAATGTTCCTTGCCTTCACCTGGCCTGATGACCCGAGTGTTCCGATAGACTGGGTACACGACGAACTTTATAGCAAGGCTGGTGATGCGGACCATGACTGGTTTGAATTGTACACCACTGACAATGTGATGCTGAATCAGGAATCAGTAGCACAAACAGCAAGAGAATGGTCCGAAGAAATGAAGAGGGTTAGACTCTACGGCGGATCGATGAGATTTTCCAACCGGGTCCATCCTTTGTTTACTGATGTCCGCATAGACTGGTGCTTTACCTGTAATAAATCGGTTATGGTTTTGGAAGGAAAGTGCGAAGGCTGCAAGGGCGAGGACCATGTAAGCTACAACCACGTCCAGCATATTGAGTACATGAATTGGCCGGTCGTTTGGCTGCTGGACCCGCACCCTCGAAAGCCGCACATGTTTATGTGGGTTGAAATTACCCCATCTGATGATTACCGTGTTCTTGCTGACGGGGAGTTGGCCGATACCCCGAAAGCAGTCGCCAAGCAAGTGCTTGATTTTGAGGAGGAGCGGGGATTTCGTGTCGCGCTTCGGCTGATTGACCCGAATATGGGAAGAAGCCCGTCAGGTGTAAATCGGGAAATCACCTGGCAGGATGAGTTTGATTCTGTGGGCCTGATGACTGAATTGCCTGGTGATTCGTCGGTCGGGCGCAAGCGAGTCGATGAGTATTTGAAGCCGGATAGGGGCACCCACATACCGCGTATTGTGGTGTCAGAAAGCTGCGAGACAAGAACCATCAAGCAGATGAAGCGCTACGTGTGGGCTGACTTCAAGACCGCTTTGGAGAAGGATATAAAGCAAACCCCCAGAGACAAAAACGATGATTACCCAACATTGTTGAAATATCTGGTAAACTATCTGCCGGAATTTCGCTTTCTGAACGAAGGCGCACCAGTTATCAAAAGGCCGGGCACACGCGGAAAGGGCGGGTATTAGGAGGCGGAACATATGCGTATTGAATTCTACAATGGCGGCAAAAGGGTGACTAGCCGCGCAGTAACACAAGTGACAGCAACGCCCGCTGAAATATCCTACCCGACAGCTACGGGCCTTGCCAAATACATTTTCGAGGAAGGGAAATGGCGGTCTGTTAAAGGGATCAAAAAATTCGATAAAATAATTATAGCCTTTGACTCATAGGAGGGGCGATGGCGGAAGTACATACTTGTGATTGCGGTAAGCAACAAATCATGCCCAAGGATGGATTGGTCGCTATGGGTGTGTCGCAAAAAATGTACTGCATAGGTGAGTGTCAGGAGAAGGTCCAAGAATTTCTAGACGCGAGAGATGAAGTTCACAACGAAGCCGTAGCTGTTTGGAATAAAGGCTTGGCGGAACTTTACTTAGCGAGCAAAGATTTTGAACTACCGGATAACAATCTATGGATAACAGAATAGAGCCGGGGCATTGCTGGGTATCGGGTAAAGAAATCCGAGAAATAATATCCCGCTGGCCCCAGAGTCATCCTTTGGCTGGGCATGTGATGGAAGTTGGGAAGGTATTGCCCGAGTGTTCCCAGGTGACATTTTTGCTTACCGATGGTTGTCGCATGACGCTGTGCATTCACAAAGACCATCTGAAGGAAATAAATCTCAATGATCTGTGGCACACCATCATTGAGGCCGAACAAAGCGAGTATCAGCGCAGGCAGCATTTCCCGTATTACAATGAAGGCAACGCAAATCAATCACACCAAAATCAACTAAAAAGAATCTGTCCACCAATAGGCATTCTGGAAGTGAAGCATGGCTGAAACGAGAACACGAAAACGGTCATTTAAAATAGATAACGGCAAGGTGTTTGCTCGCGTCCACACGTTTTATAAAGATGACTTGCTGAATCGCGATATAGACAGAGCGGTTCGACTGGAGCGGTATGCTAAGTTCAGGATGTGGGTAGGCGAGAAAGATTGGCCGTGGGAGAATGCGTCCAATATTCCTCTGTCGGATATGATGGAGCAGTCGCTGCGATCCCAGGACACCATCCACAACACCGTGATGTCCTCGCGCCCGATAGTTAATGCGTCGGCAAGGCTCGGAGAAAACAAAGACAAAGAAAAAGTCATTGATAATCTAATTGACTACCAAGTATTCGAAGAAAATGAGGGCGAGAAATTAATCGGTGATGCCGCCGATGCCTTTATCAACGATGGCGTGTTGACTATATTCTGCCCGTGGGTTGATGAAACCCGAGAGACTGCCGATCTTCGATTATTTGATCCAATCCCCGAGGGGAAAAACCACACAGAATATTTAAAGTCATTGGTGGCGAAAGCATTTCCCAAAGAC
>SDBT01018037.1_pt1 | contig 11113 bp, 10 predicted proteins | sample 2277101 | NCBI WGS metagenome assembly SDBT01 (sample SAMN10404973, study PRJNA504765) | marine sediment metagenome | isolation source: marine sediment core GS10_PC15, 103 cmbsf | place: Arctic Ocean: Southern Knipovich Ridge | collected 2010 | reverse complement strand
TATGATGAAAAAAATTATACTTGATAGAAATGAAAACAATTATGGACCCGCCCCTGCCTGTCTGGAGGTATTGAGACAGGCAGATAAATCTCTTTTATTCGCCTATTCAGACTCTTACAAAAGAGGCGTGAAAAGTGCATTGTCCGAGAGATTCGCTTCTGATTTTAATATCGATGAAAAAAGAATTATTCTCGGTTACGGTGCAGAGGATATACTAAAACAACTTGTCCAATGCTATCTTACCCCTGGTAGCAAACTGATGATCCCGGCTTATTCCTGGTGGTATTATAAAGCGATTGCCAGTGAGGTCGGAGGTACAAATATTGAATATCCCCTTCTTAAGGGTGAAGATAGTTTTTATTATGATATTGATGCCATGCTTGCTCTAATCAAAAAAGAAAGTCCGGCCCTGGTGTTTCTTAGCTCTCCTAATAATCCAACCGGCAATTCTATTTCAGATGAAGAATTAGCAACAATTCTGGACAATCTCGGCGATACGATCGTTGCCCTGGACGAAGCTTATTGGGCTAAAGATAATAATCAAAGGGTTAAAGACCTTGTTGACAAGTATGATAATCTCATCGTGATCCGGACTTTCTCCAAGTATTTTGCCCTGGCAGGTATCCGGATTGGCTTTGCACTCATCGGTAAGAATTTGAAATTGTTTTATAATATGGCCAACCGTTATCTGGGGTATAATTTGCTTTCGGAAAAAATCGCTTTAGCTGCGCTTGATTCACCAGATTATTATCACAATTTGAGCACTAAAATGGAAGCTGACAAAGAACTCTATTACAATGAGCTGGGTAATCTTCCAGGTTTCACAGTCTATCGTTCTGATGCCAATTTTATATTGGTTGAGATACCCGTAGAAATTAAAGAAACTCTTAACTCCTTCTTAAAAGAGCAAGGTATAATTATCAAATTTATGAGTGAAGAGATCTTGAATACCCATTTACGAATCACAATTGGAACTCAGGAAGAAAACCGTATTGTTATTGATGCGATAAAAAACTTTATAAACGAGTAGAACCACTATGAATATTGTTGAAGAATATAAAAGATCTTTAAAATTACTTGAAGTTGAAGAAGTTGTTGACCTAATCTTTTTCAGACCCTTTGCTACCCTCCTGGTAAAAATTGTCTACCGCACAAATATAACCCCCAATCAACTAACCTGGGTAGCATTATTAATGGGGATCATCGGCACATTATTATTTACCAGAGGTACCAGCGAAGCCTTTTTTGCCGGGGCCATATGTTTGATAATTTATGATGTATTCGATTGTGCCGATGGCCAGTTAGCTCGTCTGAAAGGTACCGGAACCCTAACCGGTCGTATTGTTGATGGATTTGCTGATTATATTGTTGCCGTTTTGACGTATCTGTGCATTGGGTTCGGTTTTGCCGGCAATTCGGACAACCCTCTTTTTTGGTGGATTCTGACAGTTTTGGCTGGCATTAGTAACGCCCTTCACTCCGTTGCTGTTGATTATTACCGGAATCAATTCATGGACTATGCGCTAGACAGAGATAGTCTTCTCGATGAAGATTTAAAAAAGTACAAAGCTGAATATAAGAGATTAGTTTCAGAAAATATCAGATCATATGACCGCATGATCATCTGGTTTTATTTAAAATACTCCGCTTTACAAATAAAATTCTCATCTGATGCGGAAGATAAAACAATGGTACGTTACGATGCTAAAGATTATTATAAAAAGAATAAACGCATCTTGCATTTGTGGACATATATTGGTCCTTCTACGGATCTCACGGTAGTCATCCTGTCTGCCCTTTTTAATCGTTGGGATTTATTTATGATTTGGATGGTCGGTATTTCCAATGTATACGCTTTGATATTGTATATTTTTCAAAACAGAATCAATAAAACCATTAAAACAGTCGGAGAATAATGAAAGGTATCATCTTAGCAGCAGGTGTTGCTTCCAGATTAAGACCCCTGACCGATAATACACCAAAATGTCTTCTCCCCGTGGGACAGAAGTCTATCCTGGAAAGAACTATTGACAATCTGATTGCTAATGGAATTAATGAGATAATTATTGTGATTGGTTACCTGGAAGATATGATCAAAACATTTGTAACCGGATGCTTTCCTTCCCTAAAGGTTCACTACATTTCTAACGAAAAATTCGATTCTACTAATAATATATACTCACTTTGGTTGGCCAGGAGATTAATTACCGATTCAGATATAATCCTCTTAGATAGTGATATTATCTTTGATCACAGAATTATTGAGCTGCTCATGGAACCAGCGACGAACAATCGCCTGGCAGTCAGATTTGAAGATAATATGGGTGAGGAAGAGATGAAAGTCCTTGTTTCTGATGATAACCGTATTTTATCCATCAGCAAGGAGATCGATCCGGCACAAGCCGCCGGTGAGTCCATGGGCATGGCCAAATTTGACCGACGTTTTACTGGTGAGTTGTTAAACATTATTGAGAGACGAATTTTCAACGACGGCCGGGTAAATGAATTTTATGAGGCGGCTTTTCAAGAGGCCATCGAACTTGGGCACAATCTCTATGCCATCGACATAAAGGATTTTCGCTGTGTTGAAATCGATACAATTGAAGATATGGAATATGTACGGGAAGAAATTATTGGAGAGCTGGAACCGTGATACTGGGTACTGGGTACTGGAAATTTTATCCATCCCTCATGCTTGTTAAGTCATTTTTCAATTAAATGTAGTACCGATTGTCAAGTTTCAAGGATCTGGTATCCTGATCATAGTATCGAGTGCCGAGTGCCAAGAACCCAGAAACGAGTATCGAGAATCAATCATTTAGACCTGCACACATAAAAAAAGGCGGTTTTTTTGCCCGCCAATTCATAATTCATAATTTAAAATTTCTAATTGTTGTTAGGTTTTATCCTTTTCCTCAAAACCTATCAAATCAAATGTTATCTCATCTAATCCCATCAGGCTCTGCAGAAAACCTGTTATTCCCGAGCCTTCCAGATCTGCATGAAATTTCACAACTCCTATACCCGGTGCCAGCCACTCGGTTACCGTATTACGCGAGCCCATCTCAGATTCTACCCGCATCGTTACCTTCAGACAATTTATTTTGCCCATCGGCGTTTCGATGACTTCTTCTCCAAGGGCCTCGCCCTTAATGGTCAACTTACCTGTATCACCGCCTGCAATCTCCAGACCTTCCCATTCCCATGTTTTGCCCACCTCCAGAGGAAGCGGTAGTCTCAAAACCGGCTCAGGATAAGTTACTTTTGAGCCAAAAAACAAAAATGCACTGGTCTCGGTTCTGGTCAGATATATACCGTCAACACCTTTAAAAAATTGTTGCTCATAGCTTATACTACCGGCATCATAGGTAAGCACTAATTCTTCATTTTCTTCATTAACTTCAGCCTCTGTATCACCAGCATTTGAATCATAATTATATTTTACATTCGTTTTTAAAGGAAAATATTCAAACCCAAATAACTTTGTTTCAACTGTTGTTTCAGAAAAAAGCCCGCCTTCATTTTCCGGACTTTCAGCATTATCAGACTCAAGAGTCACAGAGTCCTCAGTTAAGGCATGATTCTCAGCGATTTCCTCTGATAGATTATGCGAATAAAGATTTTTAGGTTCACTTTCCTGCGCAGCGAGAGATAATACCATCAGCATGGTCAAGAAAAGTGTCAACATTAATGTTTTCATTTTACAATTCTCCGTTTCAGATGTAACTCCAAATGAGGTGAGATGTGAAAATTCTCTTCGCTCCTCTCTCTTCTCTTTTCATTATTCAATTGTACTAACTACAGGTCATAAAATTAATGATATTATTTTTCTCCCTTAACGCTATAAATAGCTAGAATGTTCCCAAACTTTAATTAGGAAAATTATAGTATTTTACCTGACCTGATATCCATTCATAACAACGTAGGCAGGATTAATTACGAGTGTTACTATTTTTTCAAACAGATTAAAGCCATTTTTTTTCATCATCTTTGTGGCCTGGTGGCTCAATTCACCTACAAAAGAGCCAATGACGGGTGTCACGATAAGATCCTGAGTACTGGGCTGTTCTGCAAAACCTTCATATAAATATTCCCACCCTGTTGAAATAAAAGCATTAAATAGAAATGATTGGAACTGCGTTCCTCCGCGGGAACGGATCAAATTGTAATAGATACTTCCTGCATAGGGATGGCCGACGTAATTCATCTTCCAGTCATCCTTATCCCAGACCGGTGGCTTGGTAAAAGCACGGTTAATATTTAAAAGTGCCTCTTCGAAGTAATCATCTTCCCATTTTGTTACCGAGCGGGGCAATATCATTAACACACCCATCATCCCAATGCCAACACCTCCCAGAAGCATAGTTGCATCAGCGATTTGTGTACCAAATGTATTATTCTGTTGTTGCTCAGGAAAGATTTTCATAGATATTTCGGGATCGGGGAAATGCAGATCTTCCTTTATATCCGTGGTTAGCAGTGATGCATAGGTCCAATTATTTGTGACAATAAAAGCTGGAATTATCATTTTAAGGGAATAATTTTCGCTGGTTTCAAATTGATATTCTGACCGAACCGAAGAAAAAACCGAATTATATTCCGTGACACTTTCAATCTGTGTAACACCATTATCCCCTGCATTACCTATTTCGGAAAGATAAGATATCAATAGCCATACTGTGAGAAGATGAGATGAGCGCTGTATCATAGCTGAAATGAAAATCCTATTAAGAGTTTTAATATAAAAAATATATTGGTTTGTAGAGACGTCCCGCCGGGACGTCTCTACAGATACACATTCAGCGATCTCGGCGTTTTATTTAATATTCTAGCTGAAATTATTTTTATTTTAGCAGCGGAAACTGGCCCGATATCTGTAATTTCACAATGGTATCAATCTGGCGCTGGATCTGCAGGAACTGAATAGCACGCAGGCTGGAAAGCTCATCTTTAATCTTATTGTAGGTATCTTTCTCAAGATTATTCACTTTTTCCTCAAGATCAAAAAAAGTATCCGCAATTTTGGCTGCATCGTCATTTGTCATTGACCCGTATTTTTCAGCGATCATTTTGTACCAAGCCAACCGTTCATCCATGATTTTACTGCGCTCCGCAAAATAACCGTCATAGATCGGCCAGTACTTCTTGCCTTCCTCTTCGGTCAGCTGCATGTTTACCAGCATCAGCTTTTTTGACTGAACAGCCAGATCTTCTTTTGCAAGGGCCAGATAGTCATTCATGTTCATCTGCTGCTGCTGAGGTTCTTGTGCGAAGATAATCCCCACAAGCATCACCATAAGCATAAGTGTTCTTGTTATCATGTTAATACCTCCTTAAGGTAGTTAGTATATGATTTATGTTATGTTATTAAAAATAGTACACCATGACAAAAGCAGTTGCCAGATATTCTAATGTATTTTCTTCTTCGATCAAGGGAGCTGCTGTCCTGACATGCATAAATTCCAGGCCGATATTATATTCCTCGCGTCCTGTATAAGCCACTTTGAACATAAAAGACTGGATATTGTCCTCTTGTTGACCTTCAAAAAGTGAAAATTTTTGAATCGTATATCCCAGGTTAAGGCCTAGCGGTATGTCATGACTATGAATAAAATTAAAACTGCCGAGAATACCCGTGTTAAATTTCCAGACATTTTTGTTATTTTTAATAAGAGATTCTCCATATGAGGCATTAATAAATGCCTGGATACCGACCATATCGCTAAATGAATAGGCATAGCGGATACCGGCTACCCCATCCAGGGGATTTTTTTTCCTGGAGAGTGACGTATTAATACTATCAGGATTATCGATTATGTCCTTTATGAAGTTTGAAAGGTTGACAGCAGATACCGTGACATTATTGATAGCAATCGTGCCTGACAATTGACTTTTTTTGTTGTGCCAAAGGCGAAGCATCCAGCCAAACTCAAAACCGGTAACAGCGGTAACACCATGAGCAAGGATCGTAGGGGTCGAACTGCCAATACGGGCATTAGCCTGATAACGAAACCAGACGGCAAGCCACTCCTTTGCTTCCACCTGAACATGAACATCTGCCGTGACATAGGTATTCTCACCCTCAAGGGTTCCCAAAAATATTTCTCCCTCATTCGTGTAAATAGGAATACTATTCAGAGATGTGCCGCCGCCAATTCCCGTTTTAAAGAAAGTGGTTATAAAAGGAGAAAGAAAATTAGAATTAGGGATAAAATAGTGTTCATTTAACACCGGCAAAGATCTTTCACCTGTCGATAGTGAATCGGTCTGTGCGGCAAGAAAGAGAGGAAGCAGAAGAATTAGAAAAATTAAAATCGCTTTTGTTTTCATGATTAGAGCTCCCATTCCAGGGCTGTCATGAGCTGAAATCCGCTATTTTTAAAATCTTCAAAAATGATATTTCCCTGATCCTCTTCGTTACCGGAATTAAAATTTACCAGACCCTGATAATAACGGAACTCAAATAACAGATCCGGTTTACCGAGGGAAAAACGCAATCCCATACCAATGGAAGCCAAAATATCTATATTATTAAGCAGATCAGATATATCTATGTTTTTACCACCGTGGGAAACTTCGGCAGAGAGAGGAATTCCAAATTCCAGACCGCTGATAAAATAGATAACCCCATTATCAGAATCCACCCTTACAAATATGGGGATGGTCAGAAAATCAATTTTCGTTTCATATACTTCTAAAGAATCCCGGCGGGTGTCTTCACCCAGCTCGATATTGGAACCTCGCTGAGAATACATGGGTTGAATTGTCAGACTGATATCTTTGTTGAATCGATAAGCAATAATACCGCCAAAATTTATACCGGTTCTGGAAGTATAAGAAACATCAGGCGGCTCAATGCCACCGAATATTCCAATATTAGCTCCCGCGGTAATACCTAAGGATATTTGCGCAGAAGATAGCAAAGGAAACAGGAGAATTACAAAGAAATACAGATATTTCATACAGCGTACCTTATTCCAATTAACTATTTTGTTTTCAAATCCATAAAAAGTCATTGATAATTTACAAGCATTTATATTAATTTAAAAGACAAATCCAATGAGAAGTGATAGTAAAAGGAACCCCTTGGGAGATTAGCAAAGTTTTGATGTCATCCAGAAGGGATCTTCCAACTTGCTGATATGATTGCGACAAGCAGGAAGATTCCTACGGAATGACAGAATAGAAAATACCATTTGATTGTCCGTAGGATCCCTTTGGGGCAGCCTTGTGCTGCGGTATGCTATTGCAAAGCTAAAAACTTTGTTATTTCCACCTAGCGGATCGCCTTGGGAGATTAGCAAAGTTTTTTCAAACTGAAAAGATATTTTTAGACAGGATTAACAGGATCATTTATTGATTTTGGAATTTGAACACTTCAAAGTATAATATCGAGTATCAAAATCATTAAATTTATCTTGTATATCCTGTCAAATTCTTTTTTTTGTTTGCAGCATTGCTGCGGTATGAATTAATCAGATTAATTATTGTCACTGATTTACAGCTATATTTTATAGCCGGTTACTTCACTGCTACGATAACTTTATCAATCTTGCCTGTAAAGCGTGTTTCCTCAGGACCGTAACCTATACCTTCTGCGACCGGGGTCTGGTTGTCTAGTCCAACATCAGCAGTCTCATCAGCAGAAAAAATATTGGGCTGTGTTTTCTCTACACGTGCATCAGCAACAGCTTTATCATCAACATATATGGTTGCTTTACCACCTTTACCACGTCCGCCGCCATCATAAACAAAATCAAGTTTAACGGTTACAGAACCTTCAGCAAGTTTTTCAGAACCTGAAACAACATATCTGTCAAGTCCAAGGAAGTTGTAGGTAAATTCCGGTTTACCATCCTTCATATAGAGTGACCAGCCACCAAAACGACCACCTTGTGATAGTATCACACCATTAGCGCCTCCTCTGGGAATATTTAGTTCAGCCGTTATTGAAAATGATTTGTTTTTTATATTCATGAAGGTATTCTCCATCATACCTTCCATACCTTCGTACAGTGTAAGAGATGTTCTGTCACCCAAAAGATCAGGGCGTCCGGCAAGGGAAGCATTTGTTCTTTCAATAGTTCTGTCATCAATTGGTAATACGTGGTATTTCTGTGCCTGCCACATGAATAAGCTTTCCATTTCTTTTAATTTTTCAGGATATTTATTTGCCAGGTTGTTCGTCAAACTAAAATCTTCGTCCACATAGTAGAGATCCCATACATCCGTCTCCAAGGGAGGTAGATTGCTTGTCTGCCAGGGTGCCCTGTGGATAGTGCGTGCAAACCAGCCATTATTATAGATGGCGCGATTACCGAACATTTCGAAGTATTGAATAGTATGACGTTCGGCAGCATTAGCATCGTTGAAAGTATAGGCTAAACTTGTACCTTCAATTGGTATTTGCGGCACCCCATTAACAACCTTAGGTTCCGGTAGTCCTGCAACCTCTAAAACTGTGGGAGCAATATCAATAACGTGTGAGAATTGAGTGCGCAATCCACTTTTTTCTTTAATTCCATCCGGATAATGGATAATCATTCCGTTACGAGTCCCTCCAAAATCAGAAGCAACCTGTTTGGTCCAGGTAAAAGGAGCGTCAAATGCAACCGCCCAGCCGGCAGCCATATGCGGGAAGGTTGACTCGTCACCCCATTTATCCATCAAGGGGATAAGGTCTTCCACTTTCTCTTCCACACCATTGAAGTAGGTCATTTCATTGTACATACCAACAAAGCCACCCTCGGCACTTGTGCCATTATCACCGGCAATAAAAATAAACAGTGTGTTGTCTAATTCACCAATTTCCTCAATGACATCCAGTAGCCGGCCAACTTCGTAATCTGTCATTTCCATAAATCCGGCAAATACCTCTGCCTGACGTGCAAATAGTTTTCTTTCATTCTCAGGTAACTTGTCCCAATCCTTAATATCTTCTGGCTTAGGAGCGAGTTTAGTTTTTTCCGGGATAATTCCCATTTCCTTTTGTTTTTTGACAGTTTCCTCTCTAACTGCGTCCCATCCCTTATCAAACTTACCTTTATACTTATCCGACCACTCTTTAGAAACATGATGAGGGGCATGCACCGCTCCGGTTGCAAAATATATAAAGAAAGGCTTATCCGGAGTCATCGATTGCTGGGCTTTTACCCAGTTGATTGCCTGATTAGTCATGTCGGTAGTAAAATGATAGTTCTCCATTTTGGGTGGATTAACTTTTTTAACTCCATCATAAATAAGTGGAGCCCATTGGTCGGTCTCACCTCCAATAAAGCCATAGAACTTATCGAAACCCTGATGGGTTGGCCAACGGTCAAATGGGCCTGATACACTGGTTTCCCAGGCAGCTGTTTCGTGCCATTTACCAAATGCACCGGTGCTATAGCCGTTAAGTCTAAGCATCTCTGCCAATGGAGCTACACTATTTGGCAGCTGTCCGGTATTACCGGGGTAAGCAGTGGCAGTTTCCATTATGGAACCGGTGTTAGTGGTATGATGATTTCTACCGGTTTTAAGAGCCATCCGTGTTGGCGAACAAAGTGCCGTAGTGTGGAAATTATTATAACGCAATCCATTAGCGGCAAGTTTATCCATCGTTGGTGTTTTGATGGGTCCACCGAAAGTAGTGGTTGCGCCAAGCCCAAGGTCATCAATCAAAATGATTACTACGTTAGGGGCGTCTTTAGGTGCTGTCACATTAAAAGGAACTGGCGGTTCTGTGTTTCTAACATCCAATTCCGTGTAGGTTTGAGGTTCGGGTGTTAAAACCGGTAGTACTTCGCGATTAATCTTTTCCTGTGCAAATGCTGAAACTGCGAACATTATCATCAGAAAAAATGAAGTTGAAAAATTTGTTTCACGTCTCATAATTATTCTCCGTTTAAAATTTTAGATAAATATCTATTTATTCTGTAGAATCACAGCACCTTCTTTTTTTGCAAGTTCTAATCTTTTCTTATCCTTTGATGCCACATATCTAGAGGCAATTTCCTGATCAAGTTGCACCAATATTTAACATTTAAGTAATATTACTTTACCAATTCAGGATCGCCTGGTCGCCATTGTTTATCAAACCAAGGATCGAGAGGCCCATAAAGTCTGAATAACATATTCCATCCTCTATTGGGAATGGTTTGTATCCAGTTGGTCTCTTTTCCTTTGGGAGGTTTAGGTCCAAAATAAACATCGTAAGAACCATCCGCATTTCTTATCAATCCTTTTTTGTTTTGATCAAGTCCGGGGAACCGCTGGTCGGTTTGTAACATAGCACGAGTTTGATTATCATAAAGTGTAAACGACCAAAAATCTTTTGCAGGCACATTGTTAGGTACATTTACTTTATAGGTTTTATTGCCATCAAAAGAGTTGCCATCTTTATCAAGATAAGCCACTGCATACTTGGAGCCTTTACCAATAATCTTTTTAGCCATTGCCGGCGTTATACCAGTTGCGTAAAAATGGAATGCAGCGCGTGCGTCTAAAAGTTGTACTCCATCAACAAGAAACTCATGACTTCCGCCAATAAATATAAGAGTCCAATGCCGTTTATAAGGTAGTTAACTTTGATATGTGATTACCCACCTCTTTGTCATTAAGCCTGATTATGGTTTTTTCACAAAGGGCGGTAATTGCCCCGGATAATATTGAACATTCTTCACCTCGTATTGCCTGACGCATTTGATCTAATGTTTCCCATTGAACTAACAGGGTGAATGTAACGCCATCATCTGATTCAATTATTTCCAGTTTTGAGCAATAATTCTGCAAATCCCCGGCAAGACAATCCAGGGATTGTTTGAACTCTAATCTTTTACGCGAACTCGGCGAAACAATCAGTTCAAGTTTTTTCTTCATTTATCCTGTTATCCTGTCAAATATTTTATGGCTCTGGCTTGTACAGGTTAGATCTATCCTAATTCCAAACTTATTAGACAAGTATTGTGCCAGAAAATGATTGAGATTAATAACATGTTGTTTTAAAGGGAGTTAGATTGATGCGTCTTAAAGAAGAGAAAATGGAAGAGAGATAGTTAGCCATGATATATCATGGTTTACACTAAATATCATGATACTGTTCGGGCAAATATAGAAAAGAAGTCCACGAATTTCA
>SDBT01018036.1_pt1 | contig 11113 bp, 7 predicted proteins | sample 2277101 | NCBI WGS metagenome assembly SDBT01 (sample SAMN10404973, study PRJNA504765) | marine sediment metagenome | isolation source: marine sediment core GS10_PC15, 103 cmbsf | place: Arctic Ocean: Southern Knipovich Ridge | collected 2010 | reverse complement strand
TTTCGGAACCACCTGGATATCAAAGAATGTCGATCAAGATTATAGCCAAAGGTCCGATGCTCACTTCAAAGTTAACTTTGCTGAAATTCTTCTCTACGGGGCAACTCCCCAGATTCATGAGCAGAATGCTCTTGAGGTAGACCAGAGCCTGATTCCCGCCATGAAGGAGATGTACAGTCTGGTAGATAAGTTGCGACCTTATCTTCTTGACTCAAAACTGGTAGCTTACGCTGCGATTCTTATTGATTGGTCTTTCTATAAACCCTCAGAGTCATTTAAGGGATTCTATAAGACTATGATTGAAACACATACGCCGTTTGAGGTCCTATCTAAGGAGGATATCAAAGCAGGCAAGCTGGAGCAGTACAAGGTTCTTGTTCTGCCCGATGTTGGGTATCTTGATAGAGAAGTTATCGAAAAGATTGAAACCTACGTTAGCGGAGGCGGCGGATTGGTCATGACCCACAAAACCTCCTGCACTGATGAAGCCGGTGTGCTCCAAGAAGGAATGGTTCTCGGATCATTAGCAGGCATAGAAGGTCCTTTTGGCGTTGTGGTAAATCCTCCCAGAATAGACGAATCAATCAGGGGTAGTATAGAATACGGGGTACTTCCACATAATTATTATGTAATTTCCCGAGACCATGAAATAGGTAGAAAGTTGAAGAACAGGATTCTCTCCTCTAAGGGTAGTTTTCTTGAAGTTGAAGCCACTTCTACCGCCAAAGTAATAGCGCAAATAGTTGACTACGATTATTCAAAGATGCGCAGTTCTCATGGGGTCCCTGGTTGGTATCCTTACAGGCAGCAACCTATCTCTCCTCTCATAGTTATTAATGAGAATAAAAATAGTGGGAGAGTTGTCTACTTCGCTGCACCACTTGATGCTGTTTTCCTGCGAGAGGGTGATGCCTCAGCAGGAGAGTTACTCTGCGACGCAATAAAATGGGCAGGAAAAACAGAACTACCAGTACAGACTGACTGTCCATCCACCGTAGAGATAGCCACTCATTACGATGAATCACGAAAGACTTTCCTTATCTTTTTGGTTAATCAAACAAGTAATCAACTCTATCCTGATCCAATACGCCAGGTGGTGCCAATTAAGGACCTGACCGTTAGACTTAGGGTTGAGCGCAAGGTCAAAAGCGTTCGCAGTGTAACCGGCAGATCCGTTGAGTACACTAAAGAAAAGGACAGCTTAAGTGTTGTTCTTTCTGAGTTGAAAGAATGGGAAGCTGTGATTATAGAACTTGGGTCATAGATAGAATTACCTTCTGTATAAGTACAGAATCTCAGATAGGCTATTCAAATACTTTTGAGTAGTCGTTCAAAGAGTGGCTAAGGTACGCAAGCACAGAAACAAAAATGGCGAGGAGAAAGTAAAAAATGCAGCCAATTATTGGATTGATTCCAGTTGTAAAGCCGGTTGACTATGCAGAAAATGTGCCGGGATTGGTATCGACCACGCAAGAAATCTTAACGAAAAAGGGATGCAAGGTACTTTTCACACAGCCTCTCTTAAGGGAAGATGAGGCTGTGCGCGCGGCAGGTGATCTTATAAGACAGGGCGTCCATTTGTTGGTTTTCTTCGTAGGTAGTTGGATCCTGGCTCCTCAAATAATTTCGGCCGTAAACTACATCACCACCCCTTTTGTTCTCTGGGGCCTGTCCACAGCACCCAACTTTGCCATGGGGGGTTCTATTCAGGCCAAGTATGTTTTGGAGGAGATGGGTATTAAGTTCAAGTATGTTGCCGGCGTTCCCACTGATGCAGATGTTATCTCTGATATTGTAGTAAGAGCACGAGCTGCTGCCGTAATGATGAGGTTGAGAAGAGCAAGAATAGGTAAAATCGGTGGCATGTCCATGATGATGTATCAAACTTCAATGGATGAGATTTTCTGGAAAAAGATCACCGGGATAAACATGCCTCACCTAGATACCTATCAGATAGTGAAGCGAATTGATACCATTTCGGATAAAGATGCGAAAAAGGTATTGGAGAAGGTAAGGGGCATCATAGGAAACATCAAGAGAAGAATCAAGGAAACAGGAGAGACCCTCACTGATGATGATCTTCTCGTTCAATGTAAGATATATTTAGCTATGAAAATTTTGGTAAAGGAGAACTCTCTGGACGCTCTTGGTAATAAATGCCTGCCAGAACTAGCTTCAAGCGAATACGGTTGCGGTGTCTCTGCCTGTCTTGCTCACGCTCTACTCAATGATGAGGGGATCATGTGCGCCTGTGAAGCAGACATGCCAGCTTGTCTGACCATGTATATACTTCATCTTTTCACCGGTCAGATTGTCTATTTTGGTGACATTGCTGCCTTAGATAAGAAGCAGAACGTTGCTATCTTTTTTAACTGTGGCTCTGCACCATTCTCGCTGGCAGAGTCGAAAGATAAAATCACTCTCTGGCCTGTTCCCCAGTTTATGGCCAGTGTGGCTGTTACCTCAACCTGGCAAGGTGGAACATCAAGGGGAGCCACCACCGGCTTTCATCTGAGAAAAGGAGATGTAACCCTGGCCAGGATTGGAGGAGGAAAAGGAACTGCAAGAATGCATATAGCTAAAGGTAAGATAATAGAGCCAGAGGTCGAGAAGGAGAGTGTAGGAGTTGAGGTACGCTGGCCCAGAGCTACCGTAAAGTTCGATGGCATCTTAATGGATTTCTTGAGAAAAGCCACGGGACATCACTATTCCATAGTCTACGGTGATTGCACCGGGGAGCTGGTGGAGTTGTGTGATTTACTAGGAATAGATGCTATTATCTCATAGACTTATGAATTTAGTAAAGAACACTTGGTTTTTGATCAAAGCCAAGTAACCCCTTGTCATTGCGAGTGTAACCGAAGCAATCTCATCCTTCATCAGGGATTGTCACGAAAATTGCCGCTGGAGGCCCCACCCCTTGCGGGTGGGGAGGATGTCACTGATATTTACAATTATTCAGTACCAACTAACCACAAAAACGGAGGTGACAACGTGTTAACTCTAAAAGAATCATTGGAGCTTGCGGGTAGGAATTTACTCAACTGCCTATGTCCAACACGGGACTACCTACCTCACTGGTGCCTCGAGGTTGAGCGGGATTATCGTGCCCAGCTTTTTTTTTACTGGCCTGCACATAACATCGGACGCTGGTGGGATGCTATGCTCCGGTTGGAGAATGCAATCGGATTTCCTATTCCCGCGCATCTAGAGGCGGCCATGCTGAAGAATTTGCAATGGTTTTTCAACAACCCAGATAATCTCTGCTTTGCTCCCCTCGACTGCAAATATGTGGAGCCTTTGCTTGAACTGCATTCCCTGAGGGAAAGTCTACTTGCCCTTAACGCTTTGGTGCGCTACAGGAACAGCCGGTGGGCCCAAGAACAGGCACATCAGATGCTGAAGACGATTCGTCGCATCATACGGCATGACGGAAGCTGGAATTTGGACAAAATCGACTATTTTCATCGGAATGACAAGCGTCCTGAACACCTCTGGCAATCCATGCATACTCCAGGCACATTCACTCACGGACGATTAATTGAGGCATTAGTGTGGTATTATGAGGCTACGGGCGACTCTCTCGCCTTGGAGTTAGCAGATATTTTTGCCCGACATCACTGGGAACACACGACTACTGCGGACGGCAATCTCAATGTACTTTCCAAGGCTGATCATACCCATTCATACCTGGGTACTCTCCGGGGACTATTGCTTTTTGGCCTTCTGACTAACCAGAGTCAATATGTGGAAAGAGTAGCTATGACCTACAGAGCCTCGGTCAGGAGGATGGTAAAGGAATCGGGTTTCACTCCCCACGACCTGGGGAAAGACAAGAAGGGTGAAACAACTTCTCCCGGTGATGCAGCTCAGATAGCCTTATGGCTTGGACATTGCGGATACCCCCAACTGCTCGATGATGTTGAGCGTATTGTCAGAACTCGTCTACTTCCCTCCCAAATAACAGAAAGTCCTGGCCTGCGACCCTTTACCAACGATGACAAGGACGAACACAGCAATCTAGATGAGAGAATTGTTGGGGGTTTCGGTGGAATGCATACAGAGCCACATGCCGGAAAGAAAAATGTCACCGACATAACGGCTGCGGATGTCCACACGCTTGTTGACGTGTACCGTCATGTTGCCATTCACAGTCGCGCGGGTTTGGTTGTCAATTTCCATTTTGATTACGAAGATGAGAACGTGAAAATAACATCTCAGAGAGGAAAAGATGCGCAGGTGACTATTACGCCAAAATTGCGCGAGAATATGCTCATTCGAATTCCGCAATGGGCACCAAAAGAGTCAGTAAGAGTCAAAACAGGGGGAAAAACCCTGTCACCGATAATGTTGAACGGCTTTGCCTATCTCCCGAAAGATAGACCTTCCCTCGAAATCGTCGTCCAGTATGCATTGCCTACTCGCACCTTACGCGAGACAACTGACGGGACAGAGTACACTCTTCTCTGGCGAGGTGACGAAATCACTGGTGTATACCCGAACAGCGATTTCTTTCCGTTTTATCCAACAGGACAATCACATTCGTAGAAGCATGTCTTCTGTCGGCAAGCCTGAGGCGATTGGTCCGCTTAACGCTAAGAGGTGTGGCTAGACCGGGAGCTCACATAATCCAATTCTGTTTCCATAGCCCTGCTGCTAATGACTTCAATTATGAATGTCATGGTTTGGATTTGAGGCTCTCTCAGGATTCCAATAACACTCTAGACAAAGAACAAGGGGAAAGAAGAATGACACTGCGAGAAAAAATGCTAGCAGTCTATCGAAGAAAGAACGAGGGTGAAATCCCGTTGGCGGCGTACGTCTTTGAACTCCCTCGTGGCAGCATTGAACGAAAAATTAGAAATATTGGCTGTGGTTTGGTGGACTTTCATCCCACGGTCTCATTGATGCCCCTGTCACAGCTTTTTACACGCTTCTATGAAAGTGAAGCAAAAGATGTGAAGAGATCGGTAAGAACGATTTGGGAGGGGGGCGAGAAGGTCCTGGTTCGGATGTATGATACGCCGCTGGGGAGCATATCTGAGAAGATAAGGACAGAACCGGGGTATCACAGTGAGTGGAGAGTGAAACATCTCATCGATGACCCTCGTGACTACGAAGTCGTTAAGCTCATAATACAGAACACCGTATACCGCCAACAATACGATTTTTTCCTTGAAGCTCAAGACAAACTTGGGGATGACGGAGTAGTGCTGGCTGTCACAGATAGATCTCCCTGGCAGAAGATTCTCATCGAATTGGCTGGCCCCCAACGGTTGTTTTTTGATCTTCAGGACCACAAGGACCTCGTTGAAGACCTTCTGTTTACTATTGAAAAGAAACAGGAAGAAGCCTACGCAATCATTGCCGGTTCTCCCGCCGAAGTTGTGTGGATAGCTGACAATCTGACGGGAGACCTTACATCGCCGAGGATCTTTGAGAAATACGTTCTTCCCTTCTATAACAAACAGGGAAAATTGCTCCATCAGAAAAACAAGATCCTGGCAGTACATTTGGATGGAAGACTCAAGCATCTCAAAAGCTTGATTCAAAAAGCGGATATTGATGTTGTAGAATCATTAACTCTACCTGGAGCAGGGGGTGATCTTTCTATTGGAGAGGCAAAGGGGGCGTGGAAAGATAAGTCCATTGTAGCCAATATTCCCGCATCTCTCTGTTTCAAGGATAAGAAGACAGTGCAGGAATATGTTCAAAAACTACTTTTTGAAGTCTCACCAAGGAAGAACTTCATGTGGGAAGTAAGCGAGGACCTTCCTTATCCCTTCTGGAAAGATACCTTGCCATGGATAGCAGACGCTATGCAGAATCAATAGCGTATCTGTTGATTACTTTGATCTCGGGCGTACCGGAAGCAGTTGTCTAAAAAGGTGAACGGAGCGAGCGAAATTTTGTAGTGAATATAACCTTGACCATACCTGGTATGATTTAGGAGAAACAGCTTTAAGTTTTTTAGGGTTAGGGATTCGTCCGCCAGCAGTTAGCTGGGGAACATTGATGCAGGATGCACAGAATCTAAGAACAGTTGCTCTTCATCCCTGGATTTTTAGTGATTATGGTGGTATTGAGCTTTAACTTTTTAGGAGATGGCCTGCGCGATGCTGCAGACCCTTATAAATAAGAAATCTCTGCAAAAAGGAGAGAATTATATGAATGCTTTCAAAGTAGAAGGAAATTGGTATAAAGGAAATCTACATATTCACACTACTAATTCTGATGGGCCCTTTACACCGCGCAAAACAGTCAATTATTACAAAAAAAGAGGCTATCAGTTTTTGTGTATCACTGACCATGATAAGGTAACCGAAGTAGAAGGTCGGAGAGAGGAAAAGTGTTTAGTACTAAAAGGAGCAGAATATGGCGTCAGTTTGGATAAAGGGCAGGCAGCTCATTTGGTAGCAATAAATATGAAAGATGTTATAATAAAGACTGAAAATACCGACAAAAAGGAAGTTTTTCGCCAGATTAAAAAACAGAGAGCAGAGATAATTCTTGCTCATCCGTGTGGCTCTGATCTTGCCTTAGATGCTCTTTTTGCTCTCGAAGATTACATAGGGCTAGAGGTTTTTAACGCCTTTTTCTATTGTCGAGCAAGAGAAAAGGCCTATTCTACCACCCACTGGGACGAACTTTTAAAAAAGGGACAAAAAATATGGGGTTTTGCCAGTGATGATGGACATGGCTATGGTCCACAGGATACACCAAAGGATATGGCCTGTTGCTGGATAATGGTTAAAGCATCCTCTCTCTCGGCTGATACCATTTTAACTGCTATTAAAGAGGGAAACTTCTATTCTAGTCATGGGCCGGCTATTCTAGACTTTCGGATAGAGGGAAGAGGATGTTATGGTAAAACCTCACCCGTAAAGAAAATTTTCTTGATATCCGATAAAGGAAGGAAAGGTTTTGATAAGAAGAACTCTTTCTTTTCTCAGTTTGAATCTAAACTAAAAGGTAATGAAAAATATCTAAGATTAGAGTGTGTAGATGAAAATGACTGCATAGCTTATTCTAATCCAATCTTTATGGATAATAGAAAATGAAAATAAAAGAATAAAGGAACTATATTAGTTCTATTTTCCGTAATTCAAGATTTTACTCCTTGAAAAAGATCCAACAAAAAGTGCTGAATAAGATAATCTGATTTGACTAGAACTCTCTTCTGATGTATAATAGAGAAAATTTATTGAGCACATCAGGAAAGAAAATGCGACAGATTAAAGGCGATTTTCTCTCCATTATCTGAGAGGAATGGGGTCAGGAATAGGTTTACTCGATTAATAGACCTATTGACAGAGCGATTTTCTTGAAAGTTGCTTTTGGCAGCTGAAAAGGGATAAGGCTGTCGGAGTAGATGGAGTAACGGCAAGGGAATATGAGGCCAACTTGAAGGAAAACATCGAGACTCTCATAACTAGGATGAAGGCTTGGAAATATAGGCCAAAGCCGGTAAGGCGGGCGGAAAGAAAAGACCGCTCGGCATTCCTTCAGTAGGGGATAAAATTCTCCAGATGGGGATAAAGGGCATTTTGAAATCCTGGGAGCAGAAATTCAGGGAGGAATATTTCCCGATCTCGGTATTTATCCGGATAAAGAAGCGAGGAAAAAAGTACTAGACCTTATTGGAGTTGCACGACCCGACCCGACCTTATTCAGTCTGGGGTAGAATTAAAGCAAAAAGATTGCTGCCCTAATCCTTACGGCTAGAGTTTTTTCTTTTAGTTTCTTTTTAATGTAGTCAGCTGTTTCTCCCACGGTTTGAACTCTTTCTCCTTTCTCAGGGGGAATTTCAATATCAAACTCTGCCTCAAAGGCAGCCATAAGTTCTATGCCATCAATAGATTCAGCACCCAGGTCCTGTCGTTGCAAAATGATAATATCTAGTTGACAAAGCAATTATTATTTATGAATTTAGAATAAACAATAAAGTTTCTGGAACGTCTTGCAATGATAATAAAGAAGTTTTTAAAGGAACTAGAAATGGTTTTCTATAAAACAACAGGGATGGTTTTCTCCTATTCTGATTTAGAAAGCGAAGGTGATTTCGAGTTCTTCCCTGCGCAGGGGAGAGTCGCTTTTTGTAAAATCATTCAATCTGCTCCAGGAGGACGAAAGCGGTGTTTTCAATCAGACAGTCGGGGAACAAGAAAGACAAGAGAAAAGGGTAGGCCTTCTATCTATCGATGCCACGCTGGCCTAATAGATGCGACCGTCCCTCTTATAGTAGAAGGCGAATTTATCGGGACTCTTCTTACCGGACAGGTGATAACTGAGACACCAAATGAAAAGTACTTCAATCGAATAATAGAGAAGACAAAAGGATTAAAGGTGGACCTGGACAAATTAAGAAAGGCTTACTTTGAACTTAAAGTTTTCCCAAAGGAAACTTTGCAGGCAGCAGTGCAACTTATATCTTTTATAGCTAATTATATAATAGAAAGAGAAAACATTTTAATTCTCCAGAAAAAGTTGATTGGACAGCAGAAGAGGATTATCTACGAGGAAAGGGAAAGAGAAAGATTAAAAAGAAAGATAGAGGAAATTGCTGTTTTTTTGAAGCTAGAGAATCAGGAAGCGGATACTGGTTACAGGCAAAAAATAGTTGAAAAAGTCAAAAGTTTTATTCAAAAAAACTACTCACATCAAACTAGACTAAAAGGGATAGCAAAAATCTGTCTTTTAAGTCCTAATTATCTTTGTAGTTTGTTTAAAGAGGAAGCAGGGCTTACCTTGCATCAGTATCTTTCTAAAATAAGAATGGAAAAGGCCAAATATTTATTGGAACAGTCTGATCTTGGTATCAAGCGAATTGCATTTAAAATAGGTTATGAAGACCCCAATTATTTTTCACGCACTTTTAAAGAGAACGTAGGTCTTTGCCCCACCCGCTACCGCCTAATCCATCAAATCAAACTCTAATATCCTTAAGAAATTCCATAATCGTAATTTTCTCCAGAAGATAATTAATTTATTCTATGGACATAAATCATATATAGATTAAAATAAATACAATAAATAAAAAGTAAGAGAGAGGGAGATGACCGTGGCTAAGAAAGAGAAGACATCAGATTTTAGATATGATACCGGGGAAGCTCGTGTCCCCTGGTCAACAGTAGGTGAAAAAATAAATTTAAATGACATAGAGGAAATTATTAAATTTCTTATTCCCGAAGGGGAAGATTCCCAAACCTACAATGAACAACTCCTAAGGGTAAAAGATGAAATTAAAAAACTGCGGGAAAAAGGTTCCTGGGCCACGAAATTAACGGTGGGGGGAAGAGTTGAGGAACTAGAAAAAAAGGTAAAAGAACTCCTAAGTGTTAAATATGCCTGTTTTATTACTAACGCCACCGCTGGATTTGAGATTGCCCACAAATTTATTGGTTTAAAAAAAGGTGATGAGGTAATTGCGCCAGCTATTACCTTTTTAGCCACTATCTCTTATCCTTTGGAGGTGGGTGCCAAAGTAATTATAGCAGATGTTGACCCGCACACTTTAAACATAGATCCAAACGATGTGGCAAGGAAAATAACAAAAAAAACTAAGGTTATCATACCTGTTCATATAGGCGGTTACCCAACAGACATGGACTCTATTATGGAAATAGCAAGAAAAAATAACATCTTTGTGCTTGAAGATGCAGCCCATGCATTTGGGGGAAGCTATAAAGGTAAGATGAGTGGAACTATAGGTCATTATGGATCCTTTAGTTTTCATGAAGTAAAGAACATTACCTCTCTTGGTGAAGGGGGAATAGTAGTAACCAATGAGCCTGAAGGAAAAGATTTTGCCAAAAGTCGTTTCGGTGGATTTGATGGCTCTAATCCTATTCCTCTTTGGTTATATGATGTTATAGCTGTAAAAGGAAAGGGAGATTGTACGGCTGCTAGTATCCACTGTGCGACTGAAATACAGGCTGTAGTCTTGATGAGTCAGATGAGGCGTCTAAATGAGATTATTGCTGAAAGAAGAAAAGCAGCCGAATATTTAAGTAATAGATTTGAAGGTGTAGAGGGAATTATGACACCACCCCTTGATAGTGCTGATATAAAAAGTACTCATCATCTTTACCTTCTTCGAATAGACCCTAATAGATTAAAAGGGGATATCCAGGATTTGAAAGAAAAACTTACCGATAAAGGTGTAATTCAGATTCCTCACTTTGCCCCTTTGTATAAGTTCTCCTATATGAGACAGTTAGGCTATGACACAAAAGCTATAGAAAAAACCTGTCCCAATGCAGAGGAAGCTTTCCAGCACCTATTTACTCATCTGCCACTCTATCCTTTAACCCAGGTACAGCTTGAATATATGGCTGATGCAGTAATAGAATCAGTTAAAGAGATGCAAAGATAAAAGGCAACTTAGAATAGTAATAGTGACCTCTAAGGAATAAAAGAATGAAAGTCAAATGGGGCGTAATAGGAGCCTGCGGTATTGCCGATAGAAGAACTATCCCTGAGGGAATCATCCCGGCTAAGAATGCCAAGCTCGTAGCTTTAATGGATATAGATAAAGAAAGGCTAAAAGAGGTAGCTAGAAAATACGGGGATATAAGATGCTATACCAAAGAGGATGATTTGTTAAAAGATAAGGAAATCGAAGCAGTCTATATTGCCACTCCTACATATCTACACCATAAGCAGGTTTTATTAGCTGCCAAGGCAAAAAAACATATTCTTTTAGAAAAACCAATAGCGATGAATTTAGAGGAAGCAGAAGAGATCATATCTATCTGCAAAGAAAATAAAGTAAAGTTAACCTTAGGTTATATGATGAGGTATCATTCCTATCACCAGAAGATAAAAGAGATGCTCGATGAAGGTAAACTAGGAAAACTGGTAATGGGTAGAGCTCAACTCACCTGTTGGTACCCTCCCATAAAGGGAGTTTGGCGCCGGGAGCTATCTCTAGGTGGAGGAGGCTCATTAATAGATATGGGCACTCACTGCATAGACCTTCTAGAGATGTTTATGGGAAAAGTAGTAGAGCTTTCTTCTTATACAGGCAATCTGGTGCAGGACTATCCGGTAGAGGATACAGCCGTAGTTCTCTTAAAATTTGAAAAAGGTGCTATAGGAGTAGTGGATAATC
>SDBT01018035.1_pt1 | contig 11113 bp, 7 predicted proteins | sample 2277101 | NCBI WGS metagenome assembly SDBT01 (sample SAMN10404973, study PRJNA504765) | marine sediment metagenome | isolation source: marine sediment core GS10_PC15, 103 cmbsf | place: Arctic Ocean: Southern Knipovich Ridge | collected 2010 | reverse complement strand
CACATCACGTCCACGGGCGATCATGAAACGCATCAGGGATATTCGGTCAGGGACCTGAATTGGATAATATAGGTAGGTGTGACCGAAATCCGACCGGTATGGCGGGCGAATGATCTGCTTTATGTCCCGCAATCCCTGGTCGTAGATCATGGCCGCATTGATGCGGTGCCGCGCCTCGCGGTCCACATCTGGCAATTTAGCAGTTACCAGTTTGCCCTGCAAGCCTGACGGTTTGGTGCCATAAGGCGGAGGCATGGATGGGAATCGCCGCACCGGCAAATGGAGCTCCACTTGGCGTTTCAGCGCCGAAATGTCCTGCGCGTACGCAAATCGGATTACCCGTGCCACGCCTAGCGGATAAACCACGTCCGCCGTCAAGGCATCCTTAATCAGGGAGGAGCAAACCCTGCGATAATACCAGGCTTTGTTTTGGGCAGGCCACCCGCCAACGAGTTGTCTGACCTCAGTCGCTAGGGCGTAGTCATCGGTCACCAGTGCACCGCCGTAGAAAGCACAGACATTTTTTGGATAGGAAAAGCTGTAAATGCCAAATTTTCCTAGGGTCCCGGCCATCCGTCCTTGATAGCGGGTAGATAGGCCTTGGGCGGCATCTTCCAAAAACGCGAGCCCGTGTTGCGCACAGATTTCTCGAACCGGCTCGATTGTATTTGCAAGGCCATACAGGTGGGTCGTCATTACCGCGCGGGTCTTGTTCGTGATCAGGTCGTCCACACGGGACGGATCGAGGTTCCAGGTACCGGGTTCGGTATCGCAGAAGACCGGGATGACGCCGATCAGATCCATCATGCTTATGACTTCAGGCACCGTCAATGGCGAGACTATGACTTCATCTCCTGGGTCAAGAAGGGCCTTAAGCCCCAGATAGATGGCAGTGCGTCCCATGGAGGTCATGATGGCATGTTGGCTTCCAGTGTAGGCTGCCAGCTCGGTTTCAGCATCAAAGACGTATTCTTTCCCATACGGACGAACAAGATGCTTGCAGGCCCAATAGTAAGAAATCGGTTTTGTGTACAAACGCAACCTTGGTTGGGGCGATATCAGAGACATTGTGTCGGTTTCCTCATTTAAAAGAATGGTAGCTTGTTGAACAGGTTACCACCATCAACATCCCAACAGTTTATAAAACTTAATCATAAATACACTAGCTTGGCGCATAAGCAAGTTGTACAGCCGAATAGCTCTAATCTACCCGATTGTTTTTCAAACAAACTAGCTTCATGCAACGTTTCCGTTAATACATAAGAACAATCAAATTCAGTTCCATTCGGGTGTCTTAATCCCCAGCTTCTCGTTGAAAAATCTGAGATCTTGGGCAAGCCTCTGCCTTGAATCGTGTCCAAAGACCTCCTCAAAAGTATATATCGTCTGATTAACCTCAGGGACCGGCTTCTGAAGTAATCGGTATACCTTGAAGGCAAAGTCAAAGCGACGCTCCAAAAAATCCATTAGATAAATGGTCGGTTTCCATTTATAAGAAGCCAGGTACCCTCGCCTGAGCGACTTGAAGACGAACTGAAACCGGGTCTGCATGTTGCCCGCATTGACGTTCTTGTTAATCAGTTTTTGATCCGGCTTGAAGTCTCGATCGACCCCAACCGCTTCATACACCTGCCTTAAGAACTTCGAAGGAGATTGGGTCAGGACATCAAAATAAATGAACCGGAAATGCCGTTTCGGAAAGGCCCGACAAAATGGTTCCAGACGATTGTAGTATTCGCTGCCTCGAAGGCAATGCTCTAGTGCCAGATGACTGCTTCTAAGCGTCTGCAGGTTTATCCCAGAAACAGTTCCGCGGCGCTGGCGATGATAAAAGCTGATCTGATCAATTGCCCTATCATAGGGATTGCGCAAGACACACAGCAATTTGGTCTCTGGTGCGTATTCCATAATACGTTTACTGGCCGCAGAGTAATAATAGCACATAGGCGAGATATCCACCGTGACCTTTTCGTGGTCATTGAAATGGCTCTCGTACCAGTCAGGGCCCATGCAGCATTTGTCTATGAAATAATTAAGTTCCTTCGGCCTACACACGCTAACTTCGGGGTGGAGAGACAGCATCAGCCATATCCAGCTTGTAGCGCATCTCGAAGCCGCCACGTTCACAACGTCTACCGGTTTTCTCATAATTCAATTCTCTCTCAGCTTTTCGGCCACGTATAACGAGTTTAGGCTCCAGGAAAAACTTTTTATATAGCTTATCACAAAACGGGCTTCCTCAAGCAAGGTTCTCATTTCCTTCCTGCTGAATCCTAACGCCTCACCTTCCATCTTACCTATGTGGTTTACACCTCGGTCCCAAAATTTATAAATATTCCATACCCTCATTATTTGTGGAGAAACCATGGTCAAAACAAGTTTTCCATCTTCCTTCAAAACCCTGTGGGCTTCTTTTAGCACACGATCTCGATTAACAAAATAGTTAAGACAAGCTATAATCGAAACTGTATCATACGAATTATCCTCGAAAGGTAGCGTTGAAAGCTCTTCAACCAATATAACATCATTCTGCCCCCAATCGAACACATCAACACCTTCTCCCTTTCCTCCCGCTTCCAAATACTTCCGTAGCAGTCTATTTGAACCGCAGCCGATATCCAGCAATTTTCCACTTATATGTTGCAATGAGATGTTAATACGGATGTCCTCATTTGTTGTCAAAAAAGGCGTTTTAGCAATAATGTTCTGTGGAACAAGTAACTTTAAAGGAAGCAGGAAACCATTAACAGCATTGATTGTTCCCCTGACCATTTTTTTTGCCATTTTATTGCCTCCCGTCAGAAAGTTCGTATCCATGACAACCGGTTCAACCAGTATGAATTTTGTAAAACTGAACGGACTGAGCTGATACTCATAAGTTGGAACGTCTTCTCTGGACATATTCCTGGAACCTTCGAATTTAGAAACCAGATGACAGAAGTATTTTCGCGATCTCTTCCCCAATCTTGTTGTTAGCATAGGCACTATAATGCCAGTCTCGCGGACTAGCTGCGTATTCTCTATAGCCCATGTCGTCCAATAAATCCCGATCGGTATCAAGGTAAATTCCACCAACTTCAATCGTTGCTTCTTTGACCACATCATAAAGTTCATCAATCATTTTGATCCAACGATCTAGTCGGTGGGCTGGCATATTTATCAAGCGTCTGAATTGTTGACCCGAATGTCCAGCTCGAATAAATGTAGGTGTACAAGCAACAAAGAATTTTATTCCTCGGTCTCCGCATTCTCTATTCATTCTACGCAGAAGCATTCTCAATGAATTGATTTGAAATGGACTATTCACGGTACCCGCCAACATTTTCATGTTCTCATCAGCTTGACCGCGGTTCCATTGTTTTAGATATTCCTCATCACTGCTCAGATCAAATTCTCTGAGTGGCTTTCTATGATCGATATCTTTGAAAAGGTATTCAATAGCCGAAATAAGGGCAGAATTATATCTTATTTTGTTCCGAATCAAACCCCCTTGTAAAGCGTTCTTCCTGAATTTGGATTCCCAACTTTGGGTAATAATTGGCTCCTGAATTCTTAACTTATCTTTCCGTTTTTTCATTATGAATGGATATGGGCGAGCAAGGATCTTATATAGGTCTTCAGGGCAATTTCCTGCTGGATCGTTTCGAGTAAACATATAGATAACCGCCTCTATATCTCCAATGTCTTTGAAGGCCTCTCTCATTGCAAAATAGGCTTGAACTGTGTTGTATCCTCTCATACCATAGTTCACGACTTTGTAAGCCCTCCCCCTTTTATTCAAAACCTGTGCAGTGAATTCAGGCCAAGTCTCGCTATCATTTACCTCGGCGGAAAAAGTGGCACTGTCTCCAAGCACGATTATTGTTGGACAACCCTTACAGTCATTATTATAGACTGTGGGCCGAAATCCTGATTTGTTTGCAGTGCCAAGGTTTGTCGTCAATTTCCCTTCGTATGTCACAACAAATGACCACCTCGAATGTGGAACAGCTGTGTAGCCGAGTTTTCTGTGCTTACCAAATTGATTGTTCCAGTGGGGGGGAGCAGGGGGACCAAAACCGGCAAGCCTAACCGTAAATTCGGCAATAGTAATAAGGCCTAGAACGGCAAGAATATTAAGAACAATAATGAAGGCAATTTGGTTGATCTTTAATAGAGACACCTTCACTGAGGTCGCCACCAGGCGCTGACTATTGTTTTGGCGAAATGAAGCCCATAGATCCAATCTCTGCCCTTTTTGCTCCTTCCATGTTTTCTCTTCTGGATGGTAATAGGTACTTCACCGACACGTAGCCCCTTTTTGACCGCTTCAATAATCAGCTCGCTGGTATGATATTGATCTTCATATAATTGTATTGAACCTATAGCTCCCATTCTAAAGGCTCTGAATCCGCTTGACGGATCAGTAATCTTTTTCCCCAGCAACGTACTAACCAACACACCAAAGAAATACACTCCGATAATTCTGAACAGACTGTCCTTCTCCCTACTGCCAAGAATGCGTGAGCCTACTACGAAATCATATTCATCATTCAAAATGGGCAAAACGAGTTTCTCAAGCTCCTCGGGTTGATGCTGCCCATCCGCATCCATGGTTACACAAACATATGCTTGGGATTTTTCTAGTATATCATAGCCCAAACGAAGTGCCGCACCTCCTCCCCGATTAATCAAATTGGAAACAACCAGATGCCCTTGTTTGCGTACAACTTCAACTGTTTCATCGTCACTGCCGTCATCGACGACAAGAACTCCGACCCCCATCCCCCTAATGTTAGAAGGTATCCTTGGGAGAAGGTGCTTCAGGTTCTTTGATTCGTCATAAGCGGGAATGATAACCATGATTGGTTTTATCCTTCCTTGAATCTCATCGCTTTCCTTTCCATGATTTTTCCCAAGACTTCTTATCAGCCTATCCAATTGAATCCGAATAGTCTCTTGTTTTGTTCTTGTATAGAAGGAAAAGATAAGCAAGAATAAATTGGAGACAATGAGTAAGCCTATTAATCTCCCATATTGATATTTCTGTAAGGACAATAGATCTCGCACGAAGTTCACAGAGTCGGGATCAATACATGTCACGACAAGGCAAAAACTGAACAACGATGACAACACAAAGTTGGATCTCTTCCATCTCGAGCCCCTATATCTTAGGAATGTTAACAAAAGGCCTAAGATGCCAACAATAATTCCAAATATTCTAAGATTTGACATCTTTTTTCTCCTGCACCATATAGTGCGTCTAATTCATTGTTAGCTTGAACACCCATGGTTCAATGAAATTAGAGTACCCTCAGCAACCAGAGGCTTCCTGTATGGCTGACTGTTGACATTTTCTTCTGCTGAATCAAGGCATTGCAGTTGCTGCGAAAATGAATGGGGTAATTTCGACCATAAAAAGTGTTACCTTTGACCAAGGCGTCCCGTATCAAAATGGTGTCGATTTCATATTGCCTTAATAGACTGTACAATTTGGCGGCATTCCGCGTTTCAACTAGGTCGAAAGGAACATTGCGCAGCTTCCACTGGGGCCAGATAACGGGCTTGCCCGTATACATCAACACATCAAAAGCATTTATGCAAAAAATTCGTCCCTCTATTGAATCATCCCCCTTAATCGTCTCGAATAAGGCCCTGAAATTGTTTGGAGCATTACGCCTTTGTCGATAATCTGGCATGTGATAGGTGGAATGAACAGCAAAAACAAGCAATAGCAATACGGCTACCCTCGCTATGGGTTTGACGGTCATCCGTGTGAAGGAGCATCCAACGAGAAATGCTAATAGAGGCAAAAGAGTTATGGTGTGTCTTGGATTTGTGATATGCCAAATCACCATAACTGCGGCAAGATAGATTAGCATTACGAAAATGTAATGATGTGGAGGGTCCTTGGCACGAACAGTTAGGAAATAAAACAGGGGCAACAAGGGTGAAAAAGAGATAATAGCCCCATTACCGCCACCAGTGTCATAGCCTTCATAGAAACGATAGACAAACTCCCTCAGTGGAGAATCATATTTTTCATGGGACTCCCTCAGAGCTTTCCCCAACCATGGAGCAGTTTCCTTGGCATCTCCCAACCATTGGGACAAAAAACCTAGGACATCAACATTGTTGCAGATAGCCAAAATTAGGTAGGGAACGTAAATCCCCACAGATACCCCGACCACGATGGACATCGTCCTAGCTTCTTTTGCTTTTCTAAAAAAAAACCAGAGGAAAAGGACAACATAAAAGCCTAAGACAACGAAACCGGTCTGTTTGCTCAAAAGGAGAAGGCCCGTTGATATGCCGGCTATTATGGCAAAACTCTTTTTCAGCTTTTTCAGTGCCAGAAGTACAAAGAAGAAGGAAAGGAATATGAGAACCATTGACAGCATCTCTGTCATAAAACGAACAGTATTGACTGCTATAACCGATGATAGACTCAATAAAAGACAAGCAATGCTTGCCTCATAACTGCTATAATACTTCCGTATCAGAGCGTAAGAACCAAACAGGAACAACGCCAACAGTGTGAGGTTGATGTATTTGAGCACAGGGAATCCGCCTATTGACATAGCAAGCGCGCCTATGATGTGAAACAAAGGGGGATACGAAAACTCACGCATACCATATACTTCGTCAGGCAAAATAAAAGGAATCCGGTGGGTCTTTAAGATGACAGATCTCACATACGCATGGAAATTCTCATCTGACCAAAAGTGTGTATTGCCGAGGAACGACCAGATTCTATGAAGATAGTAAAGAACAAAAACTAGAACGGAAGTATCCAGGAAATACCTAAACGCCTTATCCAGTCCGGAGGCAGCATCTTTTTTGCCCGCTGCGGTAGTAGTATCCCAAAGCGTCGGGGATTCTTTCCGGCTGGAATTTTCAGTCTTCTGAAACACTGTTATGCCTTTTCTATAAGTAGTTCAGTCTTACCATTTCTTGGCTGACAGCACCACTCTGGGCAACGAGAACCATTGAGCGAATGGCATGAACACACGGCCTCACTCAAGATGAACTAATCACGAACATCAGCCATAAGTTCAAACATCTTTCGCAATCCTAAGTGAGACGAACTCCAGCTTTCTTCCTAAATCCACAAACCGAAGAAGCCTACTTTTCGGCCTCGTCATTATCTCTGTCCTCATCGTCACCCCAGCCCTTATCCCCGAAGATGTTCTCGCCCTTAAGAAACGGCTCATCCTCAAAGAGTTCGTAACCTCCAAAGATGTCCTTTCCTTCATCAAGAAGCCACTCATCCTCAAAGAGGTCTTCAATTCCGAAGATGTCCTTACCCTCATCGTAGTCTTTGTCCTCTTGCAAGATCTCAAGACTTATAGGTACTTCCAGAACCTCATAACCTTTCTGGTTCGTATGGATTTTCAGACGATCCTCGTTCAGCCCCTTTTGAAGCTTTTCCAGAATGGGTTCAACCAAGAGCTGCACTATCACTCCTGGTCTGATCTCCCTGGTGACGACCTTAAAAAGCGACTTTTCCAATTCCACCTTTTCTATCTTTAAACCATCGCCAAGGGGCAAAGAAACCGAGACCCGGCGAGTTGTGTCCCGGCTATTCTTCCGTAACAGCTGCAACTGCAACTGGCTTTCCGATATGGACCCAAAGCCCAAAGCCTTGGGCATGACTAGAACGGTCGGTATGACATTCCTTGTAACCAAAGGCCTAGGTGGTTGTCGGCCTTTAAACGCTGGTATATTCAATCGACTTGGCCAACGTGCATATCCAATCAAAGGATCACGTCGTTGGTAGCCCCGAGTGCGGGCCTCAGTTACATTTTTCTGAATGGTCCGATCAATCGAATAGATCCGAAGGCCATATATGGCACAGAGCAACAAACCCAGACCTACAGCGACACGCAGCCAGTTGTTTCTGGATATTCGGGGCTTTATCTTCCCTATGAACAAGTAATGAATAAGAGGACCAATTGTCAGAAAAATAAGGAATTCCGGAAACAGGAGCTGTCTCAGTTTCCATCCCTTATATGCCACGAATACATACCAGGGCAGGAAGATGAGGACGGCCAAAAAGACAAACCCCTTTGCTTTTCTTTCCACATTACTCCAGCACAAAAACAGAATGAATGATAAGAGAGCGGCTATCTGATCAACTCGAACCATAACAACGTTGTAAGGCATGTCCCACTGCCACAGAATTGGATCGAAGTAGTAAGTTAACGTTCGCGTCAGGGAGAGAGGTGGGGGGATTTGGCACTGGCCAAGCGGCTGATGGATATTCTTTGCCATAATCCAGACATACCCAAAGGAGTTCGGATAGGAGAGAATGGTTATGGGGACCAAAAAGACTGATAACCCGAGCAGTTGTATTCCCCACAGCTTAAGAATCCGGGGGAGTGAAGCACGTTCTAGGAGCACGAGATAAAGGGGAAGAAGTGCCACCAGCACTATTGCGGTTTGCTTGAGTGCGTAAGTTAATCCCAGGAGAAGACCGGATGAGAATATCCACTTGAATTGATCTTTTCGGGCACGAACCGCCTCATACAAGACAAGCAGACAGAAGTTGAGACAGACTGTCAGAAGAAGATCGATATGTGGAAAATAGGCAAAATGCCCAAAGACAAATGAGGTTGCTATGAAAACGGATGAGATTACACCTGAGTTGTTTCCTGTCAGCATTCTACAGATCATCCACGACTGGACGCACAGAACGGACAAGAGAAAAATGTGGAAGACCTTAATGGAATATAATGAATATCCGAAGACTTCAAACAGCAGATGGAGTGTAAAAGGGAACAACGCCGTACGGTCATGTACGACAATAGGATCTATGCTTGCGGTACCTATTTCGCAGGCCTTCTTGATATACATATACATGTCGGCGTAATTCAACACGATTAGATTGCCAAAGAGGTAAGGGAGAGGCAAAAGGAAAACACAACAGGCAAGCAGGCTGGTTTTCCACGCTGGGAAATATTCTGAGAGTTTGTGAGAAGACATAAGAATAAAATAGAGTCAACGTCTATGAAATACAATCAGTATGAAACAGGGTCAACCAAGAAGCAAGATCGCACCTTTATTACTGAAGCAACAGGAATCGGAAAAAGTTGAGTGCCAACGGATTACACAAAAGTGATCAACTGAGAAATGAAACCTTTCTCCTCGATCCATCCCATCTCACGTCTGGAATAAGGGCGTGAGCCCGGGCTTCGATTCGGTGTTTATACCTCATGAGGTGCTTTAGCATGATCTCCATCTCGGCTTCAATGTCGTGAGTTGGCTCATAGCCCAAATCGAGCAGGTGCTGGCGGTCTGGGTTGAAGTAGTGTTCTTCCAGTTCAAACCTGGGGTTTTCCACATTGCGTATGTTGACCTTGAGTCCCAACTGGCCGGCAACCTTCTGGACCTTGAGAGCCACTTCGGTCAGGTCATAGACCTGTTCAAATTGATTGAAAACTCGATATTCGCCCTCATCAGCAGGATTCTCTATGGCAATACCAAGGCACTGCATGGAGTCCCGGAGGGGCAAGAAACCACGCAGTTGGTGACCCTTGCCATAAGGGGTAAGGGGGTGGCCGATAACTGCCTGTGCGCAGTAGCGGTTTATGGCAGTGCCAAAACACTGGTCAAAGTCAAAACGGGTGAGCAACCTTTCATCATCGCCCATGTCGTTAATGCGCGTACCAAAAACCACGCCCTGCATAATGTCCGTGGATCTCAAGCTCCAAATTCGGCAGGCCATCATTATGTTGTTGGTGTCGTGCACCTTGGTCTGGTGATACCAGCTTCCCGCCTGGCGTGGAAAAGGGAGACGATCCTTCCTTCCGCGGTATTCTATTTCAAAGAAACCCTCTGGGATGTCTATGTTGGGAGTGCCATATTCACCCATGGTTCCTAGCTTAACCAGATGGGCATCCGGGCACACATCTCGCATTGCATGAAGAATATTAATTGTTCCCAACAGATTATTCGTATGAGTGAAAATGCAATGATGGACGTCGATCATGCTGTAAGGCGCTGAAGGCATTTCGGCCAGGTGCACTATTGCCTCTGGTTCAAAGGCCCGGAAGAAATTCCAAACAAAGTTGTAATCCGCAATATCCCCTCGAATGAATTGCAGATTTGTGCCAAAATTCTCTCGGAACGCCTGGAGACGCTCCGTCATCCTTCTAATGGGCGTTGCTGACTGAGATCCCATCTCGGCCACCCAATCTCTGCGATGATAACAGTCGGCTCCGGCGACCTCATGTCCGCGAGCGGTCAGGTACATGGCAAGTGGCCAACCCAGATAACCGTCTACACCCGCAATGAAAACCCTCATCAACGTAGCCTCCCCTACTGTATTTACCAAACAAAAGAAATTGTGGTGATGCCTCAATAGCCTGCGGCCCGAGCAGAAAACAGAAATCCTTTCGGGGGCCAATTAGAAAACTTCGGTCAGACACGATTCTTGTATGAAAACATCGTGCCAACCCTAAAGCTTGGGTCTTTTTGTATTGATTTCAAATAGGTAGGTTATACTATGCTCAGAATCGCGGAAAGGGACAGTGGCAGTTTAGGTTATACATTGAGAAAAGATTTACCACTTTTCTGGGTGGATGCTTCCTGGGGTCAAGGGAATAGGAGGATACAAACCAGACGTTCAGATCCAGTATCCGGCATCAGGCATGTGACGGGCCCGCAGGGCCTGAGCCCAGATCAACTCTCCATCCCGTCGATCTGTCGTGGCCTCTGTCTGGCCAAGAAGATATCCCACATCTCCTTGTAAGCCTTCTCCAAGTTTACTGCAAATCGCGGGGTGTCAAAGAGGGGTTCTGTTAACCGATTTTCCGTAAGCCTCCGCCTTATCGCATGCAGCGCAGCCGGACTGTGCGCCAACCGCACGGCAAGCGCCTCATACTCCTCCAAACCAGGAATTCTTGGAGAAAGGACATGCTATAGTCCGCCTGTCAAGCAGAAATTTGCAGCCTTGTCGGCTGCTCCGGCGTCCCCGAAACTCAAAATTCAGAAGATTGTGTGGACCAGTCCATCAATTGTCTCAAAGTGTTTGTCCGATGTAATCAGTTCAGCTCCGTGCTCCATTGTCTGCGCTGCAATCCATATATCATTTGTGGGAATTGGCGTTCCTTTACGCTTGAGCTGAACAGCG
>SDBT01018034.1_pt1 | contig 11114 bp, 11 predicted proteins | sample 2277101 | NCBI WGS metagenome assembly SDBT01 (sample SAMN10404973, study PRJNA504765) | marine sediment metagenome | isolation source: marine sediment core GS10_PC15, 103 cmbsf | place: Arctic Ocean: Southern Knipovich Ridge | collected 2010 | reverse complement strand
TTGAGGGAATTGCCAGCAGTCCTTCATGTTGCGCTTCCTTGATGCAATTTTCTACTGAAGCACGTTTATCATAGTCCTTGATCACATTGTGTGGTCGTCGAGCATCGTTCGTCACAAACACCCGATAAGCATAATTATCTGAGTCCAGCAAATTCAGTTGCCGGTCCCCCATATCGTCCTTACGTATCCGCATGACCACAAACCGACACGGTTTTTCCCAACCTAAAGGCTTATAATCACATTCGTTGTATTCGTATTTCTTGTGCCGATACCACTTATCTTTAGCCCACCGAGGTGTACATCCCCTGTTGCCGAAAGTGTACGTATACCCTGTTTTATGCAGGTTTTCACGCTTTCCCATCCAATAAATTCGCCATCCCCATGAACCCGTACTTTTTCTATATAATCCGGTAAGAGTTTTGGAAATTGTTTAATCTGGCGAACAACTTCCTTGTTGGTTATCGTCTGACCTCGCCGCTGTGTACCACATAGGTATTCCCGCGTCTCAGCAACAAAACAAAGCACCGGTCGGAGACCCTTTTTGCCACGATGCTTCGTGTTGTGGCCTTTTCGTGCTCCTTCAATCTCTCCGTAGACTGTGCTGACGGTTGTGTCGAGGTCAACTGTTATTTGTCGAGGATGATACTCACACAGCTCCCACGCCTTCTGGCGTAGAGCTCCATTCAGCCTTAGTATTGAAAACGACTGAACGATTCCCATTGAGCGCAAGTAGCGCCAAAACGTGCTCACCGCAGGCATATCCTTTACCCGAAGAATCCCACACAACATAGAATCGCGTCGTACGTAATTAAAGTGACCCAGAGTCAAACCCATTCTTAGTTGAAATTCTCCACGGCTCACGATTACGCGACCTTCCTCTTCGATACCGTTGACGTCTTCGTCTCGATCTTCAGTTCTCGCTGGAGAGCATCGCGAAGCTTCGGAAGATGGCGATAGCCGACAACTTTCCTCAAACGCGGTTCGATGTCCACGAGCGCCGTCGCCAACCAGCGCTGGCGTTGGCTCGAGTTCTTCCAGTGGTCAACCTTGGCGCAGCGTTCCTCGACAAGGGCATTGACTGATTCAAGGCAGTTCGTCGTCTTGAACGAACGGCCCAACACCGCGTACACGCCGAGGCGATGCAACGTCAGCGTCTCGCCTAGACCTTCCTCCAGGCTGGCAGCTGCGGATTGATTCCGCTCTTCCAGCTCACGATGGATCTGCGTGAGGGCATTGAGGGCCTCGTCGTACTCCGGCCGGTCGTAAGCCCGCTGGAGTCGCCTGCGCAACGGTGTCTGCTCGCTCCTGGAGAGATAGCTCACAACATTTTCTCTTTTGTGCCATTGACAGCGGTGCACCAGGCAACGGTTCCGGAATGCCTTTTTCACCGCCGCGTACAGACCTTTTCCTCCGTCGACGACCACGAGCAGGCCCTGGGAGATATCGAGGCCCCGCTCCAGCAACGAACGCAAAAACGGAGTCAGTACCCTCTCGTTCTCCGTATCCGTCTCCACAAAACCAAGAAAGCGCTTTTCCCCGGACAGGGTGATGCCCAGCGCCACCACCATCGTGGCGTCGGCGAACTTCTTCCCGTCCAGGAACACCACGACCACATCATCGGACGACAGATCCCGCTCCTGAAACTCCCGAAGTTTCGCCGCGCTCGCCTCCACGAAACCACGAGACACCGTCGAACTCGACAAACCAATGGCTCCCGGAATCGCCTCAGCCGCCGCCTCATAGTTGCGACAGGAGATTCCGTAAAGGACTCGTTTCAGCAAAAGATCATTCACCTCACCGCCGTGGCTCAGCGCCTCGTAGGAGCGAAGCGGAATCTCTCCTCCACCCATACTCCGAACCCGTGGCACGCGGATCGGTACCCGCTGACCGCCAAGCCCTACCGTGCCCGGATTGCTTCCGTGACGCCGACCGCGCTCCAACTCGTCCTTGCGAGCATAGCGCTCTCCCGCCAACTCCTTCACTTCGTCGTCGAGCAACTCCCCCACGTGCATCAGCCCCAGAGGAACCAACGACCGGATCATCTCTACCTTCGTGTCCACATCGAGCTCCGAGTACTCCTCACGCCTTACAACCTCGACCTTACCCAAACGACGCGACTTCTTGCGTTTCTTCACAGAACGTAGCAAACTTCTCATCTCGGCTCCTTTATCTTGCGGCTTGATGTTGTTCGACAACGTCATCAAACCACAGGGTTTGGAGCCGTTTCAATTTCCAACTAAGATTGGCACACTTTCGTGACCCAAGCGCTGAAAGCCAATGAAGAGCAACGTCAATATACCAAGTACCATCCGGTATCCGCCCAATTTCGATACCAACCGCGGACGCAAAAAGTCAGACAGGCTTACCGAAAGTACACGACCTTCGCTTCGGATGTACGTAATGTTTTTCGTATAGATTCTCAAATCCAAGCAGATCGAGAAACTTTACCAGTGCCAGAAGCCCACCGAATGCTGTGAGCCGTTCTGAGCATTCACCATAAGGCGTCTGCGCTGTAATCTTCACCACCCGTGATGACTGTTCATTGTTTGCATGCTTTATGACTTGTTTCTCTGTCGTTATTGTCCTAGCCTTGCTTCTAACCATCTGGGTTACCTCTTTTTGGATAGAGCTTTTTTGCTTTAGCCAATCCTAAAGGGGGTTCCAGATGGTTTTAAAGGAAAAAATCCTATTGCCGTGCAAAATTCAGGTAGTAGAGAGGCATGTATGAGAATTCTCTTCGTAATGAAGAATGTGCCCCAAAGGGCCGATCTGGACGGTATGTCAAGGTGGGTTTTCAACGTGGTACGAGAACTTGTTAAGCAGCGCCATGTCGTGGACATGATTGGTTTGGCGAAATCCGCTGATGAGAAAACCGAGTTGACGCAATACTGCGAGAACATCTATATATTCTCTGAAAAGAGGAATATCTTCAAGAGATGGCGAGCGCTGATGGGATGGGATGCCGCAAAATTGCGGACATATGATCGGACCATGTGTCGCTGTTTGGTCGTCATTGCTAACAGGAATAGGTATGAACTGGTTATGTTTTTCGGACACGGATCACATGCCTATGTGCCTTATGTGAAAGCAGATTGCAGGATGGTCGTTCCTCTTGATGCGCCTCCTGGGCTTATAATAGACGTTGGCAGTGATTTCCTGAGCAAAGCAAAGAAGATCATTAACGAGTTTCTCCAAGGATTCAGTATGAAATCTTATAGAGAGGCTGATTGTGTGTTGGTGATTTCGGAGGCAGACAAAGGGCTTCTGGTAGAAGCTGGAGTCTGCATTCCTGTCTTTGCTCTCAGAATGGGAGTTGATGCTGACGAGTTCAAGCCGCGCATGGACAAATGGGCTACTGTAGGGAAAGCGATCCTATTCACAGGCCACCTGGAATTCGGACCCAATGTGGACGCGGTTGAGTGGTTGGTCAGGGATATCTATCAAAAGTATCAACTGAGGTCCAAGGGGATAGCATGTGTGATTGCGGGCAGAAGACCATCGGCATATCTAAAACAACTTTGCTTAGATGCTGGAGTCGAATTGATCGGGGACGCGCCGGATTTGAGGGCTATTTTCGATGATGCGCTGATTTACGTAGCACCCATGCGCATTGGTTTGGGCATGAAAAACAAGGTTCTCGAGGCCATGTCGATGGGTTTGCCTGTTCTTGGGACCTCACTGGCGTTTAATGGGATAGAAAGCCCTCGAGGGGTGTTGGTTTCTGAGACGCCGGGGCAGTTCGCTGAAGGAATTCTGGAATTGACGTCGAACTTCCAAAAGGCACAAGAAATGGGTGAAATGGCTCGTGACTTTGTTTTGAGAGAGCATAGTACTGCTAAAGTGGTAGCGGACATGATGAAGAATGCACAGAGCATAATGGGGACTGAAGATGAATAATGATTATTACGCATGAAAAAGCCTTGTTGTCAACGTTTCCCCGTGACGTGATGAAGAGCCTCATCATGTTTGTAGCTATGGGAGTTGGGGCCGCCCTCTTGAATACGCGAAGACTAGAGCAATGAATGTTGCGATCTTCGCGGAGAGCTTAGGATCTGGGGGGATTTCAAGCTACTGTCTTGAATTGGTTTCTGCTCTGCAGGAAATGCCAGGTATAAATCCTTATCTCGTTGGGATTAATGATAACCGCTGGCGCTGGCTGATTGATAGGGCTGCTAGTCGAGGGGTGAAACTCAATGAAATTCATCTTTCCGGCCGTTTTGATTGGGGTGGATTGAGGAAGATCCATACCTTTATCGTAGGACATCAGATAGAGGTTGTCCATACACAAGCGTATCGGCTTAATATACTGGTAAGATTAACCAGATTGGCATATCGAACACCAGTCAAACTGGTGAATACTGTTCATGGAGTCTATGCATTTAGAACTGCCAAAGTGATGAGTTGGGCTTATTACCTCCTCGATTACGCAACTTTTGGTTTCTCTGATGGACTAATCGCTGTTTCATCGACGACAGCACGGCAATTGATATCCTGGCATATTCCGAAAGCTAGGAGTGCTGTAGTTATTCCGAACGGCGTGCGTAGCTCCTTGCCGATGAGCGATATAGAACTCAATGAGATGAGATCCAGAATTGGCATAAGCGGACGAGAAACAACCGTTGGTTTTGTCGGACGACTCTCGAGCGAAAAGGGAATCGAGTTTCTGTGCAAGATCATTCGTGGATTGATCCGAAAGGATTGTAAGTATCAGTTTGTGATAATTGGCGATGGGCCATTACGCTATATGGTTGAGGAACTTAGAGGCAAATGGCCGGATAATGTCGTTTACTTGGGTGAGCAAGATGATGTTAACCCCTATTTTCAACTGATGGGTCTCTTGCTGGTTACATCTCAAACAGAAGGAATGCCGATGACAATAATAGAAGGTTTTTCGCATGGAGTACCTGTTATATCCACAAAGGTGGGAGGAGTGCCTGAAGTTGTGATTGATGGCATTACCGGGTTCTTGTGTGAATTTGGGGATTCAGAAGAGATGATCAAAAACATTGATTTCCTTTTAAGCGATAATGCGATGAGATCGAAAATAGCTTCTAACTGTTTGGACCATTATTCCCGTAAACGCTCGTCTCGTGTGATGGCTGAGCAAACATTCGAGGTGTACAAAGACGTAATGGATATCAAGAGGTCTTAATAGGCGCTAACCTCTTAGCAAGAGAACTATACCGGGTTTAAGGCAGCAGAGCCAATAGCGCAAACACAGAGACTGTGTGAGGAGGAGCTAGAAGTGATCCTTCGTAAACATGTCCACGCCCTTGTCTGGGCTTACCGCCATGCGACGGGAAAACTGAGAGTTCCCGAGCTTGATATGCTCTCAAAGTATCTCGACGCCGACAGCATCTGCTTTGATGTCGGCGCTCACGGCGGCTCTTGGTCTCGAGGTCTCGCGCGAATCGTTCCGAAAGGACATGTTTACTCTTTTGAAGCCCTGCCTTACTACGCGGATGTGCTTCGAAAGACGTTGAAACTACTTGGGCGAAGGCGGGTGACTGTACTGAACAGGGCAGTGGCCGAAAAGGATGACTCCGTTCAGATGGTGCGGCAGGACCGCGACGGAAACACGCTAACGGGAAAGACGCATGTGGCCGTTACCGGCGAAGGAGCGCAGGAAATGGTCTCGGTTCCTGCGGTCACGCTCGATTCCTTTTGGCAAGAAATCGGCGAGAAGCGGGTGGACTTCGTTAAGTGCGATGTCGAAGGATTTGAACTGTTTGTGTTGAGAGGCGCAAGGAAGCTGATCGAAGCCTGTCGTCCCGTGTTCTACAACGAGTTGAACGCCGAATGGTGTGAGCGATATGATTACACGCCAGGAGACATATTTAGTTTCTTTCAGAGATATGATTATGCCCCCTTCTACTTTGATGTGGAGAGGGGCTTGGTTAGCGTGGATGTGGACAAACATGTGAACCGGGACGTTTTGTTTGTCCCCAAGGAACGAACCTAGCCATGACTTGCAGTTCTGCACAGGGCGAAGTTATCGTTCTGGCGCCATCCTGGCCTGCGGATTCCGGGGGGTATCCCATCGCCGTCAGGTCCCTAATCCTCGTGTGCGAGCACGTGTTCTCGAAGACGCATGTCATCGGCATTACGGAGCGGCCGTTCGAGCGTGCGAATGACTGGCGCGGCTCGAACGTGGAGTGGGTTCACGCCAAGACGGTCTCTCAGCCCAAGTGGCTGCGATTTGCAAAAGCTCTTCTTAGCCGTTATCCAGCGGTTACGGTGCGCTATAGACATGCAGAACAGAAAGTCCTCGCGGCTGTTGCCCGCATTTTGGCTGAGAGTCAGGACGCGAATTGTGAGATGTTTGTTATCGTTGAGGACATACCTACCGCTTGTCTTGTGCCGGAGATTCGGAGACGCTTTCCCGACCTACGGATTGCTATTCGTAGCGAGAACCTACTCACGACGGCCTTCGAGAGGCTGGCCGTTGAAGGACCGTACCTCCGACGGCTACCATGGAAACTGGAAGTAAACAAGATCCGGCGTTTCGAGAAACTTGTTGTCGGCTTGGCGGACCAGTTCTGGGCTATCACCAGTTCCGAAGCCGAGAACTACCAAAAGTGTGTCTCCCTCGAGCCGGACGGCGTAATGGGTGTATGTGTAGACGTGGAGCGATATCGGGATGTCGAGCCGGGGAGCGCAAAGACCGTCGTGCATGTTGGAACGGCGGACCTGCGCAAGGGGAAGGGCCTTGGGGAGTTCTGCCGGCGGGTCTGGCCCAACGTGCGTGCCGGAGTCCCGGACGCTCGTCTTGTCTTGGCCGGGCGTGGAACCGAACGTTTCGCGAATGCTGGCCTGGGCATTGATGGCTTGGGATTCGTCAACGACGACCGGGATGTTCTTGGGCAGGGCCTCCCGTTTGTGAATCCACAGCGGATTGGCGCAGGAGTGCAACTCAAGAGTATTGTGGCCATGCTTGCAGGGAAGGCCTTGATTTCAACTCCAATGGGCGCCGAGGGTGTCGAGGGAACAGACGGTGAACACTTTGTTGTGGCGGAGTCGTTTGACGAGATGGCTTCGCAGATTGCTTCGCTGATGCAAGATTCGGAACGTGCGCACCGCATCGGCCAGAACGCCCGGGAGTTAGCTGTCGAGGCTTACAGCACGAAACGATTCGTGGAAGAGAGTAAGCCTTTGTTGGATGCCTTTGTCTCTAAACGCGAACCTTCCATCGCACATTCAGTGTGATGTCGCTGAGTCACGATTTCCAAATTACGGGATCTTGCGAAGATTATACAATATCGTCGAATGCGCATTTCGCCAGAAGGAGATTAATCACCTCACGGGTGCTGTGAATATCCTGGCGTATCTGTTGCGGAAGAAGCGCACTGTGGTGACTGTACCTGATTGCGGTTTCCACCTGCCTAATGAGAGTTGGCGCAAACCTTTTTACCGCATTTTGTTTTGGGTGCTTCCGGTTAAGCGTTGTGGATACATTACGGTTATGTCGGAGAAAACAAAGGAGGAGGTGTTGTCTTGGCTACCCTGTAATTCAGAACGTGTGCGGTGATTCACGCTCCGGTTTCGGACGATTTTCAGGCGAGCCCGGGTGAATTCAATGCTGAAAAACCCGTGCTTTTACAAGTGCGCGCAAAGGTAAATAAGAATATTGTGCGCGTGGCCGCAGCCTTGAAAGGGATTTCGTGCCACCTGCGAATTATTGGAGAACTCTCTCTTGACCAAAGGGAGGCGTTGGAGCAAAACGAGATTGAGTACTCCAATGTTTCTGGAATATCTAACGAGGAAATCGTGGCGGAATATGTCAATTGCGACATGGTTGTATTCGCCTCCACCTACGAAGGGTTCGGAATGCCGATCGCTGAGGCCAATGCGGTTGGCCGCCCTGTCGTGACAAGTAATATCCCTCCCATGGCAGAGGTGGCGGGGGAGGCTGCCTGTCTTGTGGACCCCTTGGATGTGGATAGTATTCGAGCAGGGATTGTTCGGGTTATCGAAGACAGGGGGTTTCGAGAGACCCTTGTGGAGCGTGGATTCGCGAACGCAAAACGATTCGCTCCGGCGAAGATCGCCCAGCAATATACTGATCTTTATGAGGAAATGATGGGTGAATTGTAGGGCCACAAAAGCGGGGCAGGGACTTTGCGTTTGGGGAAGGGGCGCGCGAAACCGCGCTGGCAATCTGAATCGCGTCGTCGCACACAGCAGCGCAAAGGATAAGAGACACATGACTGGTGAGATTGAGAAACGAACGGCTGGTGCGTTCAGGACGTTGGATGAAGTCCTTGCCAACCTGCCGGCGTACGAGCATGAAGCGAAAACGAAACTGACGCGTGTGGCGCGCGTGGCCGAATTGCCGAAAAATCCGCGGATTCTGGAATTGGGCTCCGCGTCAGGCGGGAAGGTGATCGCGTTCCAGCGATTGGGGTGCGATTGCGTGGGCATCGATCCCAACCCCACGGCGCTCAAGAACGCGGAGGTTCTCTTCAATCACCTCGGTCTTCCTTTGGCGGTCCGTGAAGGCAGAGCCGAGGAAATACCGTTTCCTGACGGCGAATTTGATATGGGTGCGGCTCTTTTAGAACGGCCACTTTGTTGGCCTGTCCTCCGAGTTGTTGCTCAATCATTTGACTATACGAAGGTGGGTTTTCGGTTCTTAAGGCTTTTGTTTCTTTGTTGTGGGCACTTTACCGCCGGCATAAAGAGCTGCATGGTTGCGTTCGTATTCTCTCGATTCGTGGAAACGCTAGTATTCATCGAAGTCGCCACTTGAACGCAATGCACGAAGGCGGATTACCGCTTGATTTTTAAGAAAGCAATGGAGCCTTATTTGCCCCATGACATAATCTACCGTCCCAAGACAGGCTTTGGGGCTCCTCTCCGCCGCTGGCTCCGTCATGAGCTGCGCCCACTAGTGGAAGATGTGCTCTCTCAAGACTCCGTGGTCCGACGAGGCTTATTCAATTTCAGGGGAGTTCAGAGACTGATGGAAATGGATCGAACTGGCCGAATAGATGGCACCTACACCATATTTGCTCTCGTTTGTATCGAGATATGGTGCAGGATGTTCATAGACAATGAAATCCCAGTTTGCAGTTACTGATGAAAAGATGAAGCAGATTCTTCTAAACCTTAGGACTGGAGAGTCGTTTTTCATAGAGGCTCCCATGCCGATATGCCGCCCAGGCCACCTGCTCATCGCCACCCATCGCAGTCTGATCTCAGCCGGCACCGAACGGATGCTGGTGGAGTTCGGCACGGCGTCGTTGCTGGCGAAAGCCAGGGCACAGCCGGACAAAGTCAAGCAAGTGATTGACAAAATCAAGACTGACGGGCTGCTGCCAACGTTGGAGGCGGTCTTTAATCGCCTTGACGAACCATTGCCCTTGGGCTACTGCAACGCCGGAGTTGTTTTGGGTGTGGGATCGGGCGTGGCCGATTTCAAACCAGGGGACCGTGTGGTCAGCAACGGGCCGCACGCGGAGATCGTCTGCGTGCCCAAGAACCTGTGCGCGAAGATTCCCGACGAGGTGACCGGCGAGCAGGCATCCTTTACGGTGCTTTCTAGTATCGGTTTGCAGGGTGTGCGCCTCCTACAGCCGACGCTTGGAGAGAAAATTGTTGTCTACGGTCTGGGGCTCATTGGTCTGGTGACGGCGCAGTTGCTGCGGGCCAGCGGCTGCCAGGTGCTGGGGATAGACATTAACGCCGACCGGCTCGAGATGGCCGAGAGCTTCGGGGTTGCGACGGTTAACGCCGTCGCCGCTGGTGACGCCGTGGCTGCAGCCGGCGCTTGGACCGAGGGCAAAGGCGTTGACGGCGTGCTGATTACCGCCTCGGCCAAGACGAACGACATCGTGCATCAGGCGGCAGAGATGTGTCGCAAGCGCGGCCGGATCGTTCTGATCGGTGTGGTGGGCTTGAATCTCCGGCGCGCCGACTTCTACGAGAAAGAACTTACGTTTCAGGTCTCCTGCTCCTATGGCCCTGGTCGGTATGATGAAGCGTACGAGCATGGCGGGCATGACTACCCACTGGGCTTTGTGCGGTGGACCGAACAACGAAATTTCGAGGCGGTCCTCGCTTCAATGCGCAGCGGGCAACTGGTTGTGGATCGGCTTGTCACGCACCGGTTTCCGTTCGACCAGGCGCCGGCGGCTTACGAGAAGATCTGCACGGACCCATCCGCGCTGGGAGTGATCCTTCAGTATCCACCCAGGGTTGAACGCCTACGGACGATCAAGATCACAGGACCTGTTGCTGCGCCAGCTAGCAAACCTGTCCTTGCCATCATTGGGGCTGGCAACTTTTCGAAGAGGACCATGATTCCGGCCCTGTCGAAAACCGGCGGTCGGCTTAAATATGTCGCGGTCCGGTCCACCGGTGCGGCTGCGGCACTGGTGGCACGCAAGTTCGACATTGAGAAGGCTACGACGGATCTTCAGGAAATATGGCGCGATTCGTCAGTTAACGCCGTTTTCATCTCTACTGGACACGACTCTCATGCGAAACTTTCGTGTGCCGCTCTGGAGGCCGGCAAGCACGTGTTCGTCGAGAAGCCGCTGTGTATGAACGTCGAAGAACTCCAGGGGATTATCCGGGCCTCGGCAGCGCAACCAGACCGCCAGCTGATGGTGGGATTCAACCGCCGCTTCAGCCCGCACACGCAGAAGATCAAAAAACTGTTGGTCGGGCGTAGCGAGCCTCTGTCGATGACCATGACGGTCAATGCGGGGATTATTCCCCCTGGGCACTGGGTTCACGATCCTGTTCGGGGCGGCGGACGTATCATCGGCGAAGGATGCCACTTCATCGATCTTCTGTCCTACCTGGCGGGCAGCCCGGTCCAGACAGTCGCGGCCGTACAAATGGGAGCGGGCGTGGCAGTGCAGGAAGACAAAATGTCGATCCTGCTTGGTTTCGAGGACGGCTCCGTCGGTACGGTGAACTACTTTGCCAACGGCTCCAAGGCATATCCAAAGGAGTTGTTGGAAGTTTTCAGTGAAGGCCGTGTGCTACGGCTGGACAATTTCCGAAAACTGTATGGATACGGGTTCCGGAAGTTCCGCCGTCTTAGAACCCGGCGCATGGACAAAGGGCACCAGGCCGAATTCGACGCATTTGTCAATCGGATTGCC
>SDBT01018033.1_pt1 | contig 11114 bp, 18 predicted proteins | sample 2277101 | NCBI WGS metagenome assembly SDBT01 (sample SAMN10404973, study PRJNA504765) | marine sediment metagenome | isolation source: marine sediment core GS10_PC15, 103 cmbsf | place: Arctic Ocean: Southern Knipovich Ridge | collected 2010 | reverse complement strand
GCAATTATTTTACCTATATATAACTTAACGAGTCAATTTTAATAGCTTGACAGTATGTTTAGTTTAACTAATACTAAAATAGTGAATACAAAAGGGGGTGAGAAAATTTGACTGCCCGAAGTTTAAAAAGAAACTTAGGTTTTACTCTTGTTGAGCTTTTGATCGTAATAGGTCTTTTGGGAGCAATTGCCATGATCGTGATTGCAGCTATAAACCCAATAGAACAAGCAAACCGTGCAAGAGATACAAGATTTAAAGCAGACTCAGCCCAATTAATTTCGGCAATAGACAGATACTTCGCTGCAAGGCAAGAATTTCCGTGGGTAACATCAGGAGACGCTACGGATAATGATGTTTCCTATGGGTTTGTTAGTGCAGGAGATGAAGGAATTGGTGTTTGCGGAGTTGATTGTACAACCGATGGTTTATTGCTCACCAATGATGAGCTGAAATCCGAATTTAGAAATAGAGATTTTATTGATAATGACTCAGGAACTGACAATTCTAAAAAGCTATTCTTAGGCAAAGAACAAGGTACGTCGGAATCAGTATATTCTTGTTTCATTCCAGCAGCTAAAGCAACACGCCAGTCAGCAGTTGCTGATGGGGAGGTTTATTTAATTAACCCAGGAGATGGATCAAGAAGCGTAACAACAACATGTGACGCAGAGGATGCCAACTGGATAGTGAACGATTGTTACACCTGTGTGCCGTAATAAAAGGAGCTAGTTTTCCTAGCTCCTTTGGTAGTTGAAGATAGAAGTTTGTTTATGATCTTCTTATTGATTATATATGGCCTGATTGCTGGTTCATTTGTGACTGCTTATACATATCGATTGCCGCTGGGTAAATCGGTAAAAAAGGGTAGATCGATTTGTCCAAACTGCAAAGAGATAATTGTTTGGTACGACAATATTCCACTTTTGTCTTTTCTTTTACTTAAAGGCAAATGCAGGAGATGCGGTAAAAAAATATCTATTAGGTATCCGGTTATTGAATTAATGTCGGTAGTGGGTTTTGTCGGGCTATATTATTTTTTGGCTGCGTGTGGAGGTGATTCTCCGTTTTCCTCGAATCTTATTTGCTCTTGGCAGACAACACTAGGTCCATTTAGCTTGCCATTTATGCTTCTAATTTTTTTGATTGTTTTAACGATATTTATAATTGATTTGAAAAAAAGGATTATTCCAGACGAGTTGAGCCTTTTTGGACTGGTTTTGGTTTTTCTAGGTTTATTATTAATTGACCCTTCCGGATTATATGTTCACTTATTGTCAGGCTTTGGCGCAGGGGTTTTTCTACTCTTGATTTATATTTTGACTTCAGGGAAAGGAATGGGCTTAGGAGATGTAAAACTTGCACTTTTCCTAGGCACATTGTTGGGCTGGCCGTGGACGGCCGTTTGGCTTTTCGGGGCTTTCTTGACAGGTGCAATTATCGGAAGCATACTGATATTAATCAAAAAGATTTCTTTTGGTAAGCAAATTGCTTTTGGTCCATTTCTGATTTTAGCTTTAGTAATTACTCTAATTTGGGGAGACACTTTGCTTAAGATGAACTTGTTTTATTAAAATATATAAGAATGAGCAATCTTAAAAGAAAAGCGAATGCTTCTGGAGTAACACTTGTCGAACTTCTTGTTGTTGTGACGATACTCGCATTTCTTATGACAATTATAGTTTGGTACTTCAGAAACCAGATATTTAAGGGAAACGATGCCAAAAGAAAGGGAGATATACACAAAATTCAAGTAGCTGCTGAAGAGTATGAAAAGGACAATAACTGTTATCCCCTCCCCCAACTTATGGTTTGCGATCCGGGTACTGGACTGAAGCCGTATATGTCAAAGATTCCCTGTGATCCTATAACCGATGCTTCATATTATTATGAACATGAAGATTCAAGTTGTCCTTCCTGGTATAGGATTTATACGAACCTTGATAATTTATCCGATACGGCCATTGTTGGAGAATGCGGTCCTGATTATTCCTTTAATTTTTATCAAAGTAGCCCCAATGCTCCCGATCCGGACTGTGTAGAGGCTGGTGATGGCGAAGGTGGTGAAACGGGAGATGAATTCTATGGTTGTTTTAGCGGGGTGTGTCAGCCGATAAATTGGGATCCTTTGCGTCCTGGCCCAGAGTGTGATCCGAACTATGGTAATGGTACTTGCTACGGCCAGTGCACAGATTCCGAGACTGGTCAGCCTCAAAACGAATGTCAACCATGGAATTAAGATGAAATTTTTTAGCAAAAAAGAGACCATCGGAGTACTTGCAATATTAATACTAATTTTTGCAGCTTCGCTTTATAATTTCAGAATATCACTAAGACGTGCCAGAGATGCTCAGCGAAAAGCTGATCTGGGACAAATCTTGAATGCTGTTGGTGCATTTCAAAATGATTTCGGTTTTTACCCCCCCTCTCTTGATGGGAAAATTGTTGCCTGCAAAAAAGAAGGAGTAGAAAATTACACTGAACACAAAGATTTGCTAATATCTAATAATAACGAAATTGATTTATTTGAAATTTATGCCCCCTGTGAGTGGGGCAAAGATTCTTTGTCTGATGTTTTTGATGCCGAATACCCCCCTTACATCGAAGTATTGCCGCTGGACCCCCAAAGCTCTATGGGTGCATACTATACATATATTTCAAACAAGAGTAGGTTTCAGCTTTATGCCGGTTTGGAAGGAAAAGATGAAGATGAGGCCCAGTCCGTAATAGCTGAAAGAAATATCTCATGTGGGGTTAGAATTTGTGATTTTGGGAGGGCATCTGGAGCAACTCCACTTGAAAAAAGCATAGAAGAATACGAAAATGAATTATTACAGAAAAAAGCAAAATGAAGAATAAGGGATTTACATTAGTTGAACTTTTGGTAGTGATGGCAATTTTGGGAGTGTTGGTTACTTTGATAGCAGGAGGGTTTCGCACAGCCCAGGTAAGAGGGAGAGACGGCAAGAGAAAATCAGACTTAAAAGAAATTGCTAATTCGCTAGAAGTTTTTTATTCGGATCACAATAAGTATCCTGATGCAAATGGTGGGCAAATTCAGGCTTGCCCATATGATCCTGGTTTGGGTTCTGGTGATTGCACTTGGGGAGCAGGTGAATTTACAGATGGCGCGACAGTTTATTTTAGAACACTGCCGGAGGATCCAGTTTCTTCTCAGAATTATGTTTATCGCGTCCAGCTAATTGCTGATAACGCAGATAATCAGAAATACCAACTTTTTGCAAGATTGGAAAACCCGGAAGATCAAAACTGTCTTGGTGGAGACTGTGCCAATCCGCCGGTTGCTTATTCCTGTGGGGCGTACACTTGCAATTTTGCGGTAACAAGCTCTAATACTGCGCCAACTGAGTAGTTTAATGTTATATTGAAAGTAGATGAATAAAACAATAAAAGGTTTTACTTTAATTGAACTTTTAGTTGTAATTTCTTTGATAGGACTCTTGGCGGCATTAGCCTTGGTTTCCTATACCGGTACTCAAAAACAAGCCAGAGATGTACAAAGAAAATCTGATTTAAGGCAATATCAAAATTCGTTGGAGGTTTTTGCAAACAAAAATGATGGTATTTATCCCTCATATGGTTCGATTAATGCAACAGATCTTTGCGGCCTTTTAGGATTGGGAACAAATTGCCCAGATGATCCCAGAGTAGACATGGCCTACCTTCCGTATGGATTTTCCGCTGATGGTCCAGGTGACGGAAGTACTTCGGCAACAGAATATGTTTTGTGGGCAGAATTAGAAAATACGGATGAGTATTGGGCGGTTTGTTCTAATGGGAAGGCTGGCGGAACTGATTTACCTGGAGGATTCCCCGTGGGAGGGGCTTGTCCACTTTAAGGCTAAATGAAGAATTATACACAGAAAATACGAGCAGGTTTTACTTTAATTGAATTACTTGTTGTTGTTTCGTTAATCGGAATTCTGGCAACATTAGTACTTGCCAACTTGAACGCGGCGAGACAGCGAGGAAGAGATGCGCAGAGAAAAAGTGATTTAAGAAATATCCAAACAGCCCTTCAGCTTTATTACAATGATTACGATAAATATCCTGAGGGGTCATCAACTATTTACGGTTGCGGAGCAAACGGGACAAGTGAGTGTGATTGGGGGGACTCTTTCGAGTCGGGTATTCAAAAATATATGTCTACTCTTCCCGACGATCCCCTCCCTGATGTTTCGTACAGTTATCAACAAATAGATGCTGATGACTATACTTTGACAGCTTGTCTTGAAAATCCAAGTGACGATAAGGGGCAAGCGTCAGGAACTTGTGAATCCGGTTTGAAGTACGTAGTTCAGCCATGAAAATTGCTAATAGAATAAAAGGCTTCACCTTGATTGAATTACTTGTGGTTATTTCTATTATTGGTATTTTGGTAGGATTATCAATCTTTGGTTTACAATCCGCACGAGAATCGTCAAGAAACAGCGGAAGAAAGGCAGACCTAGAACTTATACGCTCTGGAATAGAAATATATAAAGCGGATTGCGGTAGTTATCCCGTTGCGCTTGGCTCTTCCCTCTCTGGATCAGAGACTTCTGGCAATACTTGTTTGACTTCAACAGTTTACATTGCAGAAGTGCCGACAGATTTATTGTCATCGAGGTCTTATTACTATTCCTCGGACGGAGTTACATATGAACTTTGCGCAGCCTTGGAGGATGAAGGGTCTGATACTTGTGGTGGAAGCTGCGGAGAAACATGCAACTACCAAGTTGTAAACCCCTAAAAAAAATTATTGAAGTTAATATCCACAGTTTTCTCAAATGTAAAAATAGATGATTCATGGTTAATTGATAGTGTATAGTGATAACAAAGTATGTTGAGACCTGCTCCCCCAGTCACCTATCGCCAAAGAACAATTAATCGGTTGGGTTATACATTGATTGAAATATTGGTGAGTATGTCAATCATCGGTCTTATTTTCAATTTTGGCTATGTAAATTACAGGGATTTTGCACGACGCCAGGCGCTTCTTGGTAGCGCAAGGCATTTAAAGGCAGACCTAAGATTAGCTCAAGAACAGGCATTGGCAGGGAAGAAACCTTCTTCCGCAGCCTGTAGCGGGGCAGGTTCATTGCGTGGTTACGATTTTTATGTGGACTCAGCTACTTCATATATAATTCAGGCAAATTGCACAGGCGGATTGGTTGATGATAAGATTGTCCAGACAAGCTCAGGAGTATCTCTAACCGCAGTTCCCAATCGTTTTACATTTAAAGTTATAGGAAAAGGAACAAGCCTTTCCGGTTTAGCTACTATTACTCTAACTCAAACAGCAACAGGTAATACTCAGGTTATTACGATTAGTCCCGAGGGTGAAATAAAATGAAAAAATATAATAAAGGGCAATCCTTGTTTGAGGTTATTTTAGCCTTAGCCTTGACAACATTAATAATGGTTGCCTTGGTTGCTTTGGTTTCAAATTCAATCAAAAATTCAGCTTACTCAAAAAATAAAACCTATGCTACTCGTCACACTCAAGCAGCATCCGAATGGTTAAGGGGACAAAGAGAGGAAGACTGGGATGTTTTTAGTACTAATTTTCTTTTCTGTCCGACTCCGCCTCATGTGCAATGTTTAGACACATTTGCTTGGGGGAATTGTGGTACATGTAGTGATACAGAATTTATTGACAATCTCTTTAAGAGAGAGGTTTCTTTTTCCGATATCGCGACAGATAGTGTCACGGTTGAAGTTAAAACGTATTGGCTAGATTCAGATGGTATACATGAGGTGCGGAGCAGCACAATATTAACAGATTGGAGAAGCCTATTTTAATAATGAGCAGCGACAAAGTAATTAAAAAGATTCAAGGATTTAGTCTTTTGGAAATATTGGTAGTTATTACTGTTTTTTCAATTTTGGCCATATTAACAACCCAAGCCGTGCTTTTAACCTTGAGAGGTTCAAAGAAAAGCGAGTCATTAACAAAAGTTCGTGGAAATATTGACTACTCTTTGGCTATAATTGAGAGAAACATTCGTAACGCCGAATCAATAGAAGAATGTCCCAATTCGGATACAAGCATCATTTCCTACCTAGATGAAGATGGTATTTCAACTTCTTTTTCTTGCGCCAGCGATATGGATGGCGGTTATATCGCCTCGGCTTCAGGAAGACTAACGAGCAGTGAAGTGGATGTCACAAGTTGCAGCTTTGTGTGTGAAGATGAAGGTGTTGGAATAAACCCGGCGGTAACCGTTTCCATTAGCGCACGAGACGCTAAATTGAGCGCCATGGAGGGTGGAGAAATTACTATTTCAACAATAATATTCTTGCGTACTTACTAGTTTTTTTTAATTGATTTAATTTGCACATCTTGCTAGACTGAATTTGTATGGATTTACTGCCTATTAAAGCAAAGAATAATAAATACCAAAGCGGTCAAGCCTTGCTTCTTGTGCTTCTTTCTATGGCCGTGGTTTTAACAATAGTTCTTTCGGTACTTTCCCGCACAATAACGGATATTACCATTACCACCAAGGAAGAAGAGGCCTTAAGAGCGTTTGCTGCTGCTGAAGCAGGAATAGAAAGGGCTTTAATAATTGGTACTAATGCAGGAGGATTTGGAGATGATGCCAGTTTTACCGCTACGGTTAGTGACTTTGGATATCAACAATCAGAATATGTGTATCCCGAGAAATTATTGTCGGGAGAAACAGCAATTATTTGGTTCGTAGATCATAGCGAGGACGATGGAACTTTGACTTGCGACACGAATGAATGCTTTACGGGAAGCTCAATGAAAGTTTGTTGGGGGGAGGAAGGAGCTGCTTCTGAATCTGATACGACGCCAGCAATAGAAGTGAGTATTTTTTATGCCGAAACCTTGGGAGATTATTCAACGATTAGAATTGCCCGCGAAACTGTAGATCCAAACAGCGTGAGACGTTCTACCAATAATTTTTCAGCCACAGATGTCGGTACATGCACTATCGATGGAGTTGCTTTTGAATTCAATAAAACATTGGATTTTGCCTCTCTCGGTATTCCTGCTGCTTCCTATAACAATCAAAATGGACTGCAGTTTGCCAAAATTCGCATACTTTACAATACTGATGCAGCTCACACAGTAGGCGTGGATGTATCGGCCTCCGGGAATGATTTACCGTCCCAAGGATTAAGAATTGAATCGGCGGGTTCTTCTGGTGAAGCTAACAGGAGAATTGAAGTTTTTCAGACTTTTGGAGAGCTCCCCCTAATTTTTGATGCTGCGCTGTTTAGCCCAGGAGGAATCATTAAATGAGTGTAGGGCTTGACATTGGTTCAAAGACAATAAAGATGGTGGAATTGAACAAGGACGGTGGAAAGTGGAAGCTTAGAAGCTCAGGTGTTGTTGGGTATTCAGGTAATCCAATAGAACACATGCAGGATGAAAAGGAATTAACAGCTCTTTCAGAGTTAATAAAGAAGCTGCACAAAGAATCAAATGTTTCATCCAAAAATATTGCAATTGCTTTACCCGAACCCCAAGTTTTTACTCGAACGATAAAGTTTCCACTCTTAACAGACAAGGAAGTTGCCTCAGCCGTAAAATGGGAAGCAGAGCAATATATTCCTATTCCGGTTAATGAGGCAATAATTCAACATCAAGTGCTGGAAAGAAGAGAAGAAGCTTCTCCTCCGGAAGTTCTAGTATTGCTTGTTGCGGCTCCAAGAGTACTTGTTGAAAAATATGTGAAAGTTGCTCAAATGGCTGGATTAAATGTGATTACGGTCGAAACAGAACTTGTGTCTTTAGTAAGAGCTCTAGCGCCAGTAGACAGAACTGTTCTTTTGGTAGATTTTGGGGCAAGATCAACGGATATTGCAATAGCAAAAAATGGATTGCTTTCTTTCTCTCGTTCAATACCAACGGCCGGTGAAGCATTTACTCGTGCGGTGGCGCAATCTCTCGGTGTTGAACAGAAGCAAGCAGAAGAATACAAGAGAACATATGGTCTTTCCGGAAGCCAACTTGAAGGTAAAGTACGTGGTGCGTTGGGTCCTGTTTTTAGATTAGTAGCGGATGAAATCAAGAAGGCAGTTCAATTTTATCAAACTGAGGAAAAAGGTGATTCTCCACAAACAGTGATTCTTTCTGGAGGCACTGCCGGCCTACCGGAAGCAATTTCTACTCTCTCAAAAACCTTAGGATTGGAGGTTGTTGTTGGGAATCCGTTTATCAAAATATTGCTTGATCCTGAGACGGCCAAAAAGATTGCTCCATATGCTCCTTTGTACTCGATTGCTTTAGGATTGGCGTTAGGAGGAGAATAATATATGCCTGTCATTAATCTTCTACCAATAGAGCTTTCATCCAAAAGCTCAATAATAAAAACATCGCAGGTTATTAAAAACGTAAGCATTGTGGGGTTAGTTTTAGTAATAGTTTCTGCTATTGGAATAACTGCTTTTTTGACCATTACTTCTTTTCAGATTAGAAATTCAAAGACCCAACAAGATCAATTAAGAGCTGGTATAAAAATCCTTGAGCAGACTGAGCAAAGACTTGTATTAACTAAAGACAGACTAAAATATGCCAACGAAGTATTGGGAAAAGAAACAGCTACGGGCGCGATAGAGGATTTAAATACAGTTTTCTCTATCCTTCCCGAAGAGGTAGAGATCAGGGAAGCACAAATTACAGCAACCAAAACAGAAATATCGATTATAACCAGAAACTCTTCTGGTCTCACAAAAACACTGGCCTCCTTATTGGCAACTGATTACTATGAACATATTAGACTTACGTCGTTTGCGTTTAACATAAGCACAGGTTATGTAATGAGCCTTGGTTTTTCAAAATAAATGTTATTAAGATGGCAATTATAGACTCGAAAAATAAAGCTTTTATGCCTCAAAAAATGAAGGTAATGCTGTTGCCCTTAACCTTACTTTTGGCAATGGTTGTATTAGCGGTAATAGTACTTAAAGTTGGAGTTGCTAGAATTAATACTCAAAGAATCGAACTTCAAAAGGCTACTAAGAATGAGACAATTCTTACTCAAAAACAACAAGTTTTACAAACGCTTGAAAGCAATATTTTATCATATGCAGATGCTGCGATTATCGCCATGCCGGATAAAAATCCATCACTAATAACACTTTCCCAGCTGAAAATCTTAGCAGAAAGAAATGCGCTAAGTTTAAACAACATTGAAATTAGGGGTAAAATGAAAGACAAATCAGGCGCCTCTAAAACAACAATCTCCTTTGAAGTAGAAGGCGCATTATCTCAAGTTCTAAATTATCTTATCTCCACGACGAGTTTCGCTCCTCTTTCTGTTATTGATCGGGTTGATATAGCTCAGACAGGAGGAGTGATAAGAGCAAGTGTTAATTTAGTTGTTTTTTGGGTACCACTTCCCACAAAGCTTCCGGCGATTTCAGAACCGATACGCGAATTGTCGGCAGATGAAGCAAATTTGATTACGAAGCTTTCCAGTCTTGAGCGGCCTCTTTTTACAAAGGTACTACCTGTTGCCCCATCAGTTAGAATTGACCCGTTTGCTTATTAGGGAAATCTAGGAAATTATTATTTTTCTGCAACAGAGATATTTACACCTTTTTTCTCGATTGTGGCACGAACTTTAAGGAGATTTCTGATGGCCCTTATCGTTTTTCCGCCTTTTCCGATTACTAAACCGAAGAATGAAGGATCTATTTTAACTTCAAAATCACTACGGTCGGCATCTTGATTCTCCTCGATTTTAAAGTCTTTATTTCCGATAATTCCACTGATTAAAAATTCTAGTAAATCACGCATTTTTATTTTTCCTTAAGCAATTTTTCAACCGCTTTTGATATTTGTGCCCCCTTCTTTACCCACGCATCTATCTTTTTTGTATCAATCTCTTTAACATTTTTGGCAGGATGCCAATAACCAATAATATCAAGAGGCTTTCCGCCTCTTTTTCGCTTTGTGTCTATTGCCACAATTCTATAAAAAGGATTGTTTCTAACTCCTCCTCTGGCTAGTCTGATTTTTACCATAGTGTTCGATTTTACTTACTTTCAGGCTAATTTACAAGATTGTATATAATAAAGCCTTTCATGATATATTCTTCAGTGCGTTTCTTGCCGCTGCTTGTGCCGCACTACTTTTATTCTTCCCTTTGCCGCGACCTTTAGGTTTGCCGCTAATCAATGTTTCTATAATAAATTTTTTACTATGATCAGGGCCTGATGTTTTAATTACTTTATATATTGGGGCAGGATGTCCTTTGGATTGAACGTACTCTTGTAGCCTGCTTTTGGCATCTTTTAAGGGTTTAGATATTTTTTCAGGAACCTCTGACAGAAGATGTTTTTTTACGAATTCGTAAGCCGTATCCATACCCTGATCAAGAAAAAGCGCGCCAATTATAGCTTCCAATGTATCAGCCAGAAGAGAAGGGTTTGTTCTTCCTTTGCCTTCTTCTTCGCCACGAGAGAGATATATTTTTTCTCCAATATTTAATTTTTCGGCAATGTGGGCAAGATTTTTTGTATTGACGAGGTTGGATCTAAGAGTAGTTAAGTATCCTTCTTCTTTCTTTGGAAATGTAAGATAAATTTCTTTTGAAACGATAAATTCCAAAACAGCATCGCCCAGAAATTCAAGTCTTTCGTTGCTTTCTCGTTTGTTTTGATTTTCATTGACCCAAGACTTGTGTGTGAATGCCTGCTCCAATAGTTCTTGATCTTTGAACAGTTTTGTTAATTTTTCTGCTTGTGTCAATTTAATTCCTCCTGAGAAATAATGTTTTCTATCAAATCTCCTATACTTTCTATTTCCGGTAAATCTAATTTAGTAGTGTCAAAACCAGCCGTGTTAAGTTTTTCCACAAAATCGGCTAAATCTGTTGCTGACATATGTATATCATTTTGAAATCTGTCTTCGCTGCTTAACTCTTCTTCATCAGTGCCGATGTGTTCGGCAAGGATTGTAATTATCTCTTGAGTAATATCTTTTGCTGTTTTAGTCTTTTTCTTTGGTTTAACTCCAACTCTGTCTTTATAAATAGTACCTAGCACTCCATTAACAAAAGAAGGAGAACTTTCGCTTCCAAACTCTTTGGCAATCTCAACTGCCTCATCAATAACCACTTTGGGTGGTGTTTTCGTAT
>SDBT01018032.1_pt1 | contig 11114 bp, 12 predicted proteins | sample 2277101 | NCBI WGS metagenome assembly SDBT01 (sample SAMN10404973, study PRJNA504765) | marine sediment metagenome | isolation source: marine sediment core GS10_PC15, 103 cmbsf | place: Arctic Ocean: Southern Knipovich Ridge | collected 2010 | reverse complement strand
CCCTTGTCCCGCGTCCCCACAACCCAGCTGCCGAAGTAGCATAGCGGGTAGTTAGACGGCGACTCCCCTGTCGCCGGTTCCAGCCCGTACCTGTGCTGGCGCCAGGTCACGCCCTTAAGCCCGCCGACGACCTTCAAGAAGGCCCGCAGGTCGTCCAGGCGCTGATAGCCGTTCGTCGTGGTCAGGAAGTCCTTAAGCGAGTTATCGGCTTCCTTCAGGCCGTCCCAGTTCGTGCCTGCGTCCGGCGCGCCGTCTCTGAAGTTGACTTGCGTCATGGCTTGCCCTTGATCCGGTTCGCCACATCCTGCAGGTACGCTTCGCCTCGACGCTTTAGTGCGTCGTGAAGGAACGCCCGCAGCTGGGGCGTTACGACGGGCCGCCGTTCGAACTGCCGTTCTGCGTATCGAAAGGAAGACGTTAGGCGGGCGATCATGTTACGGGCGGACAGGCCCGGCTTCTGTCCTACCCAGTCCGAAAACAGACCGCCCGCCCTGGCGCCCAGCTGCCTATCGTCCGAACGGTAGCGGGAACCCCCTCCGGTTCCCACGCCTTCGGACTTAATGGCGCCCTGCGTCTTCCCACCTCGCGCAGCTGCTGACGGATACACGGGCACGCGTTCGCCGCCCGCCCTTGTGTGGCTTACATAGGCCGAAGGGAAACCGGGCCAGGGCACGCCGAAGAAGTCGCTGGTCGACGATACGGTCGGGCGCTGGGCCTGCGCGATCTTCAGCTGGTACTCGATCACAGCAAGGCCGACCGGGTTCCTGTTCAGTTCCCCTGGTAGCGTTCTAAGCATGCGCCCCCCCTCGCGCAGATGCTGTTCTAGTTGCGTATTGTCCAGCGTTACCTTTAACCCCATTGGTCTAGGAGTACCCCGTCGCCTTCCCCGGCGTTAAGGTCTGCGTCCATGTTCCGACGATAGTTCCACTGCATCTTGATTTCCAGCGTCCCCGCGTCGACGTTCTTGTGGATACGGGAATCGAGCGCCTTCAAGATCCACGACCGCCGTCCGTAGTCGGGCACGGCCTTGTACTCGACGCCCTGCCGCATAAGCAGCAGCTGTGCGTCTGTGAAGACGCCTCCGTTCACAGTGCCCGCCGTGAACTCGACCGTCGACGCTATTATATTCGGCATGTCCCCCGACGCGATCGGCGAAGGTATCAAGGCTTCGTCTTCCGCCACGGTCCAGTCGAACGCGTCCGACGTGCCGAACGTCAGCGCCTGGCCTGTCTTCGTTTCGAAGTGCATGGCCTTGTCTGGGTTGTTCTTAATGTCGGCCAGTTCCTCGCGCGCTTCGTTCTTGAACTTGTCCGCGTCCAGGTGCGCGGCGTGGTTCCCTGCAGCGGCCAGCTTCCGCAGAGCGCGTGCGATCGACAGGTTCTGCACTATACCTTCGATCCTCGCGGGCGTGACGGGCGTATCCGTTAGCGCGTTGAATGCCACGAACAGGCCGCCCAGTTCCGACTGGACGCTGCGCCCGATCTTGTCGATTACGTCGTCGATATAGTCTTCTGATATATCGTTCTCACGATCGACATACGGGCCCAGCGCCTCGATCACTCCGACTCGTTCAGCTAGTGCCATAGCCGCTTCCCTTCTCTAAGCGTCCTCGTCGTCGCCTTCGTCTTCGTCCGGCGCCTTCCCATACGGGGAGTCTTCCGGGGTTTCGTCGTCGGTAGCGAAGCGCCAGCCGAAGGACTTATCGAGCTGCTTGGCGTGGTCGCCTTCTTCGTAGGCTTCCGCCAGTTCCAGAACCGAAAAGACTTCGTTCGCTATCTGCATCGTATAGTCGTCCGGCAGATAGACGGACTTGCCGCCAGGGTTCACGTACCAGCGACAGGGCGACTGTGTGTCGCTGTTAATCGGCGCTGACTTCGTTTTCGGATCGCCTTGAGTCGGCGAAGTCGGCGGCTTCTGATCGCCGTCCAGGCCGTCGTCGTCGAGTAAAGCGTTGACCAGTGTCGCCTTGTTCATGTTCTCCGATCCCGATACGCCTATCCCCACCGCCATGACCTTAAGCGTCTTCACGTTCATGGCTTCTAGTTCTTCTCTGTTCTTCGTGTCCATTTCGTCCCTTCCTGCGTGGGCACCTGTCGGGGGACGCGACAGAGCGCGGAACGCCGCGCCCCCCTTCAGGCTTCCAGTTACGACGCCGCTAGGACGTCTGTCCCGTGACTTCGGCTGCCCAGCCGGCCCGGACCAGAGCGTATGCGTAGTCCGAATAGATAACCAGCTTTTCAGACATGGTATCGATATCGAATCCGCCCTTCGTCTGGATCCAGGCTCGCGTAGCCAGCCCGAACGCCATACCCGAGAAGATCACGCCGCGACGGTTGGTCGACAGAGGCACGTTTCCCGTGCAGCTAATCATCGTCTTACGATAGATGAAGTCGCCCGAACTGTCGTCGCCGGGGAAGTCCCCGCGCGGATCGCCCAGGTTGACGCCGGTCAGCGACAGATCCGCCTTGTCCCACTCGTTGTCGTGCAGGATCAGGTAGTAGCCTCCGTTCATGTTCTTCGGCGCGGGTCCGTCTGTGCCGTCGCCCAGCCTGACTTTGCGAATGGATTCGCGGATCAGGGGAAGGGTTACGCCAGAAGACGCCACGGTCGCAGTGCCGTTGTAGCTTCCATACAACCCCAGCAAGTCGGCGTCCAGCTGATTCGACAAGGCTTCCCCAGCTGACGGAATGACGGCGTCCAGATTCATACGCAGCCGTTCCGCCGACATGGAGTCGAGCGCCTGCTGCTGAATCATGTACCCGTCATAAGACCACGCGTTCGTGAGTGACGCTTTCGTGCCGCCTAGAACCGTGAAATTGATCGAATTCGGCTGCGTCGCAGCCGCAGTCGCGGTGCGCTTGTCCATCTTCGGTACGTGCAGTTCTTCCCCTGGAGGGAAGATATGCCGCTGTACCTTGTTGAACATTACCGATCGATTCTGAGCTTCGACCGATATCTGCGTACCGTACTGCTTCGGCGAAATGCCTGCCGCTTCCAGCAGTACATTAGTGGTTTCGCCCGCCATAGTGATTACCTCTTAGTGGCCTTCCCGCCGTGCATGGCTACGCCGGGCTGCACTACGCGATAGCCCGACTTGCTTTCCTGGTGTTCCAGAATAGCCGCGCCGTTCTTCGCCCAGTACTTCGCCTGGCCTTGCGGATTCAGTTTGGAAAGTGCCTTCTCGACGTTGACAGGATCGTACCGGCTCGCGGGCTCGCCGGTATCTGGATCGTTCCCGCCGTCGTCTGGTCCTAGGTTTACTGACGACAGAAGTTCGGGCGCATGCTGCTTCAGCGTTGCCACAGCCTTATCGGCTTCAGCATCTGGCTTTGAGAATTCCTTAACCAGAGCCAGCGCCTTGCGCATGTTCTTACCGTCCACGCCGCCTTCGGCCAGGTTGTCCCTGATCGAGTCCGTGCGATCGCGGTCTTCCCACTTCGCCTTCCACGCGACCTCGCTTTTCGTCACGGCTTCGCTTATCGCCTTATCCGTGCCGGTCAGCTTCTCGCGTTTCATGCCGTCGATTTCGGTTTGCTTTGCCGCCAGCGCCGTCGTGGCCTTGCCTTCCTCAACCTTGCGGACGGCGTCCATTATGACGTCGACTTCCGCTTGGTTTCGCATTTTGCCGTCTTTACCGTCGGCGTCCTTATCGGAGTTAGAGCCGCCCGACTTATCGTCGGAACCTCCCCCGTCGCCTGCATCATCTTCCGGGGCCATGACCCTTATCGGGTCGCCGAGCTGTCGTCTAAACATTGTCGTCAATTCCTTCCTTTTCGTCGTCTTCTTCCAGTTCGTCCACGACGGCAGCTTCTACCAGCTCCGTCGGGACGTCTTCAAAAGGCTGGTACATAAGGCCGTCGTCGCCGGGGTACGGTTTAGTGTGGATAAACGCGCCTTCCCGGATCTGACCGGGTATCCCTTCCGGGAACGCTGCGCACGTCCAGTCGCTAAGATAGTTGCGGCACGACAGGCACTGCGGGTGCGACGTGGCAGATGGACGTCCGTAGCTTGTTATCCTACCGCCCGCGATACCGAAATAGCAGCCGCACGTCCCGCACGTCCAGCCGCGCCCCGTTATAGGGTAGTTCGCATTAATGCGCCTATCTGTTCGCGTCCTGCAGTTCAGGCATATTCCAGCAGTGTCTGTTCGCGCCATGTTTATCCCCCTGCATCCTGTCGTATCCGAATGTCCTTACCGATTTCGATAGCTTCCCCGATTATCTTTATCATGCTGGCGGGCAGCCGCTTCCGTTCGGATCCCATGTACAGCGTGAAGCACTCCGCGAACAGCTCCGCATAGTCCGACTTCGCGTACTCGCTGACGACGCTTGCGACCTTGAACGCTTCCGTTCCTTCCGCGATCGTCTGGAACTGCATAGACTCGCCCACGCCCAGTTCCTTACCGCCGTACAGTCCGCCCAGCTTACGCCCACCACGGTATCCCGCCTTGTCTACGCTGACCTTGAAGTGCAGGGCGTGGCCGTATTCGTGCATCGTGACGGCGGAAACGTGATCGGCCTTACCGGCAGCGATAAGCAGATCGTCTGCGTGTGCGGAAGGCGCTACCGGATTCGCTATCTTCTTCTTCAACTGTTCGACGAACATTTCTGCGCGCTCTGGCGATCTGAACTTCCGCCACAGATAGCCGTCTTTATAGTCCGCCTTCTTCATGTCCATCACTTCCCTGGCCGCTGGGGATAGCGTAGCTTCCAATTCAGGCGCCAGCTTGACAGGCTTTTCTTTCCTGATAGGGATACGGCTATTCCCCTTCGCTATTTCCCTTTCCGCCCGTGCTATGACTTCACGGTTCGCCGGTACGTTCGCGCGTTCAGTCTTTACCCGCTTAAGGTACGCTTTGTGGTTCGTCGCTCGCGTCGCTGTGAACTCCTTCAGGCCCATGCGCTGCACGTCGCCCGCCTTGACTTCCAGCGTGTTATACAGCTTGTCGGCTGGCAGCGTGTGCGGGTACTTCGTGCGGGACAGTCCCCAGGTGTTCGTGCCCTGCCCCTTGATCCGTCCATACTTGACATGCGACAGACGGGGCAGTCCCTGTTCGTCGATCAGCTTCGTAAGCGTCTGGTTCACGGCATTAACAGCGTCTATATTCGCGTCTTTAATGTACTCGACGCCCTGCGGGGTTATCCCGCTGTGCTTGACGCCGGTCCCGCCTATGAACGATTCCGCCTGCTTCTTCGCCTGGCTGACGTTGCGGGCACGCGGCAGCTTCGGTAGCGTCCTAGGCTTCGGCGGTGTTACCGGGACAGGGGTAGGCTTCGGTCGTTCTGGCGGCGGCTCCACTGGCGGCGCTGCTGCCGGGTTGTCGTGCGGCCACAGATGCAGCGTAGATCGACACTGGAACTTCCTAGGTGGTCGCCCAGCTTGGCCGTCGCTGAATATCTGCTGATCCCACTTCGGCAGCGGCATAGCTGCCAGCCTTGACGCTTCCGCGCAGCCCTTCGTCGTGCGTCCGTCGAGCGGGTTTATGTTCACGTACAGCGCGTCTTCGCCGAACGCTTCCTGCGTCCATCCCTCATGCATGCGGTTGGCTGTCTCGCTGTTCGCGTCCCTAACGATACGGTTCGCGCGCTCGCGTAGGGCTTCGTTCGTGCCCAGTGATCCGCCGCGCGTAAACAGTTCTTCCATCTTCGCAGGGTCGCCGGGCAGGTTCTGGAAGCTGAAGGCTGGGTCTGACGCGATACGCTGCGCGACCTGGCGCTGCCCCATGCCTTCCAGTCGGCCCATAGTCAAGTGCCCACGCATGCGGTTCTTTAGGCCGTTCCCGACGCCGCTAAGTTCCTGCATCCAGTTATCACGACCCGACTGGAACAGGCCAGGTACGCGCCGTCTCTGGAAGGCGCCGAAGGACGCACGCAGGCGGTCGACTGTGGGCTCGCCATAGCTGAAGTAGGCGCCCAGTGTATTGTCGTTCAGGCCGTTCGATAGCACAGTGAAGTTATTCTTATACACGCCGTCCGCGCTCGACAGCATGGACCGAAGCTGCTTGTCCATTTCCGCGCCGATCCGGTTCAGCTCGCCAGTGGTACGAACTGCGGTCCCTGCGGGGTGCGTACCTGCGCCGACGGCGCTTACGATCGCCTGTGAGTATTCCGACAGCAGCCCATGGATCGACGACCCGATCGACGCGTCGGACTTCTTCAGGTATTCCAGCCAATGCTGGCGGCGGGCGATCGCCTCGCGTATGGCGCTATCGGTTACGCGAGGCACTGTCCCCCCCGCTGTCGTCGCCGTCGCCTGGCTTCTTCAGGTCCGGCGTATTCCCCATAGCCGGGAAAAAGGCGGCTTGGTTCTTCTTCTTTTGTTCTGCCAGCGCCAGCATGTACGCAGCTAGGCGCTTCGGGTCGTCCTTCGGGCGCGTCCACTTGTGCACGTACTCGACCAGCAACATGCGCCCATTGTCGACGTCCAGGCTGTCCTGCGTGCGCTCCGCTGCCCGGTCCATCGGTAGCGGGTTCTTCCTGAAGTCGTGCGTCCAGTCCAGCTGGCCTTCGCTGTACGGCAGCCCCAGCAGCATCCCGACCGGCGCCAAGATGTTCGACAGGTCTTCCATGAAGCAGCGCCCTTCGGTCGTCAGGGCTTCGTAGGCGATAAGGCTAATCATCCAGTGCCACTGGATCGACGTAGGCTGTTCAGGGCCCGCCGCGTCGCTCACAAGGTCGCCTGGCAGCTTCAGCGACATGCGCATGCTTTGCTTCGTCAGTTCCGCCAGCATGTTGCGGTGCTCTGCAAGCGGCGCGTTCGGCATGGCGAACTGGATCCCGGCGTCGGCCCCGCCCTGTCGGAACCAGAAGCGGCGATTCGGGCCCGTTCCGAACGTCCCCATGGGCCCCTGGAACTGACCCTGCGACGTCTGCGGCGTTCCCTTCACTTCTAGGTAGCTGAAGCCCTGACTGTTCGTGATCGTAAGCAGGATCGATCGCCTGTGGTTCAGTTCCTTCTGGTCGAGTACGGCGTCGATCAGTAGGGACTCGCCCCCGCCCAGCTTTGCAAACGGCGGGCGCCCGAATGCGTGTTCGTGTGCCTTGTCATCCAGTACGTCTTCCAGCACTTCCCCGGTCGCGCTGATCCAATCCCAACGATCCGCAGACCACAGCCGCCACTTGTGCTTCTTCGTTCCATCTGTGGTCTTATAGCTGCGCGCTTCGACAAGGCCGACCAGCAGCGCCGGGTCGCGGGGGTGCCAGATCGGGTAGCATTCGTGCTTCCGCATGACGGCCAGGCCGACGCTTGCTACCAGTCCGGTCGTCTCGTCGTAACGCGGGAATACCTTGACCCACGCAACGCCGTCGATCACGCGGTACGCAGCTGCCAACATAGCCAGTGCTTCGAAGTCGTTCGCCGTCATGGTATCCGCGAACCACTGATTTATCGTCTGCGAGTCCGCGAAGTCGTCCAGTTCCTTGCCTTCCATAGCCGCCATGACTTGCGTCAGGAAGTCGGGTATAGCCTGTTCGCGCTTGAAGTACTGTGATCGTGGCATTTCGCCGAACAGCAGCCAGGATATGATCGCCGTACCGAAGCCGCATACCGGCACGTTTGCGAAGTACTCCCTGCGTGCGTCATACTCCGCCGGCGTCTCGATCTTCCCCCGACGAAGCAGTGCTGCTGCCCCGATACCGCCCTTAGCTGCGACGCGGATATCGGCCAGGTCCGTCTCGACCTGTTCCGACCAGTCGTCCAGGTTTACCTTCACTGCGTCTTCCGCGTGCGACGCGATCGACTTCAGTACCATTTCCAGCGGTAAGGACTTCGTCAGGGTCGCCATTACTTTGCCCCTTGCTTAGGCGTTTCGCGCAGCGCAACAGATAGCGACATGGCTTCGCCGCCTATGATCGCCTGGACTGCGCGGCTCCTACGCATGCGGTCTACCAGTCGTGACGCCTTCTTGGACATAGACGTGCGTGCCGCGCGGGCGTCGAAGAACTGAGCAAACACGAAGTCGTCAGCGATCTGCGGGCAAGCGTCGCAGCGCCGACGGTGTCGGCCTGTGCGCTTGTTCATAAGGAAGCGCGACTTCTTCAGGCGACGGCGGCACTTGCGGCACGTCTTCGTCTGGCTCACTTGTGCCACCAATCGCCGCCGTCTGCGTAGTATTCGGCGCACGCGGCTATCAATCGTTCCAAGATTCCGCGCGGGACTAGATCGCATACCACGCCGTCGTGCGTGTTCGGCTTCGTAAGCCTGATCGTCTCCTGGCACACACGCAGCGCGGCCATTTTGACTTCGTGCGCTGCTAGTGCTTCAGACAAGGCGTCTAAGTCTCGGGTCATTGTCTGCACTCCTGTTCTCTAGTCCTTCTCGACGTACACTAGCCAGCACTGCACTGCAGTCGCAGCCGCCGTTCCGGTAATGTCCGTGTTGGATATGATTACCTGGAAACCGTCAGCGCAGAAGCCAAGCGGCGTAGCGTCGTCCGTCTGCGGTATCAGGCTCAGAACGGAATAGGCTCCGCTCGTATATGGAAGCAGCGCCCCCTGCGTCGTCTCGATTACGTTACCGTCTATCAAGTACTCAATAATAACCTTCAGGCTGTCTGTCGAAGCTGCGGTATACGTGAAGGCAAGCCAAGCCTGCGGCGTCGAGTCGGCGTCGCCCACTCCGTCAGAAAGGCAGGCTACGTTGTGCAGGTACTCAATTCTGGTCGTATCGGCGCCTTCGTCCGCGATCGTCCATGAGAACGTTCCGCCGATCTCGGCCAGCTTCTTCGTTATCGTCCTGGCACTGGCAGGAGTCGCAAGCGCGACGGCTACGATAATCGAGCATAGAATCAGGATCCGTTTCATTGTCGTTTATCCTTCCGGTTTGTCGTTTCGAAGCCAGCGTACTTGTCAGGGGTAATCCCTGCTTCACGCAGTAGCTTATCGCGCAAAGGCCGTTCGTGTTCCTTCAGCATGGCGACGGCCAGAGCGACACGCCTACGCCTGCGCCTGTCGGCCAGTGGTCGCATAATACGGTCGTGTACCTGCTGCAGTAGGGCCATGGCGTCTACGTGTCGTGCAGCGCGCGTCATAGTCTTATAACCCCCTCGCTGTTCATACCGAACGCTTCGATAAGAGCGGCGGCGGCTTTCGGGTACGCCTTCTTCAGCGTCAGGTAGGCCGAATGTATCCCTGCTTGTTCCCCTCGATACCATGACACAGAATCCCCGGTTTCACTTCGGCTCGCTTTCCATCTTGCCGAAGGAATGCCGGGCGGCGGCGGCGGTGGCTTGATATTGCGAAGCGCGTCTTCGCACGTAATGGATCGCTTCGGCGTTAGCTTATTCTGTTTCTGTTTCATTACCGCACCCCCGTTGCCTGGTTAATGGCGTCCCAGCCGGACTGGTCGAGTACGCCGCGCACGCCCCAGCACGCCAGAAGCACTTCGTCCACGAAGTCGTCGTGGCCGCCTTCCAGCGAGTCGAAGCGCGTGTTTCCTAGCTTCGTCTTCATTTCGCCGAAGTCCTGTAGTTCTTGCTTCTGCCGTCGAGCGATAGCGTCCTCGTCTGCGACGGACGTAGGTTCCGGTCGGAGTAGCAGCAGCTGTCCCGTTTCTCCCAAGTTGACAGCGTGATCGACTTGTTCCTCTTTAAGCCTAGGCGACTGAACCCATGGCGTAACAAGTTCGTGCGGAAGCCGAAGCATGATCCTATCGACGGACGATATACGGGCTGTCGCGTCGACGTGGAGCTCGCCCGGATACCGTTTACAGAAGGCTGTAATCCGGTCTTCCTGGCGCTGCCAGTCCGCGTCAGACCATCCGTCGAGTGCGACCTGAACCAAGCGACCGTCCCTAGTGATGTAGAACGCGCCCAGCGTCGTCCAGTCATTAGTCCGGCCCAGGTCCAGCCCCTTGTAGTAATACCGCCCGCGAACGGGGTCGCGTGGCTTTCCGGTACATATCCGATCAAGGTAGCGGAACAGCCCGGCGCCTTCGGGAACAAGTTCGGCCCCCTGGTTAGCACGCCAGCGCCTGTCGCTTACGCGCCGCTTGATCCGTACAAGGCGCGCCAGTTCTTCGTCGCCCAGCTGCGTATTGTCCCAGGTGGGGACGTTGTAGAAGATCAGGTTCGGGTCGCCTGCCTTGCCTGCCCGGTACAGCTCCCGATATCGCTTGCCTGGTCGTTGCGTAGGCGTCCCGTTCGCTATCACGATCGATCGACGGCCAGGGGAAGCGCGGCGATCGTCCAGCTTGTTCCATGACTCCTCCGGTAGCTTCGCCGCTTCGGTTACGTGCATGGAGTCGGGCCCAGCGCCGACAAGCCGATCGGGCTGCCAGCCTGACTTGAACTCGATCAGTATGCCCGTGCCGTCCAGGTCTTTCGGGTCCGACGCTTCTAACCATATGCACTGGCTCCCCTGTGCCCTGCGTATCTCCACGTTCAGGCCTTGAATCGATCGCACGTACTCGCGCCATACTTGTTCGTAATCGTCCGACGTAGGCGCGATCACCCAGGAATGAACCAGCGGCGTTAGTATGGATCCTGCCGCCTTGCGCTCGACGTGCAGCTGCAGCAAGCCGTACAGGTTTAGGGCTGTGGTTACAATGTCCTTCCCTGATCGGGGCCCGCCTGCGAACAGTGCTTCGTCTGGCGTGCCCGGTCCCCATAGCTCGTCTCGCCGATCCCACGCCTTCCGCTGCCAGGCCATAGGCTGCATGCCGCCCCACAGCTGATAGACGACTGGCGCAGCCGCAGGCATTATCCCGCACCGTTCCCGCCCGTCCCTTTGTCCGCTGCGTTCCCGCCACGGCCTGCCAGTATCGCCAGCAGCTTCTTGTCCTGATCGACTGGCACTGCGGTCCCTTCGGGCAGGAAAACCAGCACGCGTTCGCCTGTACCGCTGTCGGTCAGGTGGTGGTTCTCTCTGTACTTCTGCGGGCGCATGCCCTTCAGCATGAACATTATCAGCACGTCGCTGTACTTACGGATACAGACGGCGTTACCTGCTTCGTCCTTCGTGATCTGCCCTTGGTACACGATCGGCTCGTCGACGCCGTCGTGACCCCTGCGGAATGCTTCCCGTTCCAGGGAGTCGGCTGCAGTGTCTGCGCTGTCGGCCCATGCGTCCGCGAATGCTGCTTCTTCGTTCTTGTAGCGATAGGCAGCTGAACGAGAA
>SDBT01018031.1_pt1 | contig 11115 bp, 7 predicted proteins | sample 2277101 | NCBI WGS metagenome assembly SDBT01 (sample SAMN10404973, study PRJNA504765) | marine sediment metagenome | isolation source: marine sediment core GS10_PC15, 103 cmbsf | place: Arctic Ocean: Southern Knipovich Ridge | collected 2010 | reverse complement strand
AACGCGCTCAAGTCGTCTCACTTGAATATTCCCTAGTTTATTCATATTCGAATAGATTTTATCATAAATCCCTGCTTCCCAGAATGAATAGAATACAATTTTTTTATCTTGGTTTTTAAAAGCCCATTCTGAAACATGTGAAAGTACTTCTTGAAAGAGTGATGGTATTGGTAAATAAATATAAGCTACATCTTTTGTATTAGAAATAAGAGAAGTAATGATGTTAATTAACGCCTCTCTTCCGTAAAAAACTTCGAGGTTTGAAACTAATTTAGGATAAATGTCTTCTACAAAGATTTTAAAATCGTTTTTATCCATATTTTCATCGGTAAATGATTTCACAAACTTTTTTTCGAAATTCTTTGAAGAAAATCTTTTTTCGCATCCTCTGGAAGCTTATTGGAATATATTTCTACGGTGGCAAGGGTGTATTTTAAAAATTCCTCATTTTTGGAAAGAGTGAATTTGAGGTCTTCTAAAGTTTAACAAAAATATTCATTTTTCCAATTCTGGAACTTTTCTTTCCATTCAGGAGCCTTCTTTCTAATTTTTTTAACTCCGTACTCCATAAGAATATCGAACAACATCTTAACTGTTCCTTTTATTAGTTTATTGACTAATTCTTCTTCGAGGTTATCTTCTCGTTTCATGTCATCAAGGAAAATTCTTATTTTATTAATTAAAAGATAGTGATTTATTAATTTAAACATTTTTCGTAGGAAATCTTATTATAGATAAGTAATGATTCATATGATGCTTTAGTAACACTTCATACAGTAATTCTTTTTATATCTAGAATAGAATAATATAAGTAAAGTAACAAAAAAATAGATGTATAAATATGAAAAATAAATGTCATCAAGAATTAGCAAAATTGGTAGCTACTTCTGGTCTTGTTGAGTTTAATCAAGACCAAATTTCTAAATTAATCCAAGCATCCATAGAACCTGACGAAACTAATAAACAAAGGATTATGGAAAATATTATAGATGCCTTGACTATCCCGGTAGAATGGTTAATCAATCACACTGTCAGGGCAAAAAGTTTAGCTATTCGGTGTGTTTGGAGTGCTTATGAATCAAGACGGAAAAATGATCCTTCTTGGACACACTACTTGGGATGGGCTTTCCATTACATAGCTGACTGGGGAACTCCACAACATTCTCCAATCTCAAGGTCAAACCCCATTCCAGCCATGACAGGTTTAGGAGCAATCATTGGAGGTGTTTTAGGCGGGTTATCTAAAGAGGGTAAGGATTTAGGTGAGGTTTTAGGAGGAATTGCTAAGGGAGCATTAATTGGTGCAGGTATCTCTGGTGTGGCTGGAATAATTGGTCTAGTAATTGAACATAATGAATTTGAGATTCAATGTGATGCAAGATGGGATAGCAATTTAAATCTAATCAAGAAAAGCTTTAACAAGATTAAAGAACAATTTATTCCGCTTAAAAAAATAGGTCTAGCGTTTGAAAATCTTGAGAAATTATTAGATAATTTACGTTTTGAATGTAATAATTTACGACCAGATTGGATATTTAAGAGTTCTGACATAGATTATTCAAATTACATGACTAGTATAGCAGGAATAATGAGTTTTGCATGTCAAATAGTAGTGAGGTAATTTTTTTGACTGAAGAAATTGAAGATATTATAGATAATTTAAAACCTGGACAGATTCAAATCATTGAAATGTTTGATCCCGAACTTGACTTTGGGAGACCAATTCCTTCTTGGGAGCTAAAATTAAGAATTACCAAAGGTAAAATGCGTATATATGCAGGACAATCCGTTTATCCTCCTTTAAATGCCTTAATGGATTTAGGAATTTTAAATAAACTTGATGGAACTACGAATTACATGCTAACTAAATTGGGTGAAGAAATCAGAAAAATGATCACACCAAGAACCGAAGAATCCATCCCGACTAGTTCAAGAGAACGAATGAGTTTTATCCAAGAGGAGATAAGCAAGAGAAAATTGTTTTCTAAAAATGAATATGCTATGAAGACTTGGACAGAAATGTACATTTTAGTTACCCAGAAATTTTGCTCCATACTAAAAGAAGAGAGTGAGATTTCTCAAAAGAGATTTGTAACTGCTCTTGGTCTTACCACATGGAACTCGTTTTATCAACCCAAGTTAATAAGCATTAAGGATTTTCTTAATATGTTACATTTTTCTGAAATAATTGAAAAAAGCCATATCTATGTTATTTGCCAATATTTTCAATGGAAATACTTTCCCTTAGATAAAGATTTATGGTTTGTGAGTAAAAATCTTAGTTTTTGGAGGGAAAGATATAATGATTTATTCAGATATAACTTTTATCAATCTCTAAAAAAAACTTTAGCTAATAGTTTGAAGGATTTAGATGATATCGCGCAACTGACAAAGAAATCATTGAGAAATAGGAAAAAAATTGTTAAAAAATCGATTTCTGATTTAGCAAATGAGATACTCTTTCAGAAAGGTCATTATTGGGACAAAAAATATAAAAATGATTTTAATTGGATAAAAAAAAGGTTAAATTTGATTTTGTTTTAGACGAGAAGTTTTAACACGGGACTATTTAAAGGTTCCAGATATTACTACTCCAAAATTAAGTTTATGTTTTATCCCCCCTAATTTTACTTATAAAGGTCTGTAATGCTCGTTTATCTTGATTATTAAGTCTATTCTTTAAGATAATATCTTCATAGTTGAGTTTTTCTAAGATTATGACCAATTCAAATAAGAGTTCCTCCATTGAATCAAAATCTTCATTAATTTCAATAATTTTATCAAAAAAAGAATTAATGATCTTGAAAAAAAGTAATAATTGGTCAAGTTTGGATTCATTAAATATTTCTACTAACATATTCCATTTATCGTGAATGAAAAAAAGTTGCGAGTATAATAAGAGTTCTAAAAAATACCTACTTGGATAATTTTTTATACTGAAAGGGAGGATTGCCTTAAAACCATCTAGACGATATTTTAAAAGTGTTTCTGGAGGATTACCATCAATTTCGTAACGCACTTTTAAATTTGCCCAGTAATCAAGAAAGATATGTTCGAAAATATTTAAATCAATCTTCATTAGGTTAGGATAAAAACATTTAGATTCAGCATAACACCTTTCTAAATCTTTTTTTGTTATCTCATTAGGATTTTTATCCATTAAAATGTGTCTAGTGTCCTTTGAATATAAATAGAAAATGCTTTTCATTGTTATCGTGTGTCCATACTCGTGATTCGCAATTTCTCTAATATAATCTTCTAAAAATTCGACACTCCATTCTGAATTGGTGAGAGTATTTTCTTTTATGAACTCATCATTAAACCTAATTTCTATGACTTCATCCGTCCAGTTCTCTTGAACAATGGCATTTTCTTTGAATAAGAAATGAGGAAATACCCCCTTTTCATTGTCTTCTGGAAAAAATAATTCTCTTTTTTCTTCAAACCGCTTGTAGATATCATTGAAATCGTCCTTAAATGTTCTTTTAATGAAATCCAAATTCTTCATTGGTATAAATAAGGTTGTTATTGGTTTTTATTAAAAATACCAAAAGACAAAAATCCAGGGCGGGACAGGGGTCATGGATTAGGATTAAGAGAAAAAAAATATGTTTTTCACTCTGTTCCCATGCTCTTTCCTCTACAGAATCGTCAAATTATTACTGCTTACATGGGATTCCTTTTTTTTTAATTTATCTGAAATATGAAAAAAATCTTTAGAAATTCGAATTTAGAAATTCATTTTGATGTTTTAAAGCTATAATTAATAAAATTGAAAAGTTCCCTTGCTATTTTATTAAAAGAGTAAAGTCTTATTCCATGTTTTTATTATGAAAAGGATAAAGATAGCCAAGATATATTATACTGGATGTCTAATATGAAGATTAAAGGAAAAAATATACCATTTAATTAAAGTGAAGGTAAAGGCTATGCAAACTATTACTGAATTTTCATTTTCTGAAGTTGTCTTTGAAGAATTCCTAATTGAATATTACACGAATATATTAAGAGAAATTAAAAAAAGAGGAAACCGTAAATTTAAAGTGGAGATTATTGAGAAATTACTCCAAAAAAACCTATTTCTATTGAGACGTTTGAAAGATCCAGGTTTTCAAAGATTTCTTTCGAAAGAAATTTTAAAAGATATAGGATTCTTTAAAATTGCTACACAGTATATAAAAAGGATTATATCGACTAAACTTATGAATTCTAATTTCTTCTTCGACCCATTTTCAAAAAGAGAAGATTGGTTTCCTTTTTATAACCCAAAATTCACACCTATTTTTCCAACAACAGAAGAATTATCAAGAATTAAACCTTTTAACGAAAAAGTAGAAAAATATTTGGAACATCAACTCAATTTAGCAAAAATAGACGGTGACTTGGAAAAAATAAAAGCAATCGAAGTTTTAATGAAAGATTTTGATAAAATGAGTTATTCTATGAGAGAACTTTTAATAGATCCATTTTCTTCAGATCCTATAACATTGAATTTCATTTTAAAATATGAAACAATATTAAAAAATCAAAAACTAAAACTCAACGAATTGTATAATAAGCCACCAAGAAGTATTTTCTCTTCTAATTTTTTTCTTTACCAAAGTCCAGAGAACGAAGAATTAATAATTGAAATTGTAAAAATAATATCAAATTTTTTAGAAGTACCAAAGGAACAGGTAATTGTATTAAATAAATTGATTAAAGATTTAATAGTTATAATTCAATTTAAATGGTTTGATCTTAAAACTGCTGAAGATAAATGGAGATTACTTGATGCAGAATACCATTATATGTTATCAATAGATGATTATCAACATCTTTATACCATATTTGAAGTTAACTACAAAAAAGAATTTGACGAGAATCTATTAAAACAGTTTTTTGAACAAATGTATGATATAAAGCAAATTAAAAGAGAAGAACCCGCGGAATATTTTGTAAAAGAGTATGAAACTTTGCATTCAGGTGTGAGTAAAAAGTATCCAATAATTTATAATATAATAATGGCTTGTTATAGAAATGGATATTATCAAAATTGTATAAATGGCTATAGTTTTCTTCTTAGTTTAAAGCTTAATCCTGAATTGAGAGCCTTTTTTTATAACAATATAGGATTCATCCATTTAGAACAATGGAATTATCAAGAAGCCTTAGATTGCTTTAAAAAGGCGTTTAATTCAATTCCAGACGATTTTCCACATATAAAGACAGTTATTCAAAAAAATCTGGGCGAATGTCATTATCATTTAGGAGAATTATCAAAATGTATTGAAACTTTTAATGATATTGAAAAATCTGCTTTAAGTTTAGATGATATACCTAAATATCGTATTTTATATAATTTAGGATGCTCATATGAAAATCTAGAAAAATTTAATCAGGCTTGTAAACTATTTTTAAAAATTACATCAAGCGATATAAAAAATAAAGAAATAATGGATCAAGCGTACGAGAAGTTTGAATTTTATGAGAGATTTCGCAGAGATGATCACTCCTTAGACTTAGAAAAAATTAAAAATTCATTTTCTTCGTCTTTTTTAAGAAAAATCAGAATTTTCTTTTTAAAACAAAAGAATCAATTCCAATTTAGGTTTGCTGAAAGAATAATGAAAAGTGGTTTAGAATATGCAAAAAGAGCTAAAATTACCATAACAATTAATCTAATCTTTGAAGAATTGGCAGAATTTTATATTTTAACAAAAAATTTAAAAGGATTTTGTGAATTGTTTTTAGATTTGGATTTTGAAATAAAAATCCCTAAAATTCAAATTTTCACCGGAGTTCATTTCTTTTTACAAGGTGATCTTGAAGAAAGTGTAAAAATATTTTCTAAGTTTTACCAAAATTATTTAGACATTGATCATAGAGAATTTTTACTTAGTCTATCTCCCATTTATGAGCTTCTTCCTAATAAATTTAGCCCTAATATAGTAATGCCTCCAATATTATGGTTTATTAAACCTTTGTTAAGTTTTGGATTTAATTTAAATATTAATTTTATTGAGAGGATAATTGACACCCAAGACAGAATTGATGATAAAGGAACACTATTAGTAGATATAGGACAGATATTTGATCAATGTAAAAGCATTGAAGAAAGTCTTAATTATTATGAAATGGCAAGTAAATATATAAAAGATGATATTAACCAACATTTAGTCATATATTCTAATATAACTGGAGTTTATGTAGGTTTGGATGATTTTGAGAAAGCTAAAGATAATATCAACAAAATTTTGAGAATTTTTGATAAGGAAAAAATAGATAGCGAAATAAAACCATTGGTAGCTGAGCATGTATTGGTAAATATTGCACTATTTTATGAAAGTATATTTGATTTTCCTAATGCAATCAAAATTATCAATAAAGCGCTTAACTTCTCTGATAATCTCGATTTAATAGAAAAGAAAAAAGAATTTGAAAAATTAAATCAGGAATTTTTATATTATAATTCGATTGAAGATTCAGAAGTAAAGAATCTACTATTTACTTCAGATATGATTTTTAAAAAAATATCAGAAACTTCCCTTGAGATAGATTATTCTTTAATAATTTTGGGATATTGTAAAGCTATTGAAATTCTCTTAGATAAAAAAATTACTAAAAAAATTGATTTAAGTGATATATTGGAACCATTTTTTGAAAATAAAAATAGTAAACGAATAAAAAATAATGTCTGGAAATCTCTACCGTTCGTTCTTAAAGTAATACTAGACTCATCTAAATCTAAATCCCTGGGTATTGGCCAATGGGCTTTTATTTTAAAGGATTTAGTAAAAAAGAATTATTTCGAGAAACAAAAACCAATTTATTTTGAATTTTTATGTAGAATTGAGAAACATCTTAATGAACAACAGGTTAAAACAATTAAACAAGCCTGTGAAAATCTTTTTGAATACAGAAATCAATCAGTACATACAAAATTTCATTCAAAAGATGACTTTTTAGTTGCAAAACCAAGGATTGTCTCAAATGTAAATAATATAATGTCAATATTTCAAAAAAAGTAGAGAAGTTGAGAACCTAAAAATTGTTTAAACATACTTTTAAAATTTAATTATCAGTAGAATCCACTCGATTTAGACAATCAGGAAGAAAATCTTCGTAATCTTCAAGTAACATTAATCTTCCTGTTTTCTCCACGAATCCAGAATAGATTTAATATCGATTGGTGTGTGTTCTTTATTCCATTCTTCATAGAAAGATGTATCTTGACTAGATGGAGTAGGATCAGGAACATCTAATTTTATTCTAGAAGGCATTATTACCGAATCTCCTAATAAAATACATTCACCACGTCGTAAAGTTGAAAACATACTTATTATCCCACTTATATTCTCAGGAAGCAATCTTTTTACATAAGATTGATCGTCAGGGTTGGTAATCCTCAAACACATGAAAGAATTACACTGAGAAAGAATTGTCGCAGACACTTCTCTAGGTCTTTGAGTTACAACAGTAAGACTAATCCCATATTTTCTTCCTTCTTTAGCTATCCTTTCTGCTGAAGTCCTAGACGCAGCAAAAGAAACATCTCTTTCATTAAGGTATGAATGAGCTTCATCACAAAAAATGGAAATAGGATATGTTTTTTCGTTTAACCGTTTATACCAATAGCAAAAATCGAATATGCACCTTAGTAATAAGGAAATAACCGAGTTTCTAACTTCCATAGGTATCGGGCTGATATCAATGACAATAAGCTTTTTGCTTTTCACATCGTCTTCCCCCAGTAATTTTTTAAATAGATCCTCCATAGAAGCTGAAGTTGTGTATTTTGTTGGTTTAAATATTAAATCATAGCGTTTATCATTTAAGCGAGATTCTATACGAGTAATTAATCGAGTAAATTGTCCAAAATATGGTCCTTGTTTAAATTTACCTGCTCTCGCTCCTGGAACCATTTGATTATCTAATTGTTTAAATTCTTCGATAATCGATTTAAAATCAAAATAAACAGGAGTGTCTAAGGTTATTTTAGGAATATTCAACGCAATATTTTCTTCATGGTCTTCCTTAGCTTTTTGAAGTAAATCTCTAAATACAGCTACTTGATTTGGGGCGGAAAACTCTGATTGATCAATCATCAGTCCTAATAACTCTTGAAAATTCATTAACCAATAGGGAAATTCTAGCTCTTTAGCACTAATATAATCAGCGTATTCTTCCTTAAAGGAGGTTTTGTATTCTCCATGTAAATCTAATAATAAAACAGTTGATCTAGGAAATTTTGCGAGTTTCTGTAAAATTGATGCTACCGTCCACGATTTACCAGTCCCTGTTTGACCAATTATCGCAGCATGGCGTCCTAAAAAATAATCTAAATTAATAGTAGCTTTCTGGTCTGGAATTTGTGATAATTTTCCAAGAGTAAAATCCCCTTTTGCGTAAGACTGATATATTTCTTCTAATACATTCATAGTTACAGCAAAAACTTTTGCGTTCACTGTTGGTAAAATGTCGGAACCTCGTTCAAACTTTCCGGAGGGATCAATAGTACCGATGGGAACAGCTGATAAAACTCTTGTAGGATTCTCAATTAAATAACTTTCTTCTTCCTCAGCTTCTTTAATATCTCTTTGAAGAATTGATTTTTCACGCATTTTAATATCAGATATCATACCTAAAAGATTACCCTTTGGAAGTGAAATTAGAACAAAACTACCTGGCTGTCCTATAATTAGAGGGTATGGTTCCTCTTCAGTAATTATATCGATACACATATCTTCTGAAACACCTATACATAAGTCTTCACTTTCTATAAGATCCAATAAAGAAATCTCGACTTTTCCACCATAAACCCCAATTACTTTTCCTATTTGATAATTTACCATCCTAATCATTCTACTCCTGCTTTTTCTGCTAATTCATTTGCTAAATAATTAAAATCCCATAAATTCGTGGTCTCACTAACTAAATTGCCTTTAAGATAATGATTTTTTTCAGTTAAATAATTGAAACCTTGAAATTGTTTGAATTCGGCTAAAGTAGTAGGTTCATTCTTAAAAGTTGCAAATAATCGAAGTTTTCCTGTACGAAGTTTTGGAAACAATATACTATCGTTTATATGGTTATCTCTTAAACTACTACCACAACTTATTAGATATCTACATTTTGAAGTTCCAATAATATTTGAAGCATAAGAAAAAAGATGATTGTAAGGATATGCTAAGGTTTCTCTAATCTTTTGTGTCTTGGGTACAATAATCGAATGTTGTTCTGGACTTATTGTAGATAAATCTCCCAGCTCATAAATATTATTATTATTTTTAACCCACGATATTGACCCATGTAACTTGATTAAATTAATATATGGTTCAGAAAACTCATAAAATCTTTGATTAGAAACATGACCATAAATTAATTTAAATCTTGTTGCATCAAAATATCTATATGTAGTACCAACAAAACCATTATACACTGGAATCTTTGCGGAAAGTGCTGCTTTTTCTATTGTAAGATCGTAATTTGTAGTAAAAATGTGTATACATGTTGCTTTAGGTCCAATAAGAGATTTCAAGGCTTTAAAAAACTTAATATGTATATCTGGGGTAGGCTCATCTACCGATTTAATTGTGTTAATTATACTATCGCGTATTGTTTTTTCTAATTCCAGCAATTCAGCATTTCCACTAGAAAGTGAATATTTTGAAATAATATCAAAAATTTTTTCAATATCTCTTATCAAATTTAAATTCAATAAATATTCAAGACCGTTTATTTCTCACCACGTACAATTGCAGGCGGAAGGAATTCTATTAGAAAAGCTCGGATTCGACGTAAGTTCGCTCTATTATCTGATCGTAATTGCTCCTATACACGCCGACCGCGACTCCAAGTTTTTAAGCGACGTTCCTATAAAAATTTTTGATAAGATAACGCCAAATACTGCTGAAGTTCACGAGAAATTTAGGGATATAAGCGCACATCTCTACAAATTTAATAAAAACACTGCGAAAAAAAATGTTAACTGGGCACTAGAATATTGGAAACAGGAACGAGTTGCTCAATTAACAAAAAATAAAAACAAGTGCAGAAGGTGTGCGTATAAAAATTCATGTGAATAGTTTATATTCTTTTTATATTCTTTATTTGCGTTCTCTTCCAATCAGTTAGCTTTTTTTCTTCTAAAGTATTTAAGAACAAAGAGTTTGTTTTTGTATTCGTATTTATTATACTAGTACGTATTAGATTCACAACCTGAGATTCAGAACAATATTATTCTCTACATTCCTCAATTCAGGACTGTATTATTATGGCCTCAACATAATAACGAAAAAGATAACCGCAAAAACAAAAAAACGATTGAAGAATAACAGAGAACTTTATTAAAGGAAATATACGCTCGGTTACAATATTCCACGCACTCAGGACAATAGCTTACTGGCTTCTTTATTTCAAAGATTTCAAAATTTCGAGTAAAGGTCGCACATTCAGAGCAAGTTCGTTTTTGGTAGCGAACGCACGTAGCAATTGCTTCCTTCTCGGGATGAAATGCACATTCATTTTGAGAGTTTTTATTCATTTCTTCCATATCAACCTTTTCTCACAAGTGTGTCCTCTTTAATTAAATTAAGACTATTCTGATTTTAGAGTGAGCAACTTTTTTTCGTCTATCACTGCGTATTTCTTCGGCGAGCTGTGGTTCATCGCTTTTAGCGCCCCCTCTCGCTCTAAAAACGCTAACGCTCTGCTATAAAAGTTAATAGCGCTTTTATTGCTCCCGTCAACTCCGTAAAGCCTTCTGATATTTCTCACGCTGACCTGCCGATACACTTTCTCCCGCTTCAACTGAAGGATAGCGTTAATAGTTCTGCTTAGGTACTTGGGACCTTTCAAAGGATTACTCATTTCTCAACCTCAGTATAGATATCGTTTGATGCGATATAAATATTTTTCACTATTAGTTCAACCAATTTTAAACCCTCACAAAGAATTAGAGTTTTCCAACCTCTTGATAATAAGACTCTGTTTTAAAATTGGTTTTAAATGAATAATTAGTATCCTCCCTTAATCCTTTTAATTCATACAGAAGTTCAAGATATTCAAAGGGAATTATTGATCTTTGAATTAATTTATCTTCAATCAAATTTATCAAATTCTTATGGGATATTT
>SDBT01018030.1_pt1 | contig 11115 bp, 11 predicted proteins | sample 2277101 | NCBI WGS metagenome assembly SDBT01 (sample SAMN10404973, study PRJNA504765) | marine sediment metagenome | isolation source: marine sediment core GS10_PC15, 103 cmbsf | place: Arctic Ocean: Southern Knipovich Ridge | collected 2010 | reverse complement strand
GATAAACAATGACGCTGATATCTTTTATTCATTAAGTTATTTTAATTTTCAAGATATATCTAAGTTTAACGCTCAATTTGTTAAAAACCTGCAATTAAACAACATAGATTATTATCGTCTAAAACCAAATCTTTTCTTTATTGAAGAGAAAATTTTATTTTTAATATTAGAGGATAACAATTTAAAAGAAATTAAAAAACTACTAGAACATTTTTTCTCGCAATATTTCATATTCATTTTAATTTTGAATCAAAAAGAATATAGAAAGCTAATTGAATCTAATGAAGTAGGCTTGTTAGATAATTTAAAAATTCTTAGCTTTAAAGATTTTGCTATCCTTGATTTCTTGGAGCTGCACAAAGAAAATTTATTAAAAAATACCTAAATCGATAGCGATATCTTGAGCAGAATAATTTGGGTGGAGTTTAATCAAAGCTTTTTTTTCTCCTTTTGGTGTTATGATTGTATTTACCTTGATCACTTTTACATTATGTATTTTCTCTATTGCTTGCTTTATCTGGCTTTTATTAGCTTTTTTATTAACTATAAAAACTAACTTATTTTCTCTCTCAATAATATCGAAGGTTTTTTCAGTTATCAAGGGCCTTTGAATAATTTTATAATAACTTTCCAAGTTAAACTAACACCTCGTACTTTTCTAATTCACTAAAAGCGGATTGAGTCCATAGAACTAATCGCCCTGGCAACCCTCCAGGTGCTAAATTTGCGATTGACAAGTTTTCTATTTTTCTAACATCTATACCCGGAATATTTCTTGATGCTTTAATCACTCCGAAATCTTCCTTAATTACGATTAGAACGCTCTTCTTATTTTTATATTTTCGCCCCCGTCTCTTCCCTTTTCCGGCTCTAATTTTTTTTCCTTGTTTTGCTCGAAACAAATCTTCTGCTAATCCTAGTTCTGTGAGAATTGAATACAGAAATTTAGTTTTTTTAACTGTTTGTATTTTATCATCGATTACTAAAGGAACTTCAGGAATATTTTTAGTTATATGGCCTCGCTTTTTTATCCAATCTAGATCACCAGAAGCTGATATCGCAGAAATTATAGATAATGTGTTAATTTTTTTATTTAATTTTTTTTCAACAATCTTAGCTGCTTTTATTGGGTGAGCTCGTCTCCCTCCTTTTGCAAAAGGTACTCTTCCAGCATTTCGAGATGTGGGAAATCCAGACCCTTTAATTCGTGGTGTCCTTGACATTCCATGTCCTGTACCCCAACCTTCAGCAGTATTTCTTAAACCTGCCCTTTTATTTCTTCCTTGAATTTGTTTATTCTTACTCGAAGAAACTTCACTTGCTATCTGAATAAGATCTTTTCGAGGCTTTACCTTGAATAATAGCGGTATATCAACTAGGTCTTTCTTGTTACCATCTAGATCATAAACATTAACTTTTTCCATAGAATCACAATCTTTAATTATTTTCTTTGTTGACTTTCTCTACTAATAAATGTTATCTCAGGCGATTTAACCGTAAAGGATTTTATGGGTCTTATTGTTTTTCTTATTCTCACTAATCGATTTTTTGGACCAGGTATAGAGCCTAAAATAAGAAGATAATCACCATTTATATTTCCATATTTAACAAAACCTCCCTTCGGGTTAATTTCTTCTTCGTTTTCTCCGATTACCATAATCCTTTTATGATATTCTGTCCTCTGATGAAATCCTAATTGTCCCGGACGTGGAACGGTATAAAGCACCCTAGCAGGATGCCAGGGACCAATGCAAGCAACAGCTCTCCTTATTTTACTGTTCTTCCTTGTTAGTATTTTAACGCCAAATCTTTTCACAGGACCTTGGAATCCCTTTCCTTTAGTGACTGATAATATATCGACTAACTCTCCTTCGGTTAACACATCTCTAGCTTTAATTTCTTTTCCGAGTAAATTTAGAGCATAAGCAAATTCTTCTTTTGGACTTCCAATGGAATTTAATTTAATTTCAATAAGATCTGGCTTTTTTCTTGGTAAGGATGTAAGATGGGGTTGCGTTTGAAAAAGCCCTCTAATTTGGCAATTGTAATTAAGGGCGTTTAACAATTTTTCTTTATGCCCCTCAAAATCATACTGTTCTTTAATTGGGGTGGTAATTTTTCGACTAAGATAATCATTCAATTCAGGTGAAAAAATATCTCCTACAGTATATTTACCATAATCGTCTTCATTATACACCCTTATGCCAATCAAAATCAGAGGTGGTACTTCAACAACCGTAACAGGTTTCATTAGTTCTTTCCCAAAATAGGGGCTATTTTTCTGATCTTCTATATAAGTAATATGTGTCATACCTGCCTTGAAACCAGCATATCCTAAAAACATAACATCATCAGATGTATCTAACCAGTGTCTTACCCGACCTTTAGGTTGGGCAGCTCTTTTTCTTGGAAGAAACGCTAAAGAGCCGTGCCTTGGTGCGTGTTTTTTACGGTGTCCCATGAATAATCACTTTAAAGATAAAATGTTAAATTGTTCACAATAAAAAAAGTTTTTCATTCAGAAATAACATTTGATTCCCTTAAATTAATAAAAATGGACTTTTTAAATTTAAATTTAAAAAATAATTATAGATGACATCGAAAATAGATAAATTAAGCCATTTCCAAATAAAAGGTGCTTTAGATGATAAAGAAGAGAAAAGGTTAATAATAAATTGTTCAAATTGCTCAAATTTAGAAGAAGGTAGAAGTTTCACAAGTGAATGTATCTATTGCGTACTTAAAATTCTCTATTTAAACAAAAGTAGCATAGATAAAACCACTTCGGTAAAAAGACGAGATAATTTAATTGAGTACAACCAACTATCATCCATCTTAGGCTTTTTTAATAAAATTAGATCTATTAAAAAGATTTGGAAGAAAATAGATAATATTGGAAAAATAAAATGTAAATATCAAGAATTTAATTGTAGGATCGGAACTTTATACAATTTTCCTTTTTCTACTGAAACTAGTCCTATTTATGAACCAATTTCGGTTTTGAGTTATCTTCTTGATAAAATAAAGGAATTAAAAGGAACAGAAGTCATCAATTTTGATTGTCAAAAATGTACTAGAAAAGTATTAACCCTTTTAGAAAACATATTAGACATATTTAATAAATTAGATATCATTCAAAAATTCAAAAAATTTTCAACAAAAGACAGTAGTGCTGACTGTATTATAAATTTTTACAATCATATAGAATTTGAGACACCCCTAACTTCCATAACCAATAAATTCGCGGAAAATTCTATAATTACATCAAGAAGCGATTTAATTGAGACATATAAGATCGGAAATAATAAAGTTTTTCAAATCCTAATTTTTGATGTAATTAACGAATGCGAGAAACATTATGTTGTTAAATTTTCATCACAATCACCTGGAGAAGAAAATTTCTTTAAAAACATTGTAAAAGACACGAAGAACAACTTAAAGCTTCTTGATTCCGATAAGATTATTCCTCTAGAGGAATTAATTAGCTTGTATCAAATGAATGCTAAACGCTATTTAGCTTCTAAATACAAACTTTCTGAAAACGAAATCGAAAGCATATCATTTGTTTCTGCGCTGCACAAATTAAAAATAGAAAAAATTTTTCCTTTATTGGTTGACGATCATATTGAAGAAATTTTTTTAGATTCTCCAAAAGAAAAGGTTTATATTAACCACCAGAAATTTGGACGATGTAGAACTGATATAAAATTAGATTTAACTGATATTGAGAGATTAAAAACATTTTTAAGGTTATACAGTGGAAGAAGACTTGATTTTTCAAATCCAAGCATTAAAATTGTTATTAAAAACAAATACTTCTATTGTAGATTTGCTATCGATGTAGGGCCAGTTCAGTTATATAATTTCGCTTTAGATATAAGGAAATTAAACAAAAATATATATACAATTCAAGATTTACTGAAAAATGGCACTCTTAATCCCACGATTTCTGCTTTTTTATATTTTCTGATTTTAAGAAGAGTCAATATAACGGTTACTGGCGAAACTGATACTGGAAAAACAACTCTAATTAATACATTAGATCTATTAACTCCTAAGGAATTTCGAAAAATATATGTGGAAAATATAATTGAATCATTAAATCAATCACCGTTTCAAAGACATCAATTAAAATACCAAGTGGATTCTTTCGAAGAACAATCAACACGTCAAACATCTAAGCAAAATCAAATCAAAAATTTACTCCATCGTACTCCAGATATTATTTATTTAGGAGAAATTTTAACTAAGGAAGAAGCTGAAGCGCTTTTTCACTGCTTAGCTGCGGGTTTAAAAGGTTTTCAAACAATTCATTCTAACAATATTGATTCGTTTTTGAATAGAATTATACATCACTTTAAAATTCATTTCTCATGTTTAAGTGATTTAGGACTAATAATTTTAATGAAAAAGAACCGGCAAAGAAGAATTATCGCATCGATAGTTGAGATGAAAAAAGATATAGTCGAAGCTAATGAATTTTATACAACTCTTTTCAATTTTGAACCTCATTTAAAAAATTGGAGTGTTTTTGATTCTTTGTATGCATCAAATTTAGTTGAACAAATAAGAAAATCTGAAGACCTTTCTCAAGATAAATTCCAAGCATTGTTTGAACTTTATCAGGATGTCTTTAAAACACTTAGCCAAATCGATAAATTGGAAATACGTAAGTTAATAAAATTATTTGATCAACTGTCGTTTTATTCGTTAACAAATGTTGAGACTCTTTGTGTGTTTTGGGAAAATTGGAAAAACTCGTGTAGTTTAAATTCATAAATTTCAAATATGATACATGACAAATCTGTTAGAAAAAGCATTATTGACAGGTTTTGGAGTATTTATTCTAATTATTTTCATCTCACTAATTAATCCTTTTATACTTAGTATTTCTGAATTTAATAGCTCGATTAAAAATGATGTAGAGAAATATAATAACTTTTTTAATGAAGTAGATACCGCAATTCTTTTTGTCATTGCGAACCCTGAAGTAAATTATTTAAATATTATTGAATATCCCGGAAATTTAAACATATCACTGACTGAAGGCTATGTTAAATATAACTTCTTGATAGAAAACGAAGTTCAATACAAAATCTATGAATATGTAAAACCTTTCATTAGTTGCACATATATTAACCTCTCCTCTTCAAGATATATCTTAAATATTTCATGTAATTCTAATTATATTAATGTTCAATTCAATAATTAAGAGTTATAATTATACTATGGATTTCACTAACAATCTGATAATATTATGTCAAAAAATTCATCCGTACAATATCCCTAAATTCAGATTTAGAAAATTGGAAACCAGATACAAATTAATGTATGAAAAAGAATACAATCTCCATGAGAATGATATTAATAAAGCTAGCTTTATCATATTTTTAATATCGTTCATTACGTTATTCATCACTTTCATCTTTCTTTCGATATTCAATCTTTTTCAAATATTTTCTTATTCCCTAATATTCTCCTTATTCTTTTCTTACACCTTCAATAAAAAGTTTTACAAAGTAATCTTAAAAAAGGAGAATCAATTGAATGCCTTCGTATATGTTATTAGAATTTATTTTTCACTTATTCAAAAATCCGTTGGAAACAGTGCCGATTTACCTATTAATTTTATCAAACTAATTTCAGACTATAACCTTCCAATTAAAAAAGAATTCAGGAAAATATTAAATAAGATTCAACTAGGTCAAAATCCAGAGATATTACTTACGAATGTTATCACTCCTTCAATAGATTTTAATTCTTATCTAAAAGAATTGCTAATATCTAATTTTACTTACAATGAAACCTTTACCGAAAATTCATTAGAAAAAAAATTTCGGCAATATCTAAGAGAAATTGAGTCCAAATTAAGCGTCTTCTTTTTTGTTGGATTATTTTTCCCTTTAGGTATGTGTTTTTTAATTTTGTTTCAAAAAATAAATTTAATTTTATTAATAATAATATTACCCCTTTTTTTCATATCAATCAGAATGTTAAACAAGAAATTTCTAAGAAATGATTCATTCTTGCTTGGATTGTTAAATAATTATTCAAAGGAGGAAAAAGCTAAATTCCACGAATTTATCTCCTTCTTGAAAAGTTTTACGTTAAACTTACAGAAAAACTCTTCACCAGAAATTGCATTCATACACGCATATTCACAAATTAAAAGCCAAATTGTATTAATAGACGCATTATTAAGGTCACAAATTACTAATCTTTTAAATTTCTCCTGTTCTTTTGAGGAAATGCTGGAGAACTTACAAATTGAAACTAATTCAACACATTTTAAAATAATACTAGATGTGGTTGGAAAGTTAGTTAGTAAGAACGCATATATTTCACATAAAAAGATCAATGAGTTATTAAATGAAATTTCGAAGCATCAAAAACTAGAAAACCAGTTAGAAATTATTATTAAAGGAGAAAGGTTTAGGGTTTTGTTCTTTTTATTCCTACTACCTATCATAATTGGAGGAATTGGGGGTTTATTTCCAATGTTTAATATTATGATTAACAACATATCCTTCTCTAGTAATATTTACTTATCTTCAATATTAGAATTATTTTTTAGTTATGATTTCGCTGTAATTTTTCTTGCCCTTTGGTTTTGTGTCTATATATCCTCTTATTATTTCTTGGAAATCATATCTTACGAAAGAAAAAGCGTTCTAATTATTACTTCCTGTATTATTTATGTAATAGCATTTTTCTCAAGTTTTTTTAATGTTCTCAATTATTTTTAAACAAAATTTTATAAGCATTAACTAAAAAAAATGACATAGAATAATTCAGCTATTAAGAAAACTCCAATAAATATAATAAAGAATTTAGAATAAGAAATTATCGTTTCAAATAAAAATATATCAATTTTAGTATAATACATAAAAATTTCGATTTCACTTAGAATTTGGAGAAAGGGTATTAAAAATATTAGGAATAAAATAAGAGAGCCAAATATTGTAGTTAGTTCTGTTGATGTTATGGAATATAGAAAAATAAATATGAAAAAACATACTAGTAAGAAGAATTGCAGTAGATTTAAAGTAAAATTCGACATAGTCCAACTTATATGATAAAAAAACTATTTAAAATTCTAAAAATATTTTAAAAGATCATAGGATATTGAGATTTAAAAACCAAATTTTTATATGACAAGAATTCACTTTATTTCACATTATTTTTTCGAATGGTTAAAGTATGAAAATCCGAGTGACCTAGAAAATATTATATAAAAAAATGATTTGATTATAATTATGAGAAATTTAAAATTAAAGGGATTAAAATACGATAAGGGAAAATACGATTTATATAATGAAAGATTTGTGTTTTTTCCACCACAAATAATTGATATACTATCATCGATATATGGAGAAGGAGTAAAATCTTTACTAGTTTGGTTAGGTAAAAAAGTTGGTTGGGCGTTAATTCAGAATTGGGATGATCGTTTAAAATCAAAAACCTTAAATGATTTAGTTAATCAATTTTGCACTGTAGTAAGCAATCATGGCTGGGGAATTTTTAATCCAAAACAAATATCAGACAACTTAATAGTAATTGAACTTCAACATAATATCTCAAACAATTTAAATAACAAATCAAAATATATATGTTATTATATTACGGGTTTATTAGCCGGTTTTGGAGAATATGCGCTTTATAAGGTAAATGTTATAGAGAATAGCTGTAATATTGAAGATCCTGTTTTAAAATCATGTGAATTTAGAATTGAGAAAATTATTTAAAGGTTAAAATCACCATGGATCCCATTCTTCCGGATTCAGTTCTTTAACTTCGTTATTTTTAAGATTTTTCTCTGAAATTTGAGGTTCTATTTTTACATAGATATTTTCATCTTCATTTATCTTTTGTTGTGGTTCAAAATCTTCACGAATTAAGTCATCTGTTAAAGAGATTTTATCGTCACCAATTACTACATCTTTAAAAGCAGATATTAAAGACAAAAAATTAAAAAACTCTTCCTTTTTCATTTCCACATTTATAAAATCACCGTTTTTTAATAATCTAAGTTTTATCAGGCGAACTTCGCCACTGATTTCTACTGAAGTCAATTCAATATTTTCATTTTTATTTTTTAACTGAATCTTCCATGAAGTTTCTCTCGTTTTTTCGATTTCCATTAATTTAGCCTCACTTTTAGGGCAATTAAATATCAATAATTAAATAAAAATTAACCAATTTAAAATTATCCTTATATAAGTACCGAAGATTTAAATCAAAAAGTTACAAAAAGCGGTTCTCATTACTTACTTTTTATTAGAAAAGGCAATTAATCATCAGAAAGTCATAGGAAATGAAGATTAATACTGCAATTGGAGGTCTAATTTGTGCTAAAAATTGAAATTTTTCTCTCTCTTCATTATAAAACAAAGTTAGTGATTTTATCTGGAATTTGGCACCTGAATGTTTATTTATTTGCGAGAAATCCATAAATCCATAAAATAATTTTAAAAATACTACTCGAGGATATGAAATTTTCTCATTTAAAGCATGCAACATATTGTAAGGATAAGATTTTGTTAAAAAACGATTGAACAGGTAATTACATGATATTATTAATAAAAATAAGATCAAAAGGTATGAAAAAAAAGAAAAAAACAAATGGAAATTAAAACCAAGAATTGGAAAAGCGAAGAATAAAAAGATGATTAACTTACCATCGCTTCCGCCTATTAATTTTAAACAGAACAGCGAAAAGGAAAAAATAAATGTTAATAAAACGATAAAAGATTTGCAGATCACAAAAATCATCAGATTAGTATAAAAATTTTGAGCTTCGATAAGTACTAAGCCGAAACCAACAATAAAAAAAAATACAAGGCTTTTGTTGGGTATTTTCCTAAAACAAATATCTCTATACATACAGTATAATAGAACAATATTTGAATAATAAAAAAAAACCCCCTCGATGTTTGAAATCAATCCTTATAAATCGCCTTCCCATATTTGTATAAATGTTTTTAAGCTCTTCGCCCTAACATTTTCAATTTTGTATCTGTATATTTTAATTCGCCCAAATATTTTCTCCTGAATTAAATTATAGGATTTTAAACAACCTAAGTGACTTTTGACGCTAGCATGATTGAGTTTAGTAATCTTTATAATCTGGGATATTGATAATTCTTGATTTAACGCTAATACTTTCAAGATTTTAATTCTTGCTCTTGACCCTAATAAATTTTCAATTTTAAAGTTCTCTTCTGCTTCTTTTATTATCAAATCTTAATACCTTTAGCTTCCATTACTTCTAATAAAAATTCTTTGTACTTTGAAATTGGAATATTTTGAACAGCTATTTGAGCTTTTCGACCTTTAATAGACTCGCTGACGATTTCCATAGTAATTAAATCTTCTCTTTTAAAATCCTGGAGGTAGTTCCATAGCTGTGAATGAGACCGTGGTTGAATTCCTAAACTTTCACACAATATTAAATATGATTCAGTGATTTCACGGACAGAAGTATGAATTCCTCTGCACTTATCCAAAGAATTAATAATCGCTAGTAAAAAAATGATTTTTTGAGTAGACATATATTTTAATATATCTAGTGTTGAAAAAGGGACTATATCTTGATTTGCGAGGCGAATTGATTCTATAGTGATATATTTCAAGTTCTGATTTTCAGCGATTTTAGTTGATTTCCATAGCAAGTTTAACCCATACCTTATATCTCCACTCTTGTAAACCAATTCTGCAATAATTTGGATTAATTTATCCGAAATAATATTATCTTTTAAACTTATTTCTGTTCTAAACTTAAATATTTCAAAGAGCTGTTCTTTATTATAATTGCTGAAATATATTATATTTCTCTGTAAAGTGCTCATAGTACTAGTATCTAAACCACTTAAACAAGATATATCTCTTGTAATTCCAATAATAGAAATATGTTGACGATTATTAAACGAGTCATCGTTAATTCTTGTAAGTGAATAAATAAGATCGCCTTTCTTGCCAATTAAATAGCTTAATTCATCCAAAACAATTAATAAATGGAGATTTTGATCTTTAATAATATCAACAATAATTTCAAGCAAATCTTGCGGAGAGTATCCTCTTTTTGGAAAATTAATATTGAGTGCACGAACTATTTTAATTAATACTTTATAGCTAGTTCTTTCTTTCCGACAATTAATGTGAACATAATTAATCTTTCCTGATCTTTTTTGAGCTGCTTTTACTAACATTTCTCCGAAGAGTTTAATTGTAACTGTTTTTCCAATTCCTGTTTTTCCAATTATTAATATTTTTCGTGAAATTGAATTCGGATTCACTATAAGCTCTAAAAAAAGCTGAGATAGCAGTGCCAACTCTTTTTCTCGATGCGGTAGCCTTTTAGGTGCATAATTGTTATCGAGTTTACTTTCGTTTTTAAACAATGATGGTTTTTTTAATAAATCTTCAAAGTAATCTATTGTCATGAGGAACATCTGATAAAATGATATTAAAAGTTAGAAAATTATAATATATAACGAAATACAGAGTACTAATTTTTTATTATTATAATGAATTATTAACTATTTTAGTTCTCAAGTTCCTCTCTGGAGCGTATGCAATTGTTCGTGTTATTAATAAATTTCGCTACTTTGTTTCAATTAAAGGTGTTATTCTTTTTTGTCGGACGCATGATTCCACACTTGTAATTATATTGTAAAAGTTAGTTAAATAACTCTCAGTTCAATTTTTGATTTAAAATTTAAATGTAATATCTTTAATTAATTTATAACCCGCCTTTTTGTATTTATATACTTTTAAACCTATTGATGTGAAGAGAGAAGTTAAAATTGAAAGGAGACAAACATTAACAAAATAGAACGAGCTATTATTTCTGTGAAACTGATAATTATGAATTTGAAAAGATAGAGATATCGTTCTATTCTCTATATAAATAGTTCCGTTAAATACAACGTCTACATAAAGTACTTTATCACTCTCTTTAAAGTTGAAAATAGATGGTAATATATTGATAAGAACATACCCCGTTTTATTAGTCTGTAACATCTCCTCGTATTCGAGAGTTGAACTACTATAAACAATAATTTTTAAATTCTCATTTTCAAGCGGTTTTTTACTCAAGTTAAAATAGTAGTAAAA
>SDBT01018029.1_pt1 | contig 11115 bp, 10 predicted proteins | sample 2277101 | NCBI WGS metagenome assembly SDBT01 (sample SAMN10404973, study PRJNA504765) | marine sediment metagenome | isolation source: marine sediment core GS10_PC15, 103 cmbsf | place: Arctic Ocean: Southern Knipovich Ridge | collected 2010 | reverse complement strand
AATGTTGCTGTTTGTGAATCTGGTAGAATATCTTTTTCGTTATTATATCCTGAATACTGACCTAAAATACCATCATCTGGAATGATCTTTTTTAAAATTTCAGCCTTACGTTCTCTAATATAATCACCCGTTAATTGTTGTGGCGGCTCCATAGCTGTTAAGGCAAGTAACTGCAACGCATGATTTTGTATAACATCTTTTAACACACCATATTTGTCATAATAGCGGCCTCGACCTTCAAGACCTAATGTTTCACTTAATGTAATATGCACTTGATCTATATATGCATTATTCCATAAAGGTTCGAAAATAATATTGGTAAAACGTAATAAAGCGATATTAGCAACAAGTTCTTTGGTTAAATAATGATCTATTCGAAAAACTTGATTTTCGTCTACATAACGAGTGATACAAGTATTAATTTTATGTGCTGATGCTAAATCATGCCCAAAAGGTTTTTCATAAACTATTCTATGCCATGGTTTTTCTTTTGTGCGTTGCAAAATACCACTTTTACCTAAGTTTTCAGTTATATTGCAAAAAAAATAAGCTGCAGTTGCACAATATACAAGACGATTTTTGAGATTAAACTGTTGTTCAATTGTTTTTATAACATTTTTAAGCGTTTGAAATTCTTCAAAATTAGTAACATCAAGTTGTTGATAAACGGTACGTTCTACAAGGCGCTGCCAAATGTTTTTATCTATATCTTTTAAAAAAGGCTTTGCACGTTCCAAGATTTCAGTCGCTGTAGACTCAGATAATGCAGCTCCTACTATTGCAAAGTTTTCAAGCTTGCCATTTGCAACTAATTTGTAAATTGCAGGTAACAACATTCTTTTACTTAAATCTCCTGTTGCACCAATGATAATAAAGGTACACTCAGTCATCTTTTAAAATCTTTCTCGTTTCTTGTTTGTATAATTCTACATTTGGCTGATCAAAAGGATTAATATTCAATAAAAATCCTAAATATATTATTTCAATCATATACAATTGTAAAAATTGACCAATATATTGTGGTTCACGCTTTGGAATAATAAGTTCACAAAATGGTCGATTTTCTTTTTGGTACGCTTTTTTTACACCTTGCAATATTGCATTCATAATTTCAGATAATGGTTTTCCTTCTACATTTATACCGCATTCTGCACATTGTTGAACATCTGGAAGTTTAACATCATAATTATATGTTTGAAGCGAGCAAAAGGTAATAAACTTGTCATAAGGCCCACCTAAATATAATTGGCCTACTGAATGTAAATCAACCGTTCCCACAGAAACTGTTGGTGTAATACCTACATTCACCTTTTTACCTTTAATATCAAACTCTTTTCCAATACTTTCACCCATAAGTTGGCGATACCATTTTGCTGAAGATTCAAGTGAACCAGAAAAAACAAAAAAATTGTTAATGTTAATATTGTAACGACTGTAATGTACATATTTAATAATAGCACTCAAAGCTGCTGGATTTTGATATACATTGCTCGTAAGTGCTTGAGCAATAATATCTCGTGCTCCAGCATGTAACGCATTAATATCAATTCCAAGCATAGCGCAAGCAAATAAACCCACAGCACTTAATACTGAAAAACGCCCCCCTACTTTAATTGGTATTTCTAAAAGTGAGAACTGTTGCTTATTAGCTAAATGCCATAAAGGAGATTCCTTATCTGTAATAACAACAACATATTTATTATAATCTTCAGAATAATATTTTTTAAAAAGTTCAAGTATAACTTCAAAGTTTGCTATTGTTTCAGTTGTTGTTCCAGATTTGGTAACAACATTAAGTAATATTTTTTTTCCAGAAATTATGTATTTTTCAATCAAAAACACAATATCACGCACTGCATCAGGATCAACAGTATCAACAAAATATACTTTTACATCTGGATCAAGTTCATTATAGTATTTACCATGTAATGCCTCATGTATAGCAATGGTGCCTAAATTTGAACCACCTATACCAACCACAATAAGACATTCAATATTTAATAACTTTTTTTCTTGTGCAAGTAAATGCACATTATTACGTAAAACTTCATCATGCGAAAGATTAATTGAGGCATAAATAGAGTCATAGCCATGCTTATACGCTTTTTGTAATCGTTCAATTTCTGGCTGTAATCGTTTTGCAATTTCATCTATATATTCTTTACAAATACAAGCAGTATGCTCATACAACAATTGAATATATTTCATTAATTCAACCTTTTTTTGACTATATAAGCCGTCCCCTAACCCAATCAAGCAATACAATATCTATCTGTTGCTATTATTACACAAACAACAGAACAGACTCAATATTTCATAAAAAATGTCTTACGCAGACGGCGCCAATATATTTCTTGCCAAATATATTGGATACAATGGCACCAATCCGTCTTTGCCAGGGCTTCGATCGGACATGACATTTCAGTTGGATCGCTTTCAACGCGCATAAATGCATGACCACTCTTCCTGACGGATTCGGGTCAAGTACGCGCTAAAGGAATTACTTTTAAAATAAAAAACCTATAGCGAGTCTATGGCATAATCCGAAAGGCGAATTGACTGGATTACGAGCGAAAAAATGATCCAACGGAACGCCGTTGTCCGTAAGTAGCCTTGGCGAAGTCGGGTTGGTGCACTTGTATCCAATATATTGGCCATGCCCGCCATAGTTTTATACGACGGCTGGGGGCAAAAAATATCTTGGCCTGCACTACGAAGCTTTACGCGAAGAAGTGTACCGTCCGCACAGGACATTTATTTTTAAACTAAAAATGATATTTCTATATTTGTTCTTTACTTGGTAAATATTGCTATATCTTACAACGCATGTAATTATTCGGTTACTTTAAACTCACTTACATAATATATATTAAGTACTTTTTGACGTTCTACTTTACAATTTTTTTTGAAAATACTATTTTTTATTGCAATTATTTCTTCAGATTCTTTTGTTATAAAACGGTCATGAAAGGATTGCATAACATTTAATGAAATACTATCTGGATCTGATAATTTGTTATCTTCCATTTTTCCTTGTATCCACTGAACAGCATATTTTGTTAATGTTTGTTTTTTAGAATTTTTCCAATTCTCGTATTGAGGATAAGATACTAACCTTCCAAGTAAATTGTTCTTAGCAATTTTTAAACTTGAAATGGCTTTTTTTATTGATGGGTCGTCAGTACATTTTTCATCTTGCTCAGCACAAATTGATGCTATAAAAGCCCATTCTATAGCTTTTTTAAGATATCTCGTTAGAATCTGGATCTTGTTCAAATAGATTATATTCTGACATAATTAAACGCATCATTGCTCCAATATTACCTTTTTCTGCGCTTTTTTTCACTTCTTCCATTGCAAAGGAAACATTAAAAACAAAAGACGAAATAATGAGCGCCATTAGAGTTAAATGTTTTTTCATAATATACCTTCTTGTAAAAATATCGGATATAAAAAAAACCAAAATATAATATTTGGTTAGCAAATTATTGTGCTTCTTCTGTTTCTGTTTTCGGTATTTATAGTTTTTTATACAATTCATCAAGTACTTTTTGACGTCTTGCTTTCCACTCATCTTGGGGAAAAAAAGATTTTTTGTTTGTTTCATTAATTCCTAATGGAGGTGGTAATGTATCATCAATTGTTCTTTTTTCTACCCATTTGAAAGCTTCCATCATTATTTGTTCATTAAATGAATCATCAGAAACTCGTTCTTCTAACATACTTAAAATAATGCTCTTGTATTGTTTTTTTATTGATGTATCAGTAACGCAAAATGCATCTTGACAAAGACGATTTACGGTTCTTAAAAACCATATTGTAGCTTTTCTACAACTCTCTTCATCTTTACTGATTGAGCATTCCTTAGCTTGCTCAACCATTACATCCATCATTGCTCTAATCTCACCTTTTTTTGCCTTTGCTTTCGCGTTGTCCATTGCAAAGGAAGCATTAAAAACAGTGGACGAAATAATAAGCGCCGTAAGAATTAAATGCTTTTTCATAATAGACCTTCTTGTAAAAATTTCGGCTATAAAAAAAACCAAAATATAATATTTGGTTAGCAAATTATTTTTATTTTTTTGTTTCTGGTTTCGGTATTCCTAGTCTTTCATACTCTTCATCCAGTACTTTTTGACGTATTTTTCTTTCCTCTCTATCTGGAGACGGTAATGTGCCATTATTCGTTCTTTTTTGCACCCATTCAAGAGCTTTACAAGCGCAAATTTTTTCGTTTTCTTCAGAAAGATCACTTACATTCATATAGTTTTTTAGGACAGATTGTTTCAAGACATTTTCTTTATAACGTTCGTTTTCAATCATAGTTGTTAGATAAAAGAATTCTACTGATGATCCTACACGTTGATGATTTTGCTTAAGACGTAATGCTAATCTATAATACCATGCCAAAAATTTTTCACAATGTTCTTTACCTTCACCATTTAAACACCTCTTAGATTCTGACCGACATAGACTAATCATTGAAAAAATATAGCCTTTATCCGCATATTCTTCTCTTATTCTTTTTTTTTTATTATAACCATTGCAATTGTAAAAAGTTTCTTTAAATTTACTTACAAAATTCATTGCAAAGGAAGCATTAAAAACAGTGGACGAAATAATGAGCGCCATTAGAGTTAAATGTTTTTTCATAATACACCTTCTTTAAGTTTAAAATTAAACATAACCTCTATACATAAATATATAGTAGCATTTTTTACAAAAAAGACAAGTGATTATTACTACAAAATGACAATTTCAATCAAAGACCTTAAGAGAATTTCTATTTGAAATAATTAACATTTGTTAATTCCCTGTTTGACATTTTAATTCTATATGATACGGTATATAAATATAATAGCATAAAAATAATTACTTCTTTTGCATTCAAAAAACATTATAAATATAGAGCAACTGTTATGAAAAACAAAAAACAATTATTTGTTTTAATCTTAATTCTTATCGCAAGTTATAATCTTAATGGCATGCATATTCTCAGAAAAAGCCTAATGAGGTGTGGTAAACCAACAAGCGAGGGGTTCGCCAAAGGCATGCGAGGGTTACATAACGTAGCATTCTTGGGCATCACATATAGTCTATTAATATATGAGTTTTTTGATGCTTACAAAAATTTTTACGAACATAAAAAAAAAATTTACGATGTAAGTCCTGAAGTTGATAAGTTTGCACGCGAAACACTAAAAAAATATGGCTACCCTGCTTCACTTTATAACTCTGTGCACTTTAAAAAAACTCTTCTACCATATGAGTCTTTTCAGTCATTGTTATTTGGCAATATTATAAAAATCCCTTTTTCTGCAGAACAACTACGTAAATCACAAATACTATACAATAACAATAAAAATTCACACAACATAAATAACAATAAAAATTCACACAACATAATAATTCAAATGATTCAAAAGTTGTGGTTCTTCATTTCTTCAACAGAAAATAATGAAAATGATTCTAATAAAAGATTCTTTAATAAAAACGATTCTAATAAAAGATTATTTATCGACACTTATTTTTTACCAGATAATATACCCAAAAAAGCAAAAAGAAGTTTCATGGAAAGCTTAGGCCTAGCTGAAAATCATACAACTTTTCTTTTATGGCAAAATGCGCTTATACATGAAGCATGTCATTTACAACATTATCATGAATTATCAGAGTCAGTACTAGAAGCTATGTGCCCTTTTGCAATTCATTATGCAAGCAAAAAGTTAAATGTATTATTAAAACGTAAAATTTCTATACTGCGCAAGGCGAACAATATAGTTCGTGGGTTAGCTGCAATACCTTCTTTGCCTATTAAATTAGCTTCAACAGTATTACTCATGAAAATAATAATACCAAAAACACTAGGTAAATTTCATGAATACCAAGCTGATCAACGGGTTATTGCACGTGTATCTGATCCACAAGCACTAGAAAAGTCAGCAGAATTTCATCGTAACCTAACTATCTTAGATGACAATAAGATATCATTGAAGATATCATTAACGGTAGAAGAACCTATACGTTTTCAATTAACAAAAAAAACTACCAACAAAACAATGATAAAAATTCTTAAAAAATATCCTTGGCTTAAGGAATTATACACAATACATCCAAGGTACATAGTGCGTAGTGCTTATTTTGTAGCAGCAGCTAAAAAGTTGCGTGAAAATCAAAGCTAGAAAAAATCATTTAGTTTTAAATATTGCATTACCATCACTAAAACATGTATTATAAAATTGTAAAATTGAAATAATTTATTACGATCTTTTACAATCGGATGGGTTATGAAAAAACGACGCTATTATAGCCTAAAGGGTATTATTATTGGATTACTTGGATTAAGCCTTGTTATTATTGTCCATGAACTTGGGCATTTTCTTGCATGCAAAATTTTTAACATACATACGCCTACATTTTCAATTGGTTTTGATCCACAACTTATATCTACTAAAATTGGTTCAACGGAATTTCAAATAGGTGCAATTCCTCTTGGTGGATATGTTTCCATTGACCCTCGAGAACTTTCGGCAGCTGCCTACTGGAAAAAAATGATTATTATTTTTGCTGGAATAGTAAATAATATACTTTTTGCATTAGGTATTTTTTTCTTCATGCTCTTTCGTACAACAAAAAAACCTATTCCTGTAATTGAAACAGTCAAACCAGAATCCCCAGCAGAGGAAAGTGGCCTTGAGGAAAATGACCGATTCATTGCTTTTGATAATGAGCCTATACACAACGGATTATCTACATTTTTTCAAAAAATAGTTTCTTCTCCTGGAAAAACAATTTTGATGACTATTGAACGAGATTATCAGCAATTTGATGTACCAGTTACACTCGGGTCAGAACACCCTTTGTATGGACCTGGAGTTGGCTATCTTGGAACTCCACTCAAAACAGTTACGGTACCCAGACCATCAATTAATGATATTTTTCAAAATACGGGTCTATATGTAGCACGTTTATTTAGACAAATGAGCACCGTCATGACCATGATATTTAAAAAGGATAAGCGAGGTGGAATTACAGGACCGATTGGAATCATTACCGGCATCGGACGAAGTGCTGAATATGGATTGGATGCCTTTTTATTTTTTATAGCAATCATTAACTTGAATTTAGCTCTTTTCAATTTGTTACCAATTCCATTTTTTGATGGAGGCAAAGCTTTACACTTTACCATAGAAGCAATAACAGGTAACACCTTACCACCTTACATAACTTCTTTAATCTATTTTATATTTATTATCATTCTACTGTTATTTATCATGTATGTAACAATTGGAGATATAAGAACACTACGCAAAAAATAAACCACCTATTTCAATGCCATTACATAAATTCATTTAAAAAAAGATCCTTTTCTCATTCCTTTTGCTTTATTATCCATCTCTTTTTTCATTGCTTCGTACTCAGAATCATATTTTTTTTTAAAAACATTTTCAGAAACCATAGAATAATATTCTATATATATTTCTACTTCTGTAGAACTATCACTAATCATTTCGTTTATATTATCTTTAAATGTATTCGATTTTTTAATAAGTCCTACTTCTGCTGTAAGACGTTCACAAATAGCACAGTTTTTCATAACCTCGTTACATTGTTTATAATTACTTAAATCTGCTTCATCAAACTTTTTCAAACATTTACATAAAAAAAAATTTATAACTTCTTCTTTAACTTGACTAGTACTTTCATTCATTGCAAATATAAAAATAGGTACAAAAGTTAATAATAACAAGCTAAAAATTGAAAAATTTTTCCGAAACATTTTATCTCCTTTGGTCTATTAAACACTATATCTGTACCAAGTAGATTTTGACCTTCCATAGACATATAGCTTCATTCATCAAGTCATGCATAAATATAAAACTATTGGTTAGGCAGTAAATAAAAAAAGTCCTCAGTCTAGCCTACTGGCGAGAACAAGAACTGGTTAGCTTAATTGGATAGATATCATAGAATACGCATGATCATACGAACTACCGTATACCAAACGGTACGTATAGTGGCGTGAGAAAACGGAGTTACTAACTCTCCCCCCCTACTCGATCATTGTTGGCAACTTTTTTCGATGCATAAATTACAAGCATCTATACACTTTTTACATGCAGCTATGCAGTCTTTGCATATTTGATCGCATTGAGACCCAGGTTTTGAACATTCTTGCAAGCATTTTTTGCAAGCATCTATACACTTTCTACATTCTTCAAAACACTTTTTACATTCTTCCTTACAAGCTGCTGAATCACAAGTTTCCCCATGCTTTTTACAATCATCTATGCATTTTTCACATGCAGCAATACAACTCTTACAGTCACTAAGACATGTATCATATTTATCTTTGCATTCTTCACCAGTTTGACATTTATCGACACATACCTGACAAGAATCGATACACTTTTTACATGCCTTAATACAATCTTTGCATGCTTGAATATGGTTCATATTCTTCTCCTTTAACAATAGTTATTAATAAAACAATATATTTCTAACTTCTTCGTCATAACATATAATCCACTCGTAACTAATTTTTTTTATCTCTAACCACAAGGTAGAAGCGAGGACTATAAAGATTACAAGAGCCCACTGTACAAAAAAAGATTAGTAATGTCAAGATATCGATGTATAAAGGTTGCCTGGATAATAAAAATAAAAAAACTGGCGAAATACGTAGTGGCCTTGGCAAAATCAAATAATGTGTTCTGTAACTCGAATCCGGCAGGAAAAGTGGTCATGCATTTACGCGCGTTAAAAGAAATCCAACAGCAATGTCATGTCCGATCGAAGCCCTGGCAAAGACGGATTGATGTCGTTTTAGTCCAGATTTTTTGAAGTGCCCGCCATAGTTTTATACGACGGCTGGGGACAAGCCCTTCGACAAACTCAGGATGCACAAAAGATTTTGGCTTGCCCGTCGAAGTTTTACACGAAGACGGGCCCTGCCTTGGGAAGGCATTTTTTTATATTTATGAATTACTTAGTGAATGTTGTTCTAACTCTAATAAACATGTATAATTAACATATAAGTATGTTTTGATTAAAGCTGTACAAAGGATTATTATGAAAAAATTAATTTTTTTCTTTGCATTTTTATTCGTAGCTTTTGAACTAAAAACAAAAATAGATCTTGAGCGACCAAAGTCAAGGCCTAGCCATAAGCTTTCAAGATCACAAAAAATGTTCAGAGATTTTGTTGATTTTTATTTCGCTGAAGATTATGGCGATCAAGCATTAACTGAAAAAAATGAAACTTTTATAAAAAATATTATTAGCGATTTAAATATGAATGAATATTGTATTGAAATTCGTGGCATGAGCTATGAAGGCCAAACAATATTTGGTCATATAAATGCGGTTGCAATGATAGGATTCAAATTTTTTTCATACATTTATGTTAGTGAAGACTGGTTTGACACTCTTCCTGAAGAAGAAAAACAGGCATTAATAAGACATGAATTAATGCATATCAAAAAAAACCATATAGTTAAAAAGCTCGGTATTCTTTTTATAAGTAGCGCTGGATTAGCTATGCTAGTTAGTATACTAAATAATAAAATTAACAAATGGGCAAAAAAACCCTTGTATACAAAAGAGTATCACAATAAATTAGATCCTAGTGACAGTATTCCTATACATTTTTTTGATATTAAAAGACTATATCTTGCTCCCAAAATACAAAAATTTATAAATTTTTGTATCTCTACAATTGGTGGCTTATTATTGAATGCTAAGTATAGTAGAATGCACGAAAAAGAAGCTGATATTGAAGCTTGCAAAACCATGCTTCAAAACAAACAAGGATTTATTAATTTTTTAACAAATTTTGGAGATAGCAGAGAAGAAAATAAAACTTCTAGGTTCAAAATTAAACAAATTATTATAAATTTACTTAAGCCATTATTCAGTTCCCACCCAACATTTGATGAACGAATTGCTTATATAAAGGAACTTTCATAGGAAAATATATAAAACTTACTACTCAAATGGTTCTGGTTTTTTGTAAGGCCACGCACAACGAGCACCCTTCATAGTTCCGTCTTCTTTTCTTATGCAAAAACAATTAACCAAGTTGGTAACGGTTTCTTTAAAACCACCGTATTCCAATTCTGAATACGGTAACATTGCTTGGCCAGACCAACCTTGTGCACGCATCTCAAATGCTTTTTTTTGTGCTTTATGACGAACTACATCCCAAGCTGGATTATCAAAAAAGTCAATATAACTTTCCGAAAATTTACCTTCTTTATCAATAGAAAATCCTAGACATGCAATAATTGGCATACAAAATATTCCTGTAACAGGAGTATTTATTGGTACCGGCATAAGTGGCATAACATGTGAACCTCGACCATCACCACCAACATAATGTGCTTTTGTATAAGGAGAGATCAACTCTTCAGGAGCAGGAAAAATACCTTGTGTTCTAATAAGAGCTACTGGATCATCTTTACCTGTATATTTACCAGCAATATTATGAAGACGTTGTGCCGAAACAGCAGCCGCCGGCTCACCATACGTACGAGAAAATATTCGTTCGATCCCAAAGCGTTCATTGTCTCGTAATAACGCTGTTAGTTGATAATAATGTTCTGGTGCATGCAATTCAATAAAGCTATCGCCTTCTCGATTATTCATATCAATAATATGAAATGTAAATCCTTCTATCATCTGAGGCAACATGAGACCCGCACAATACATAGGATCAGCAAAGCCCAAAAACGTAGGTAAATTATAAGCTCCAGGACTACATTTATCCGCAGCAAACATTAAAAAAGATTCAGCCGGTCTATGCTCAGTTAAGGTATGTTGGAATTCCAATTCTGCAACTCCAGGACCAGCTCCACGTACATTACCTGAAGGGGCATCTACCAATAAATCCTGCCCCGCTCCATATAAACCATATGAACGAGCTATCTCTGTCGCTTTTATAAAACTATTCCACGCAAATTGATGTACATCTGTATTATTAATACCATGCGCATGCGACATAAGTATTGCAATATCATCACCAGTATGCGATACAAATCCATCAATAAGTAATTGCTTTTTTATGGCTGTCTCAACTTCTGTCCTAACAGCATCCATCATTTTTTTTGAAGGTTT
>SDBT01018028.1_pt1 | contig 11115 bp, 12 predicted proteins | sample 2277101 | NCBI WGS metagenome assembly SDBT01 (sample SAMN10404973, study PRJNA504765) | marine sediment metagenome | isolation source: marine sediment core GS10_PC15, 103 cmbsf | place: Arctic Ocean: Southern Knipovich Ridge | collected 2010 | reverse complement strand
CCGGAGAGGCAGCCTGCATCTCCATCTGAATGCGCGTCTCGGGGTCGGCCAGCCTCTCCATGCGCTCGGGGATGGGCAGCGCCAGGATGTCGCCCCAGCCTGGGAGCAGGTTGAGGGCGCAGTAGGTGCCGAAGCTCATGTTCATCCCGACCAGGATTGGCATCGTGAGCGCGACCACCCTTGCGCCGCGCTCGGCGCAGCGCTCACCTGCCTGGATCTGGTTCTCGTAGTCGTCGGGTCGGGATGCGTCGACGGTCAGCACGTTCCAGTTGAGCGGCCTGCCCCCGGCGAGCGACATGTCGGTCATCAGGTCAACCTCGTCGTCGCTGAACGACTGCATGCAGCCGTCGCTGACCCACTGGAGGGTCGTGCCCTCGTGGTCGGCGACCGCGGCCGACAGGTGGATCAGCTCGTCGCGCGTTGCCCAACGGGAAGGAACGGGCTGGCCGTCGAAGTCGCTGTGGGTATAGGAGCGGGTGGTCGAGAACCCGAGCCCTCCGGCCTCGATCGACTCGTGGAGGAGGACCAGCATCTCGTCGACCTGTTCGGCAGACGCCTCATGTCCCACCGCGTCGGGGCCCATCACCGTCCTCCTGAGCGCGTTGTGGCCGACGAGGACACCGACGTTCACGGCGATCCGGCCCTCGAAGCCGTCGAGGAACTCCGCGAAGCTGCGCCAGTTCCAGGGGACGCCTTCGGCGAGCGCAGCGAGGGGCATGCCCTCGACCTTCGACATCCTGGCGCTGCCCATCCCCGAGCGCATGGAGGGGCCGGCCGCCCCCGAGACGCGCATTCAGATGGAGATGCAGGCTGCCTCTCCGGAGGCGGGCGTCGTTGGCCGCCTGACCGGCTGGGACAACTACCGGATCGGCGACACAACCTCGGCAGAGAACGAGGGTCTTACGGGCCGCCTGGTCGCCGACATCGCCCGCGAGCGGGGCGTGCGCGACTTCCACGCGCTGCTCGACATCGTCATCGCCGACGACCTGGCTACGGTCCTTTGGCCTGGGCCGACCGACGACGACCCGGAGAGCTGGCGACTCCGCCAGCGGACCTGGCAACGCGACGATGTGCTCATCGGCGGCTCGGACGCCGGCGCCCACCTCGACCGTATGGTCGGCGCCCCCTATCCCACCGCCTGGCTGCACGATTGTCTCCACGGCCGGCAACTCACCTCGATGGAGGACGCAGTACGCCACATGACCGACGCCCCGGCCCGATTCCTGGGGCTGGCAGAGCGGGGCCGCATCGCCGAGGGCTGGCACGCCGACATCGTCGTGTTCGACCCCGAGCGCGTCGCCGCCGGCGAGGCCGAGCTGGTTGCCGACCTGCCCGGCGGCTCAAAGCGCCTGTGGTCCGACGCGACCGGCATCGTCCGCGTGCTGGTCGGTGGCACCGTGACCGTCGCCGACGGCGAGGCCACCGGGACCGACCCAGGGACGGTGCTGCGATCCGGGCGCGACACCGAGACGGTCCTAGTCCCCGCCGGCTCCTGACAGGGCGCCCCGCTCAGCCGGGCGGAGCGAGCACGAGTTTCCCGACGACCGACCTCGAGCCGAGCTCGTCGAGTGCAGCGGGGAGATCCCCGAAGTCGACGACCCGCGAAACCGTGGGCCGCAACCCGCTTGCCTGCACGTGCCCGACAAGGGCCTCCTGGTCGGCGGCGTGGTCCCGAGCGGAGTAAGCGCCGGCGAAGACGCCGACGACCGAGGCGTTCCGAGCGACCAGCAACGACGTCGGCGCATCGGCCCACTGGCCGCTAGCGAAGCCGACCGCGAGGATGCGCCCCCCGCGAGCCACGCACTCAACAGCTGCCCGGAACATCTCACCGCCCACAGGGTCGTATACGACGTCGGCGCCCCGCCCGTCGGTCGCGTCGAGCACCGCTGAGGCGAGGTCGGAGCGACGGTGATCGATGACGACCTCGGCGCCGAGCGACCGACAGTGCGCACCCTTCTCGTCGCCGCCGGCGCTTGCGAGCACTCTCGCCCCGAGCGCCCGACCCAGCTGGATGGCGGCCGATCCCGTGCCGCCGGCACCGCCGAGCACGAGGAGATGTTCCCCGGGCAGCAGGCGACCCCGCCGGACGAGGCCGATCTGGGCGGTGTGGAATGCGATCGGGAAAGCCGCTGCCTCGGCGTCGCTCAACTCGTCGGGCACCGCGAACGCGAAGCCGGTGCCGACGAGCGCCTCCTCGGCGAACCCTCCATGGCCGCGGGGAAAGCTGGTGACTCCCATGATCCGTTCGCCGGCACGGAACGGCGACTCCTCGGCGGCCGCGGTGACAACGCCAGCCACCTCCTGGCCTGCGGTGAACGGGAGCTTCGGTGTCAGCGGGTACGAGCCCCTGCACATGAACAGGTCCGGCAGACCGATAGCCGCCGACAGCACACGGACCCCGACCTCGCCGGGCTGCGGCTCCGGGGGCTCTATCTCGGCGAGCGCGAGGGCTCGGGCCGGTTCACCGTGCTCAACCACCTGCCAGGCCAACATCTGTTGGCGCTCTCCCCCGGCGATGGGCAGGGGATCAGAGGTCGAGCATGCCGACCCAGGAGGTCCACCCCGTTGGATCGGTGTCGCTCGGTGGCTGGCCCTCGGGCGTCTCACGGTAGAAGCCCTGTATCGCGTACTGGCCCCCCGGCTCCAGCTCGGAGCGTGGGATCAGGAATACCAGTATGTCGTTCAACCCAGCCCACATCGCGGTGGTCTGGACCTCGGCGAAGCCATTGACCGGATCGAGCAGCGTGAGGTCGCCGGTCCCTGCGGCTGCGTCGAAGAAGTAGAACGCGCTGTGCGGGAACGTGGCGAGGAAATCGACCGGATCGGCGGCCGGCGCAGAGAGCGTCGTATCCACCCGCGCGTACCCGAGTCCCCACTGCACGCCTGGCATGTCGACCGGCGCCTCGACCTGAGTGACGAAGGCGACGTAGTCCTCGCCCGCCCGGGTGACGTCGGCCTCTCCGTGGTAGAGCGGGACTACGAAGCCCGGGACCTCACTCAGCGGGACCGCACCCTGGCCAACCTCGACGTCGTCCACCGGCCGTATGGAGTCGAGAACCCCCTGGCGAATCACGGGATCGGTGATCCCGAGGCTGTCAAGGATGGTCTCGATGTCTGCTGTCGAGATCGGCGGCAGGTCCGAAGTCCCGTCAGCCGCGGTTGTGGTTGTTGTGGTGGTGGTAGCGGCGGGAGGGGCCGTCGTATCTCCGTCGTCGTCGGAGCGCAACAGCACGATGCCGATGACCACCAGGACGACGAAGATCAGGCCGCCGCCGATCAGGAGGAGACCGCGGCCACCGCACCCACCGGCACCCGCTCCCGCGGCGCCCGCGGCGCCTGCTCTCCTCAGCTGCCTCCGCCGTTTGCGGGCCCGACAGTGCTTCCGCCACGGCGGCCAGCCCGGTGGCCAGCTCGGCGGTATGACGGCGGGGCAGGGGCACTCCGGACCGCACTTGCAGGCGCCCTCGCGGCAGATTTCCGGCGTCTGGGGACAGTGGCACTCCGGCGGGCTCGGGCAGTGCGGACAAGCTTCCGCGCCCGAGACCTGGGGTTCGGGCTCTTCGTTCGCCATCCCCGCGTCGTCAGGCATCCCGCCGTCCTGCTCTCACCCGCGCGCACTGTAGCCCTTCGTCAGATCCGGCCGCAGAGGCGGGCCCGATCCAGCACCGCCTCGAAGATCCTGGCGGTGGCCGCGTCGATCATGACGCCACCCATCGACGCCGAGCCCTCCCCGGCGGATGCGGCCGCCTCGACCGCGTCGATCGCTGCCTTTGCCTGTTCGATCTCCTCCGCGGTCGGTGCGAACACATCGTTGGCGATCGGGACCTGGGCCAGGTGGATCGCCCACTTCCCGACCGCCCCTAGCGTGGCGGCCCGAGTCGCGTCCTTGCGGTACCCCTCGTCGTTGCGGAAGTCGGCGTAGGGCCCGTCGACGGCATCGAGACCGTTCGCCCGCGCTGCCACGATCATGCGGTTCCGGGCGTAGTGCCACAGGTCGCCGGGGTAGCGCAGCGAGTCGTCACCGATGTGCGCGACGCGGATCCCCTGGCTGGCCGACAGGTCGCCGACCCCGAGGATGAGCGCCTCCAGCCGAGGGGAGCAGGCGGCGATCTCCTCGACGCACGCCAGCGCCTCGGTCTCCTCGATCAGCACCTCGAGGCCGATGCCACCCACGTCCAGGCCGAGCTTCACCTCGAGCTGAGTGAGGAGGTCGTCGACGAACCAAACGTGGCGCGGCGACATGACCTTGGGGACGATGACCACGTCGAGGTGGTTGCCAGCGCCGCCGACCACCTCGATCAGGTCGTCGTGGCACCAGGGGGTCTGTACGCCATTCACCCGCACCGCCCGGGTCTTGGACCCCCACTCGAGCTCCCGAAGCCCTCGGACAACGGGGCCACGCGCCTGTTCCTTGTGCGGAGCTGCGACAGCGTCCTCCAGGTCGAGGAACACGAGGTCGGCGTCGCTCTGCGCGGCCTTGGCGATCATCTTCTCGCTGGTCCCCGGCGTCGAGAGCTCCGACCGACGCAGTCGCATGGGAGAGCTCACCGGGCGCGCCTTCCATCGATCTCGCCAAGCACCTCGTCGGTGTGCTCGCCGAGCTTCGGGGCGCGCCGGTAGACCCCGGCGGGAGTCCTTGTGAGCTTGATCGGACAGTTGGGTAGCACGACGGGCCGCTCAGCGCCGGGGTGCTCAACTGCAACCAGCATCTCGCGAGCGCGGACGTGCGGGTCGCCGAACAGGTCCTCGTTCGTCTGTACCGGGCCGACCGCCACGTCGCCTGCCAGCGCCTCAACCACCTCGGCCGTCGTGCGCTTCGTCGTCCAGGCCAACATGGCCTCCTGGACCACCTCGCGGTTGGCGATCCGCGCCCGGTTGTCGGAGGTCCGTGGGTCCGAGATGAGGTCCTCGCGGTCGATGGCCGCACAAAGGATCGACCAGTGCTTGTCGGTCGGCGCCGCAACGGCGCACGCGCCGTCGGAGGTTGGGTAGATGTCGAAGGGGCTGAGCTGGGGATGGGAGTTCCCGATCGGTGTATCGACCCGGCCCGTGTAGCTGAACCTGTAGACCGTCGCCTCGCAGAGCGCCAGGAGGCCGTCGTACATCGACACGTCGAGGAACTGCCCCTGCCCGCTCTGGCGGGCCTCGAGCACCGCTGCGCAGACGCCGAGGGCGCACAGCGTGGCCGGGTAGAGGTCGCCGACGCTCGCCCCGACCCGCGTCGGTTCGCCGGGCGCCGGTCCGGTCATGCTGGCGATGCCGGACATGGCCTGGGCGACGACGTCGAATGCCGGCCAGTCGGCGTAGGGGCTCTTGCCCGTGCGGGGATCGCCGAAGCCCCGGATGGCTGCGTACACGAGCCGCGGGTTCCGGTCGGCGAGCCGCTCATAGCCCAGGTCGAACCGCTCCATCACACCCGGTCGGAAGTTCTCGATCAGGACGTCGGCGTCGTCGGCGAGCGCCAACAGGGCGTCCCGGCCGTCCTGTTCGGTGAGGTCGCTGACGACGCTCCGCTTGTTGCGGTTGATGCTCGCGAAATAGCCGCCGTAGTGCTTCTCCTCGTCGCCACGGGTAAACGGCCCCCCGTAGCGGGACATGTCGCCCTGGGGAGGCTCGACCTTGACGACATCGGCACCCATGTCGGCGAGCAGCATCGTGCAGAACGGCCCGGCGAGTGCCTGGGTCAGGTCAACGATGCGCACTCCGCGCAGCGGACCGGTGCGCTCCTCCGCCATCGGCGCTGCGTTCTCGTGCGCCCGCGTGTGGTCGATCGTCATCGCTGCTCCCAGTGGCTGCGCCGCTTCACGAGCACGCTCCTCTCGCCCTCGAATACCACCCGGTCGTCGTGTGTAACCCCCCAATGCCGGAACCTCACGAGGCCGGCGTCGGGGCGGTCGGCAACATCGGATGTCCCGATGACCTCGGTATACGCGTAGATCGTGTCACCGTGATGGACCGGCGCGGCGAACCGCAGGTTGTCGAGACCCACCTCGGCGATCGCGTTCTCTGCGGTGTCCTGGCTGGTGAGGCCGATCACCATGGAGGCGGTGAGGAGCCCGAAGACCAGCCTTCCGTCGCCGAGGGGCGACCCCTCCATGTATTGCTCGTTCCAGTGGGCCTGTGCGGTGTTCATGACCGCCCTGGCCAGATAGCTCCCCTCGACGTCGTCGACGGTCGCGCCCCTGGCGTGACGGATCCGCCGGCCGACCTCGAAGTCCTCGAACCAGCCGTTGTCGCCGGTCAGGCTGCTCAGCTCCCCGCTCACTTGGCCGGCCTCGGCAGGTAGCTGTCGGAGATTATGCGCTGCTGGATCTCCGAGGTGCCCTCGAAGATCCTGGTGAGCCGGGCGTCCCGCCAGTAGCGCTCCAATGGAAAGTCGGTTGTGTAGCCCGCCCCGCCGTGGATCTGGATCCCCTCAGAGGTCACCCGTTCCGCCATCTCCGACGCGAGGTACTTCACCATCGACGCCTGGGTGTCGTTGCGGTGGCCTCGATCGGCGTCGTCGGCGACCTGGTACATGAGCGCACGGCTCGCTTCGATCTCGCTGGCCATCGTGGCGATCTTGAAGCGGATGGCCTGGAAGTCGCCGATGGGCCTTCCGAACTGGACCCGTTGCTGCGCGTAGGCGATCGAGTCCTCGAGGGCGCCGCGGGCGAGCCCGATCGCCCGCGCCGCCGTGTGCACCCGTGCGATCGAGAGGCCGCCAGCGGTCCGGCGGAAGCCCTCGCGCTCGCCGGCGGTCGACAGCTGCTCCGCCCCCAGGAGGTTCTCTGCGGGGATCCGGCAGCCGTCGAAGGACAGCTCCCACGTCTTCCATCCGTGGTACCCGATCTTGCGGATCGGCGTCCCGGAGACGCCCGCCGGGAGCGTCCCGCGGTCCTTCGGTACGAAGAACTGCCGGATGCCGGCGTGTCGGTTCTCGGGGTCGTACGGCGTCGTCCTGGCGACCACCAGCAGGTAGTCGGCACCGTCGGCGAAGGTGCACCACATCTTCTGGCCGGAGATGACCCACTCGTCGCCGTCCCGCTCGGCTCGGGTGCGGATGGAGGCCATATCGGAGCCGGCGTCGGGCTCCGAGAGGGCGAACGCGCCGAGGAACTCGCCACGGGCCGCACGCGGCAGGAGTTCACGGCGCTGGTCCTCGGAGAAGCCGCCGGCCAGCGACGCCCTGGCGATGATGCTGGCCACGCTCATCCAGGCCCGCGCCAGCTCCTCGGTGATGAGGCAGTACTCGAAGACGCCAAGACCGAGGCCGCCGTACTGCTCGGGGATCATGATCCCGAAGAATCCCAGAGTGCCCATGTGGTCGCGGAGCGCCATCGGGATTTCGCCCTGTTCGGGGTCGAGCTCGTTCGCGACGGGGAGGACCTCGGCCATGGCGAAGTCGCGGGCGAGGGTCTGGAGGGCATCCCGCTCGTCTGTGCGGTGCGCGGCGGGCAGCGTCGGGAGCGGGCTCGCCAGCCGGCCGGTCACCGGTCTCCTCGCTTGGCCACGAGGTTCGTGCGCTCGTAGTCAACGACCAGCTCGTCTCGCTGGTTCCGGCCCTCGCTGCGCCAGGTGACGATGCCGGTACCCGGCCGGCTCGTCGACTCGCGCATGGCGACCACAGTGGATCGGGACGTGAGGGTGTCGCCTGCGTAAACCGTGCGGTGGAAGGTGCAGTCACCAAGGCCGAGGAACGGACCGCCCGCTTCGCTGAGGTCTTCGACGGACATCCCAACCACCACACACAGAACCAGCATCGGGTTCACGACGACGTCGGGGTGCCCGTTGCCGCGGGCGAACTCGGCGTTCAGGTACATCGGGTTCCAGTTGCATGTGGCAACCGAGAAGGTGACGTTGTCGCCCTCGGTGATCGTCCGACCCCAATGGTGGTCAAGGACGTCGCCAACCTCGAAGTCCTCGTAGAGGTGGCCCTTCTCGGCAAGGGGGAAGTCGGAGGCGTCGAAGTCGCTCATGAAGGCACCGTCGACACGCTACGCAGAACCGACTGGTCAGAGCCTGGCCGTCGAGCCTCCCCCGGTGGCGGCCGCTCGACCCCGTAGAGCGGTCACCCGGCGCACTCGGTCAGGCCGAACTCCTCCTGGGACAGCTCCTCGCCGTCGGTCCCGCACCCCGAGAGCAGCAGCACCGTCGCCGCTCCCACACCTGCCATGGCCGTCAATCGCATGAATCGTCCCTCATCTTCGTAAATCGCATGACCCCTCTACGCTGAGCAGTCCCGTACGGGCGACGCCGACAGCACGCGACCGAGGCTAGCGTCCTGCCCCTGGCCAGGTCGGTGGGGTTGGAGGCCGATGCAATCTACGGCCGACGGCCGACTGATGAGCGAGTGGGCGCCACCAACTCGATGGAGGCCGTCCCTGCTCGGTCGCCTGCGGTGTGTCACCCGGACCAGGCACCTCGTTCGTCAGTACTTGGTGATGAGCGTTGTCGCTAGGTCGCCGCTGCTGGCACGCAACGTCTGTCTCGATGCGACGTGGGCCGACGACATAGCCGTCGACGCCGACACAGCGATCGCAGAGATATTCGCGGCCCACGCCACCTCCCTGGTGCGCATGGCCCGGTTGTTCGTCGACGACCGCAACGCCGCCGAGGACATCGTCCAAGAGGCCTTCATCCGGCTTAGCCGGTCCCTGCACCGCATCCGCTCCCGCGACAAGGCAGCGCCCTATCTGCGGTCGATCGTGCTCAACCTGGCGCGTGACCACAACCGCCGCGGGCTGGTGTCGCTGCGGCACCAACAGTCCAAGTACTACGAGCGTGACCTGTCCTCGGCCGAGGACCAGGTCGTGAGAGACGAGGACCAGCAGGCCGTCGTCGACGCCCTCCGCACCCTTCCTACGCGCCAGCGCGACTGCGTGACGCTCCGCTACTACCTCGAGCTACCCGTTGCCGAGGTGGCCGAGACGCTAGGGATCTCACCCAACTCGGTGAAGACCCACTTGCGTCGGGGCCTGGCAGCACTCGAGTCGAAGCTCGGCGGTGAGTCGTGATCGCCGAGGAGCGCCTCAGGGACCTGTTCAGCGGCGACCTCGCCGATTACGAGCCGGCGCCGGATCTGTTCGCACGGGTCGAGCGCAGTGTCGTGGAGGACGCCCGCCGGCGTCGGTGGCGGCGGCAGGTGTTCGCGGTTGGCGTGGTCGTTGTGGTCGCGCTGGTCGGCTTGGTGGCGGCGGTGACCGAACGTCGACAAGGAGGAGGACTGTCCATGGACTGGTGGATTCTCGAGGCCCTGACCACGGGGCTGCTGGTGGCGCTAGTCGTGCTGTTGGGTCCGTTCATCAAGCGGTTCGGCAGGAGCTACGCCACCGAGGTGTTCCGTGCGGTTCCCGGGACCGGCCGGAGCTATGTCGGCCTGCTCGACATCGCCTACTACCTGATCTTCTCGGCGTTCATCCTGTTCACCATCCAGTTCGAGCGGCCAGACGACTGGACCCAGCAAGTAGGCGCAGGACAGGTATTCGCCGAGACGCTGAAGGTTGGCGGCATGCTCCTGCTGCTCGGCGTGCTCCACTCCGTGAACCTCATCACGCTGCCGATCGTCGGGCGGCTGCTGACGCTCAACCGCCAACTCGACGAGGAGCTGGCCCGGATGGAGACCGAGGAGGACCCGCCATGAGGTGGTGGATGCTGGAGCTGGCGACCGCGGCGACCCTTGTCGCGATAGCCGTCTTGCTCGGTCCGTTCATCAGGCGGTTCGGACGCACGTACCTTGCCGAGGTCTTCCGATCCAACCCGACGACCGGCAAGAGCTTCATCGTGCTGACCGACGTCGCCTACTACCTGATCTTCTTCGCCTACATCCTGTTCACCAGCCGCTTCGAGCCGCCGCCCGACTGGGAGACTGGGATCACAGCGGGTCAGCTCAAGGTCGAGACGGCCCGGGTCGGCGGCATCCTGTTGATCATCGGGGTCCTGCACGGCCTGAACCTGATGATCCTCGCGGTCATCGGCCGCCTGCTCACGCTCAACCGCCAGCTCCAGCTGCGCCTCGACCGGATGCAGAACCCGTCTGGCGGATAGCAGTCGGGGCCAAGGCGGCGACGGCCCAGAGGCCTATTGGCCGTCCTCGACCAGGGCCTTGATGCCCTGGAGGGTCGCCACCATGTTCGCGCGGAGCTCGCGGCGGCGACGGTCGACGATCGCCGCCGCCTCGTCGGGGCGCTGGTCGATCAGCATCGCCGTGCCGGAGAAGCCGGGACCGATGGTGACGTGCTGGCGGATGCGGGTCCCACCGGCGAGCGGCTCGAGCTCGAAGCGCCACTGCGCGCCGGGGTCGCCCGGGTCGCCCACGTTCCAGGCGAAGACGCGTGGCGCGTCCCACTCGGTCACATACGACGTCGTCTCCCATTCGCCGAAGCCCTCGTAGGAGTTGCGGCCGACGAACGCCGCACCGACGCCCGGCGAGTCGCCTTCGACCCAATCGGCTCCCTGGAACTCGGTGCTGAAGCGGGCGGGAAGCTCGATATCGCTCACCAGTTCCCATACCCGCCGGGGCGGCGCGTCGACGTCGACCTCGACGGTGACGCCCGGCCCGACGGCGAGGTCGACCTCGCCGTCGGCGGCGACGTGGGTAGTGAACCCCCAGCGGTCGAAATAGGTGATCTCGGCCGCTGGGCGCCGGGTTGCCGGATGGAAATCGGTGCCCTTGGTCCAGGCAACCGGCAACAGCACCGCCTGGGTGACGCCGTCGGGGATGTCGAGCAGGTCCGCCACCTCGGCCGCCTTGCCCAGGTGGACCGTCGTCCACGCCGACCCCAGCCCCCGAGCCCGGAGGGCGAGGCAGAAGCTCCACGCGGCCTGGAGCACCGAGTCGAACAGGCCGGGGCGGCCGCTGCCGTCGTGGGTGCCAACCACGGTCACCACGACCAGCACCGGCACCCGAGCCAGGTTCTCCGCGAGATGCGCGGCCGACGCCATCACCCGTTCCTGCGGATGGCCGCTGCCGCGGAGCCGCTCGGCAGCGTCGCCGAGAGCGCTCCCGCCGGCGTCGCGGTACAGGTCGGCCAGCTTCGCTTTCGTCTCGCCGTCCCTCACCACCAGCCAGCGGCGGCTTCCCTGGTTCCCGCCGGTCGGTGCCTGTTCGGCCAGGTCGATGCAACGCAGCAGTAC
>SDBT01018027.1_pt1 | contig 11116 bp, 8 predicted proteins | sample 2277101 | NCBI WGS metagenome assembly SDBT01 (sample SAMN10404973, study PRJNA504765) | marine sediment metagenome | isolation source: marine sediment core GS10_PC15, 103 cmbsf | place: Arctic Ocean: Southern Knipovich Ridge | collected 2010 | reverse complement strand
TCGGTGGATTCGGAGACCTGTTCGGTATGGGAAGAAGGGGCAGGCGCACCGGGCCGGCGCGCGGCTACGACCTGGAAACCACGGTGGAACTGGCCCTTGAGGATATTGCAGGCGGCGTGGAAAAGACGATAGAGTTTACCCGGCAGGATACGTGTGCCGGGTGTTCGGGTTCAGGCAGTGCCAAGGGCAAACCGCCGAGCCGATGCCCGAGTTGCGGAGGCAGTGGACAGATTCAAAGGGCCGGGCTCGGGGGCTTTTTCCAGATGGTATCAACGTGCCCGAAATGTCAGGGTGCAGGCAAAATCATTATGAATCCGTGCCGAAAATGCAGAGGCACAGGTCATGTCCCCAAGCCCAGGACGCTGAGCGTTAAGATCCCGGCGGGCGTTCATGAGGGCCAAGGCATCAGGGTGACCGGCGAAGGTGAGCCGGGCCGCAACGGCGGGCCGAGGGGCGACTTGTATTGTTATGTGCGGGTCAGGGCGCATCCCTTCCTGATGCGCGACGGTAACGACCTGGTGAGCACGGTGCCGGTAAGCTTCACGCAGGCTGCGCTTGGGGCAACGATTGAGGTGCCCAGCCTTGATGGTACGAGGGAGTTTAGGATTCCGCCGGGCACGCAGCACGGCAGCACGTTCAGAATTAAAGGAGAGGGGCTGCCCGATTTGAGAACCAGGCGCAAGGGCGACCAGCTCGTACGGATAACAATTGAGATTCCACGGCGGCTTACGAGCGAACAGGAAGAGCTGCTCAGGGATTTTGACCGGACACAGGACAGCAGCGCGATGCCGGAAAGCAGCAGTTTCTTCGAAAAACTCAAAAAACACTTTGGTAACGACAAATGAAATCGAAAGATATGAAAAAAGCTAAGAAAGAGGGCGGCGACGATAAGATGAAAGTGTCTGAAAAGGAAGTTAAGAAGCTGCAGCAGCAGATAGATGAGCTTACCAGCCAAAAGGATGAGCTGTTTGAGAAGCTCCAGCGGGTCGGCGCCGATTATGCCAACTACCAAAAGCGTACGCCCAAGCAGATAGCGGACTCGGTGGCTTATGAGAAGAAGGCGATAATAAGGTCGCTGCTGCCGTCTCTTGATAATTTTGCCCACGCCCTTGCAAGCGCCGACAATGCCGAAGCGGTCGATGGTGTTGTCAAAGGCGTCCGAATGGTGTTTGAGCACATGTTAGATGCCCTTAAGGGGCACGGTCTTGAGCAGATTGATGCCGTCGGCCAGGAGTTCGACCCGAATGTTCATGAGGGCATTCAACTAAGGGCCGACGCCGACAAGCCGGATAATATCGTGTTAGAGGAGTTTCAAACGGGCTATAAGCTCAACGGGCAGGTCGTTCGGCCGAGCAAGGTGATTGTTAATAAGCTGCCGGCCAATGACAAAGAGGCTGAGCCTGAAGCGGCACAGGCCCGAGAGCAAGAGAGCCCGGCAGCCGATAGTGATGAGGCCGGCAATGAGGAATAGACGCAATGCCGACGTATGATTATTTGTGTGACAACTGCGGCCATAAATTCGAGAAGTTCCAGTCGATAACGGCCCGGCAGATGCGCAAGTGTCCCGAGTGCGGCAAGAATCAGTTGAAGCGTCTGATCGGCGCAGGTGCGGGGATAATCTTCAAGGGCTCCGGCTTTTACGAGACTGACTACAGAAGCGAAAGCTACAAAGAGGCCAAGAAGAAAGAAGAAAAGACCGCCACCGAGGCCAAAGATGAAAAAGACACAAAGACCAAAACCGAAGCCAAATCAGAGACCAAGCCCAAAAAAGATACTACGAAAACAAAATCGCCCGACAAGACGTAGTGTATGCCACCCTTTGTTGGGCCGATTTACTTGATGAGTTTCACTAATTCTTTGAATTTTTCGTGTTTGGCTGTCCGCAGCAGTTCAAACATGGCCATTTCGGTACTGCTTATGAGTGCGCCGTCGGCCTCCATTCTTCTTAAGGCGATTTGGTTGTTGGCGGGTGTGCGTGATGAAACTGCATCGGCGATGACGTGGACTTCGTAATCCTTATCCAGCAGGTCCACCGCCGTCTGGTAGATGCAGACGTGGGCCTCTATGCCGCACAGGATGACTTGCTTCGGCCGTAGTTCTTTCAATTTGTCGTTGAATTCATCGTGGCCGCAACAACTGAAGCTGAATTTATCGATGGGCTGATTGTCGGTCAAAAGTTCGGCTATTTGAGGGATGGTCGGGCCTAAGGCACGCGGGTGCTGCTGGCACCAGATTATGCCGAACTCAAGGGCCTTTGCGGTTTTGATGAGGATTTCGATATTGGCGAAGACGCTCTCTTTGTTGTCCATCAACTCGGCGAGCTTGCCCTGGACATCTACAATTACGAGACAGCATTTTTTAGCTTCGAGCATACTTGGTTCAGATTTCTTTATGAATAGGTGGGCTCAGCCGTCGTGCACATTGTCAAACCGTCAAATCGTCTACAAGCCTGTTACCGTGATAATCAAATTGACGCTCTGGCCCGATTGCACGTTGTCGGTGGGGACCGTCGGCTGTTCAGGGCGTGTAAGCTCAGGCTTAATGGGGATGGACGGAATAAATTCGGTTGGCTTCTTTGGTGGTGATAAGGCAAAGCTGCTGCCTGCGTCGCCGCCATCCCGGATGAGGGCGTTGAAATCGGCGAAATTCTTTGCCATCTCTATTCGGTCGTTGGATTTATCCTGTGCGAAAACGGTGATGGCCTGGGCGGAAGTAATATTATCGATCATGATGCCCGAGTCTGCGGCTTCGTCGTACACCGTCAAAGAGGCCCTGTGGCATTTGTCCCAGACCGTTTCGAGGTCGCCAACCAAAGTAACAATCTGGTCGGTGGTGCAGGTTATGTGATAGGAACTCGATGTGGCCTGGCGTTTGGGAATGGTATTATCGACAAGGCCGTTGTTATAAATCGCCTTTGCAATGAAACCGTTTATGGCGATTGAATCATAGGTGACCAGCTCAAGCGCGGCGCGGAAAGGATAAGAATCCGGTATTGCCTCCTGTGTGGCAGGTGCCGAAGCGATGACGGCTTCGGTGGCGGGGCCCTGGTCCAGCGAAGAGCCAGCCGGGGCAATAGCGACGCCTTTGCGCGAAGCGGTGCCCGGCATTATTACGCTGAATACTACTAATGCCAGGGTGCCGAGCAATACGAACATTGCCGCAGCGGTCAGCACCCGGCGCAAGAACAAATGCCTGGCCCCTGCCAGGTGGTCGGTATCGATGAAGTATCTGTCCGCAGAGGATTTTGTGTTTAGAGAAACATTTATACTCTGAAGGAGACCTTCCGGCGCCGGCTCTATGGGCAGACAGTTGAGCAATTGTTTTTGCTTTTGCAACTCGCCTAATTTGGCGGCGATATTTTTGTCATGCTGCAAGAGCCTTTTGACCTCTGTGCGTCCGCGATCGGAAAGCTCGCCGTCAATATAACAGCTTAACAGCTCGTCGATATCTTCTTTATGAATTTCACTCATTCGAGTACCGCTTTCAAAATTTCTCTTAAATTCGCTCTGGCCCTGCTCAATCTGCTTTTTACCGTGCCGACTTCAATCTGAAGGGTCTCGGCAATCTCGGAATAATCCATCCCTTCAATGTCCCTCAGGACCATGACCGCCCGGTGGTGGTCCTCAAGTTTTGCCAAGGCCGCGAGGGCAATTTCGCCGATTTCGGCATCTTGCGCCAGTTCGGCAGGGTCAACAGCGCTTTGGTCGGCCAAAAACGCTCCCAACTCAACCGCTGCGCCGTCTGATTCGGTCGCCACAATAGCCTCAAGCGACTGGGCTCGTCTTTTGGCGCATCTCTTACAGTAATTGAGGGCGATATTTACGCCAATCCTGAATAACCACGTATAGAAGGCGCTTTTTCCCTCAAACGTATTTATCTTCTCTATAAATTTGACAAATGTGTCCTGTGTTAGTTCCGCCGCATCGTGACTATTTGCACAAATTTTCAGGATTGCGTTGTAGATTCGGTCCTGGTACTTGATGATTAGGCGGCTCATGGCCACGGAATCGCCGTGCTGCGACTGCCGTACTAAGATGGCGTCGTCGATAATTGTCTTTTCCAGTTGTTTCTGCACCTGCGTGGCCTTAGCCCAAACCCCGATAATACTCAATGATTTTCTTAACACACTTCAGCCTATGTATATTATCGCAGATTATGCCCGCCCGGTCAAGCCAATTTCGCAGGTAGATTCGAGCCGGCCGGGGAAAAACACGGCATCGGCGTTCGCGCAAACCCTTTATTTTAAGGGATTTAGGCGTCTGAGGCCTTGTTTTTCTTGTATTTGGTCTGCGATTGTGGTATAATAGGCCTATGAAAGAGGAACGGCTTCGCCGGTAGGGTATGAAAAGCTATATGGTAACGATTTACGGAGAAATGAGATGAAGAGCTTTTATGAACAGGTGTGGGTTCCGTTTGTGATGACCAAGAAACGCATCCTGATCCTGGCGATCGCCAGCTACATCGCATTGTGTTAAGCGAACATTTGAGCCCGGCGTGCCGGGATTGATTGAGGAGTTTTTGAGCCGGCCTTTAGGCCGGCTCTTTTTTTGCGCTCCCCGGCCCCTGTCATCCCCGCGAAAGCGGGGATCCAGTACGTTATTCCCAGCCCAGCCGAAGGGTGCCTTCTCCCACAAATTCATAAAATGTCTAAATAATTCGAATATTTTTGCTTGACATACCTCGCCTTTTATCCTAAAATCGTACATAGTCATTCGGCAGGTCATACCATCTTGGCCGAATAACAATAAATATGGGCTGGGGGGCTCGGGAGTTAGGAATTATGAAGAGGACGGCAAACCATTTCGGTAAGGTATGCAACGCATACCGTATTTGGGGAATAATCTTAGTCTTTTTTTTGTGCCTATGGTGCGCCACTGCATCGGCGTGGGGCGAACCGATCACTGTGCAAGTGGCCGGCGTCGTCAATTCGATCGATTTTCCTACTGATTCGGTACAGGTCGGCTCCTCGATGGTAGGTTTTTGCAGTTACGACACAGAGACGCCTGATGAGGACCCAAGCGACTATCGAGGCACCTATGCTCTAAATCATTTGTCAATGGCCATCGGCGATTACACATTCACCCACAACAGCGCATCAGCCCAGCCGGCTCTCTTCGATGTTTGGAAAACCGATATGACTTACAGGGCGCAAAGTCTTTATGGCATTGCCACTGAAAGCGGATTGCCCCTGTCGTTTTACAAAATCCACATAAAGCTTATCGACCTGTGCAATGCCTCGGTTGGCGGGCCGGACGATTTGCTGCCTGTGACGTTCCCGGATATTTCCTTTTTCACCTGGCGCAATAAATTTGAGGTGACTTTTTCTCAATCAGGAACCGGCTATCAGATTCAGGGCGAACTCACTTCTATAGAAGTTGTCTCTGAGCCCCCACTTCCACGTGTTATATACGTTGATGACGATGCACCGTCCGGTGGTGACGGCCAAAGTTGGCCGACGGCATACAAATATCTCCAGGATGCAATGGCTGCATCTCTTTATGGCGACGAGGTATGGGTGGCTGAGGGTACATACACACCAGATGCAAACTCGCTCATTCCCGATGGTAGTGGTGACCGAGCTGCAACATTTAGGCTTAAAAACGGAATTGCACTGTATGGCGGCTTTCCCTCAGGTGGTGGTACATTGCCCATCCGTGACCCTAACCGGTACGAGACCATCCTCAGCGGTGATCTCGATGAGAATGATGAGCCTGTTCCATATCCTAAAGATCTCTTGTCCCACTTCAGTCGCGCTGAAAACAGCTATACAGTTGTCAAGAATATAGGAACGGCTGGATATGCCATCCTCGATGGTTTCATCATAACCGCCGGTCAATCCGATGGCGGCATATTCAATTTTGAAAGTTACCTTACAATTGCGAACTGCCGGCTCGTAAACAATTCAGCATCCTATTATGGGGGTGCAATATCAAACTTTGCCAACAGCAGACTAAACATGACCAACTGCATTATAACAGGTAACTCGACAAATCGAGAAGGGGGCGCAATATCAAACATTTTCGGTAGTCTTACACTAATCAACTGTGTTATCTCAGACAACTTCGCGAATGGCAATGGTGGCGGAATAGTTAATAAAAGCGGTACAGTGACACTTGACGGCTGCACTTTCACGAATAACTGGGCAGAAGGCGCTGGTGGTGCAGTATTGGGCTCATGGGGTAGCAGTTCGAGTTTGAGTTTGACAGCTACTGATTGTGTCTTCAATGCCAACTCAGCGGGAAATATTGGGGGAGGAGGAATTTATTGGAGCCACTCCCGCGAGTACTCTGAAATGCTGCTGACAGACTGCACCTTCACTGAGAACTCGGTTAGAGGCACAGGAGATTTCGCCAACGGAGGAGGAATCCTTGCCGAGGGATTAAACTCGCTGATTCTGAATAATTGTAGCTTTATCGGCAATTCAGCAAATAATGAGGGTAGCGGCGGCGGAGTCTATAACAGCCACGATTACAGGTACAGTCTAGATCAAAAGCCGGAATTTACAGATTGCACCTTTGTCGGAAATTCAGCGTATTGGGGTGCCGGTCTATATAACTGGGGCAGCAGCCCGGAAATCACCAATTGTACCTTCAGCAATAACGAGGCACAGGTTGCCGGCGGTGCAATGGGAAACTATGAACACAGCAGTCCAACGGTCACCAACTGTACATTCAACGGAAACTCGGCAAATAATGAAGACCACGGCTCCACAGGCTGGGGGGGGGCTGTGGCCAACTTTTATGGGGCAAGCCCCACAGTCGTAAACTGCGCCTTCAGAAACAACTTCGCTGGAGAGTTTGGCGGTGCAATATCCAATAGTGATGTCACAATAATAGAAAACTGTATTTTCACCGGCAACTCCACATACTATAAAGGTGGTGCGATGTACAACAACTTCAGGGAGGGCAATATAACAGTCACCAATTGCCTCTTCACCGCCAACACCGCCTACTGGGGTGGCGGCATTCACAATTACGGCTCGCACCCAATCATAACCAATTGCACATTTGCACAAAACAGGGCTACTTATGGAGACGCTTTGGGATGTGAGGACGGCAGCAGCATTGAACTGACCAATTGCATCCTTTGGGATGGGCAAGACCAAATACATTACCCCGATAGTTTACTTATTACGATTACCTACAGTGATGTACAAGGGGGTTGGCCGGACGTCGGCAATATTAGTGCCGAACCATTGTTCATCGACCCTAATGGTCCAGATGGTATCATCGGGACAGAAGACGACAACTTTCGCTTGATAGGGAATTCGCCGTGTATCGATGTAGGGGATAATTTGATTGTTGATCCGAATGCGAAGGACTTAGATGGTAATCCGCGCATCGTAAACAGCATTGTAGACATGGGAGCGTATGAGCATCAACTTCCACGTGTTATATACGTTGATGACGATGCACCGCCCGGAGGAGACGGTTTAACCTGGCCAACGGCTTATAAGTATCTTCAGGATGCACTGGACGATGCCGGGACCGGCGACGAAATTTGGGTGTCGGCCGGGACATATTATCCCACCTATGATTACAGATTGGGAATAGGCAGCCGCGGTAAGCATTTCCGGATGAAAAACGGTGTGGCGATCTACGGTGGGTTTGACGGGACTGAAACCAGCTTGGCAGAGCGCAATGTGCAAAACAACGAAACGATTCTTTCCGGAGATATCGGCACTTCCGGGGATAATACAGATAACTGCTACCATGTCTTTTATCATCCATCCGGTACTAACCTGGATGCAACCGCCATTTTAGATGGTTTTACCGTTACCTCCGGTAATGCCGGCGACAATTCCGAGCCACACAACGACGGCGGGGGGATGTATAATGACTATAGCAGCCCGACAGTAACCAACTGCACATTCAGCGGCAACTTAGCTGGCTGGTCCGGCGCCGGGATGTATAACGACAACTCCAGCAGCCCGATAGTGACCAACTGCACCTTTAGCGGTAACTCGGCTCACTACGATATCGCCGGCGGCGGAGGGATGTATAACCTTGACTCCAGCAGCCCGACAGTAACCGGCTGCTCCTTCGTCGACAACTCGGCTGACATAGGCGGCGGGATGTTTAACAACCACAACAGCAACCCGACAGTGTCCAGATGCACCTTCGTCGGCAACTCGGCCAGCTTCGACGGGGGCGGGATGTATAACATGGGTAACAGCAGCCCGATAGTGACCAACTGCACATTTACCGGCAACTCGGCTTACTCCGATGGATGGGGCGGCGGCGGCGGGATGTACAACTCAAGTAGCAGCCTGACAGTGACCAACTGTACCTTCGGCGGCAACTTGGCTATCTACAATGGCGGCGGGATGTATAACGAATGGAGTAACAATCTGACAGTGACTAATTGTATCCTCTGGGGCAATACCGCATCTGAGGGCAATGAGATTTATAATGACATAAGTTACCCGGTAATCAGTTACTGCGATATTACCGGCAGCGGCGGCAGCGGCGCTGGTTGGAATTCTTTCCCTTTCCTGGGCCTCGACGGAGGCGGTAATATCGACGCCGAACCGCTTTTTATCGATGCCGACGGCGCTGATAATACGCCCGGAACCGAAGATGACAATTTAAGACTTCAAGCGGGCTCGCTGTGTATCGATGTGGGAGATAACTCGGCTGTTACGGCTGCTACCGACCTGGATGGCAATCCGCGCATCGTAAACGACACTGTGGACATGGGGGCGTATGAGTTTTTCCATGCCAATACTGCGCCTGTTGCCGATGCGGGAGAGGACCAGACGGTCTTTGCGTGTGTTGACGGTATAGCGGAGGTTAAGTTAGATGGGTCGGGTTCTTACGACGATGATGGAGATGAATTGGATTATTTCTGGTTTGAAGGCGATGAGCAGATTGCAACGGGCGTTGACCCGAATGTCCAATTAAGTGTGGGTGAGCACATAATCGAACTAATCGTTAATGATGGCACCGAAGATTCCGAGCCGGACGATGTTACAATAGCGATTGTTGGGATGGAAGAACCTGGTCTCTATTATGACGTAACCTTTTCGTCTCCGGAGCATGTAGCAGGATTACCACCTTCTGTCGGATATTTAAGCACGAGACCTACAAAAATAGTATTTGGCGAACCTCTTGTAGAACCATCTTTAGGGGAGCTTAGCGGGCAACCTTTAGTATTTAATACAACTGGCAACAATTCATCCTTTTACTATGAACAGATTCGGTTTGTGGTTGGTCAAGAGCAGGATTACTACTATGTTTCTTTTGATGTCTTCGTAAATAACTTGATAGGATCTACTAATCGGTTCACGGTGTTGTTTGATACTCCAACAGTGCGGAATCTATATTTCAAAAATGATGGAACGATCTATATTGAAAACTGGAACAATCACACGCGAAGGGGCGAGTCAAAGGTAATTGGGACGTTCACCGAGACCGAGATTTTGTATGTGGAAGTCAAGATGAATCTTGTATTACAGGAATGGGAGATTTTATTGAATGGCGTTCAACTTCATATTGGGTGGTTTGAACCGGACCAGGACATTGAAGCGATACGCTTTAATCTCGGACTTACTAACAGTTCTGACACTCCAAATCACGACACATATGTGGGGCTTGATAACATCATTGTGGCCAACAGGGACATGTCCGAATCACAGCCGCCTGTTGCCGATGCCGGGGCTGATCAAACTGTTTTCGCATGGGTTGATGGGATGGCGGAGGTTAAATTAGACGGATCGGGTTCGTATGATGTCGATGGTGACGCGCTCGAATACTTCTGGTTTATCGGTGATGAGCAGATTGCAACGGGAGTCGATCCGAATGTCCAATTAAGTGTGGGTGAGCACATAATCGAACTAATCGTTAACGATGGCAGCGAAGACTCCGAGCCGAATGCGGTTGTCATAACAGTGGTCGGGCCGATAGAGGCAGATGTACACATTGTGCCGAGGGTGATTAATCGCATCAATCGTATAAAAAGGGTAATGGCCATAATTCGCCTGCCGGCCGGTATCGGAAAGGGCGATGTGGTACGTGAATCCTTTGAGCTTTATGCCGGCGGGCTTGATGGTGAGCCTGTTGGAGCGATATTGGAGCGAGTGATTGGTAGGGGCAATATGACGAGAGTGTTTGCCCTGTTCGATAAGGGTGAGGTTATGAACGTTGTGGAAGGTGTCGTCGGCGGAGTTGAACTAACCGTTGTCGGCAAGCTTACGTCCGGCCAATACATACAGGGCTCTGACACCGTCAGGATTGTCAAGCCTCGCAGGCGCCGAGGATTGCTCAAAAGACGGCAGAAAAATCGACGGAAATAAATTCAGCATGGGCAAAGAATTTGCCCATCCTACCAGACTATGAGCCTTCCGCTCTCAGCGTTTTCTTACGGCGATGGTGTAGATGTCTCTTTTGTCTTTGATGTACTTTCTCTCGTAGTTTGTGCCGGTCAGTTCGCCGTCCTGGGCCCCGGCGGCGGGGGCAAATTCTATCACCTCAAGGGCACCGGTATGGGCTTTGACCACTTCTTCAATTTGTTCAAAATAATCGGCGTGGTCGGTCGCAATCTGGACAACACCGCCGGTCTTGAGGCAGCGCAGCATCTGTGCCATATTGGGCGCCGAGATAAAGCGTCTTTTGTGGTGTCGCTTCTTCGGCCAGGGGTCGGGAAAATAGACATGAAACCAATCCACCGACGAATCAGCCACGTGCTCAGCGAGGAAAAAGGCCGCATCGGCCCTGATTATCCGGACGTTCGCCAGGCCCCACCGCCCGATTCTGTCAACGGCGTAGCGGTAGTATTTGTTGGCCCATTCAATCCCTAAGAAATTGACCTCGGGTGCGCACCCGGCCTGGGCCAGGAGAAAAGTCCCCTTACCTATGCCGATTTCGAGGTGCACCGGCCCTGCGCGCCCGAAAATAAGCTCAAAATCGACCGCCCCGGCCAGCTCTTCGGGCCTTATTGAAACGCGGTCATAGTCTTTTGGGATTCTTTTTGCCATGCGAAAAGTCGATTAAGAGTCAATCAGAGACGTTTGTTCGGCCGGCCAATCACCTCTAAGGGCCCATTTTGCCTCTCGGGCCTGCTAAAGTCAAGTCCGATACCGTCCGATACGATTTACCGGAACAGCACTGCGCATCGG
>SDBT01018026.1_pt1 | contig 11116 bp, 7 predicted proteins | sample 2277101 | NCBI WGS metagenome assembly SDBT01 (sample SAMN10404973, study PRJNA504765) | marine sediment metagenome | isolation source: marine sediment core GS10_PC15, 103 cmbsf | place: Arctic Ocean: Southern Knipovich Ridge | collected 2010 | reverse complement strand
ATCATTTTCGGTAGGGAAATACTTTTCGGGTGCCCTTCCGTTTATTTCAATTTTACCGCTGCCTTTTTTCAGCATCACTCTTGCTATCGAAGTTTTTCTCCGGCCTGTGGCCTGAACCCAATCTTCTGGCACGTATATCCTCCAACATATAATTAGTTTTTGGTAAACAAATATCCCGCAATCTATGGTAACTCTAAAATTTCCGGTTTTTGGGCCTCGTGAGGGTGCACATCACCGGCATATATCTTGACGTTGGACAGCTGTTTTCTGCCAAGCTTGGTGTGTGGAAGCATACCCTTTATGGCTTTGCGCATCGGAAATGTCGGGTCTTTTTTCATAGCTTCAAGATAAGATCTTTCCTTTATCCCGCCCGGGTATCCCGTATGCCTGTAATATTTCTTTTGCAATTCCTTGTTTCCCGTGAGCCTCACCTTCCCCGTGTTGATTACGACTACATTGTCTCCCATATCCAAAAATGGCGTGTAGGTTGGTTTATGTTTTCCCCGCAGCACAGACGCGACTTTACTAGCGACTCTACCAAGTACTTTTCCGTCTGCATCAACCAGATACCACTTTTTTGCGATATCACTTTTTTTATCGATATAAGTCTTCATTTTAGGCTCCGAGTTTAGGGTGAAGATAGTATTTAGAGGGGTATTCGTCAAGAAAAAGCTTTTTGATTCAATCCATGTTGTCTACAACCCGGTTTGGGCTATTTCTGATATTTCTATAAAAGTCGACGTTCGGTTATTAATAGTATAATATAAGATTGTGAAAATTACCGGCATAAAAAGACAGAAAATCCGCAAAAACAGGATTTCTATTTATCTTGACGGTGAATACACGTTTTCACTGGATTACGACACAGTCACGCGTGCCAATCTTTACACCGGAGATGAGATCACAGAGGAGGATAAAAATAAACTCATAGCAAAGGACGCTTTTTCGAGGGCGCGTGATTACGCTTACTATTTTGTGTCGTACAGGGACAGGTCGGAATACGAGATAAAAAAAAGGCTGCTCGGCAGGGAGTTTCACCCCGCGGTGGTAAACGAGGTGCTTTCGCTTTTAAAGCGCCAGGGCATTGTGGATGACATCGGTTTTGTAAATAAATGGGTGGACAATGTCATTCTGAGCAGACCCATGGGCAGGATGAGGGTCACGCACGAGCTCAGGCTGAAAAGAGTAAGGGATGATATTATTTCCAAAGTATGTCAGGAAAAGCTCGATCTGGATAAAGAGGCCGAGCTTGCCAGGAAGGCAGCAGAAAAAAAGATGAAAGTGCTGAAGAATTACGCACAGGATGTTGCAAGAAGGAGGCTTAACACTTTTCTTGTCAATCTCGGTTTTGATTTTGAGATAATAAGTGAAATAATCAAGGAGTATTTCGGTGATAGGTTCGAGTGAGTTCAGAAGGCTGTTCCTGGATTTTTTCCGGGAAAGAGGGCATGAAGAGATCCCGAGCTCAAAGGTTGTGCCTGCCGATGACCCTACCCTGTTGTTTACGAACGCGGGCATGAATCAGTTTAAAGATGTATTTCTCGGTCTGGAGAAACCCGGGTTCAGCAGGGCAGTGTCTGTGCAGAAGTGTATCCGGGTTAGCGGCAAGCACAACGACCTCGAGGATGTCGGCAGGGACGGTACACATCACACATTTTTTGAGATGCTCGGGAACTGGTCTTTCGGGGATTATTACAAGGAAGAAGCTATCCAGTGGTCGTGGGATTTTGTAACACAAAAGATGGGCCTGCCGCCCGGAAGCATCTGGGTGAGCGTTTACAAGGATGATGAAGAGGCTTATGCTATCTGGGCAGATATCATAAAGATCGACAGAAACAGGATCGTGAAGCTTGGAGATATTGAAAAAGGCGATGAGGAAAATTTCTGGAGCATGGGGGCTACAGGTCCATGCGGGCCATGCTCCGAGATACATTATGACCACAAACCCGGTAAAGAGAAGGATTTTATCCAGGGCAGCGAAACAGGGGAGATCGTGGAGCTCTGGAACCTCGTTTTTATGGAGTTCAACAGAGGGGCCGATCAAAGCCTGACCCCGCTGCCGGCAAAGCACATAGATACGGGGCTGGGCCTTGAGCGGGCCCTGTCGATAATCCAGGGTGTTGATTCGAACTACAAAACAGATCTCTTTGTACCTCTTTTTAAAAAGCTCGAGGAGATAACCCGTATTTCCGTTGGGGCAGGGGGGCGGATAGTGTCGGGCCGTGTGATATCGGATCATATAAGGAGCCTCGTGTTCGCCATAGCAGACGGTGTAGTGCCGTCGAATGAAGGACGGGGCTACGTGTTGAGGAGGATCCTCAGACGGGCCGTGAGGCATGGTAAACTCCTGGGAATGAACAAGCCCTTTTTGTATTTGCTGATTGATCCGCTTGTCGAGGTGATGGGCGGCGCTTACAACGAGCTGGTAGAAAGAAAAGATGTTATTATAAAAATAATTTTAAAAGAGGAAGAGCTTTTTATCAGGACACTGGACAGGGGGCTTGACGAGTTCGGTAAAGTAGTAAAAAAATTAAAGGACGCTTCCAGCACTGTTTTTCCCGGGGAGGATGCATTTATTCTTCACGACACTTACGGTTTTCCTCTTGACCTGACAGAGATCATGGCCCAGGAGCAGAGTCTTGCCGTGGACAGGCAGGGGTTCGAGAAAGAGATGTCTGCCCAGAGAAAAAGGGCGCTGAAAAGCTCAAAGTTCAGCGGGGACAGCGAAGAGGGTGAATGGGTATCATACCATGATGAGGTAAAAACCGGTTTTACGGGATACAAAGCAGTCAAACAGGATAAAATGAAATTGCTGAAATACGGGAGATCGGGGGATGAGGTCTTTCTGGTCTTTGATAAAACCCCGTTTTATGCTGAATCCGGCGGGCAGGTTGGTGACGAAGGATATCTGGAAAGCGATGGCGTAAGGATCAGGATAAGAGGCGTGAAAAAGACCGGCGATCTGTATGTCCACCTTGGTTCTATTGAGAAAGGGGAGATCGCTGATTTACAATACACCGGTACAATCGATACTGAAAAACGTAACAGGATCATGGCGAACCATACAGCTACTCACCTTCTTCATCACTCGCTGAGAAAGATACTCGGCTCCCACGTTGCGCAGGCAGGTTCACTTGTCGCCCCGGACAAGCTGAGATTCGATTTCAACCATTACGGACCTCTTACTCAAAAAGAGCTATCGGATACCGAGAGGGAGGTAAATAAAGAGATTTTTCACAACGTACCGGTTAGCGTAAAAGGCGGGGTCCCGATTGAGGAAGCAAAAGCCATGGGCGCAATGGCTCTTTTTGGCGAAAAGTACGGTAAAAATGTACGGGTTGTCGATATTGGAGGGTTCAGCATTGAGCTGTGCGGTGGGACACATATCGAGCGTACAGGTGATATAGGTCTTTTCAAAATAATCAAAGAATCAAGTATCTCCTCGGGGGTGAGGAGGATAGAGGCTGTAACCAATGAAGCTGCTCTTGATCTGATTAACAGGTATGAAAGCATACTAAAGGAGGCATCCGGCTTGCTGGATACAGGGGTGGAAGGCGTAACCGCCAGGATCAATGACCTGCAGCAGAGGGTCCGTGATCTGGAAAAAGAGAGAAAAAGGGAGAGGAAAAAAGACTTTGATGAGGTCTTCGACCCTGAAAAACACAAAGTCAAAGCGGGGATGTACAACCTCGTGCTGATAAAGCTGGCCGGGCATTCCAGGGATGAAATGCGCGAGATCTCCGACAGGGTCAAAAATAAACTTGAAATGGGTGTAATTTTTATATCTTCGGTGGAGGATGATAAGGTAGCCTATGTTCTTTCCGCGACCGGCGAAGCGGTAAAACAAGGTATAAATTGCGGGACCCTGCTGAGAGAAGCCTTGAAAGGGCGCGACGCGAGCGGCGGGGGAAGACCCAATCTGGCCGAGGGAGGTGGCACAGGTCCTGATAATATATCCGGTGCGTTTGACAGGCTTCAAGAAATATTGGAATCCGGGTGATTTTAATGTTCCCCAAAAAAGTAACCTGTCGATCCTGATAAAAGCCCGGCAGCTTTGTGGATCCGGGAGGCTGAGGCATGGACAACGTTTCGGGCATAGCGCCGGCCTACTGTTTGATGTAAGGCTGGCCATCAGCCGCGGGAGGTGTGGATTTACCTATAACACCCGCGAGCACCACCATGGTGATCATGTATGGAAGCATCCAGAGGAACTGCGGCGGGATGGGGATGTTTTTTATCTGAAAAATGATCTGAAGAGCGTCGGAGAACCCGAAGATCAATCCACCGATGAAGGCGCCGACAGGGTGCCATTTTCCGAAGATCATTGCGGCAAGTGCGATAAAGCCCTTGCCGTTGGTCATCAGATCGTCAAAACTGCCGGTTGTTTCCAGAGAAAACCAGGCTCCAGCCAGGCCTGCTACCATCCCGCCCAGTATAACATTGGTGTACCTCATTTTGAAAACATTTATCCCTACAGTATCTGCTGCTTCAGGGTGTTCTCCGATTGACCTGGTCCTCAACCCCCACCGGGTCCTAAAAAGCATTATCGTGATGAAAATGACGAGCCCCATCATGATAAATACGATGGGCTGGTTCGAGAAAACGATTTCCCCGAGGATCGGTATCTTTGAAAAAAAAGGCGCCTCGATGATAGGTAATATAGCAGTTCGTGACAGCCTTGCATTGACAAGGAAGGTCCTGCGTATGAAACCGGTCAACCCGATCGCGAGAATATTTATTACAGTGCCGCTTACTATCTGGTCCGTTAGCATGGTAATGGAAAGAAAGGCATGAAGAAAAGCCATTGCACCCCCGGATAGGACCGCGCACAAAAGCCCGATCCATATGTTGTTCAGGTAGAGACTGGCCGTAAACCCGATGCACGCGGCGGTCAGCATCATCCCCTCTATCGCGATGTTGACAACACCCGTTCTCTCACAGAGAATCCCTGAAAGGGCGCCGAGAACTATGGGGGTCGACAGCCTGAGGCTCAGCCCTAAAAGCCCGACTATGTCAAAAACCGAACCGACTGCAGCCCAGAGGATGATCGATGAAACTGCGGTAAAAGAGGTGGTGAAAAAGGACAGGTTGACGAATTTATTAAACCTTTTTATCAAAGGTAAAAGTGAACTCGTCAGGCCCAGGATCCCGAGTATCCGTATCGACCTTCCGGTAAACATCGAGATCTTGCCAAGGTCCCCGAACCCGAGCAGCGATACAGCCTCTCCCTTCGGGAAGTTGAAAGAGAAACGTATCAGAAGGAGGTTCAAGATCAAGGTAAGGCTGCTGAATATTATGGTTCTGTAGAAATTTTTCTGCATGTTCCCGGTCCGGAGTTAATTTATTCGCAACTTATGTATCCCGGTTTTCTCCTGAAAAATTGTTACTGCAAAAATTCAAACAAGTCGGCCTATTTGCCCCAGCCTTTTGTCAAACCGACGTCAGCTTTTGCTTTGTCGGCTTTTATCCTGTATATCCAGCGCACGATCGTCGGGGCGGCGATAAACATGATCACAAACGCCTGTATTATATTGATCAGGTCGATAGATATATCAGCCCTGATCTGCATCAGACCCGCACCGTTCCTGAGGGCGGCCCACAAAATCGCCGATGGGATTATCCCGAACGGATTGCTCTTGGCAAGAAGGGCGATCGCTATTGCATCGAACCCGTATCCTGAAATAAACGCAGCCGGGAGGTTGTAGTTGAGACCCAGCACCTCGTTTGCCCCCGCCATGCCGGCGAGTCCCCCGGAAATTGCCATCGCGATTACAAAATTCCTGGTGATGTTCATGCCGGCGTACCGGGCAGCGTTCTGGTTGAGCCCGACAGTTCTTATTTCGAAACCTGTAGTTGTTTTGTAAAGCACGAAGTAGATCAGGAAAACTGCAGCGAGTGCGATGATAAAACCCCAGTGAAGACGGAATCCGGGGATCAGCTTTGGAAGATATGCTGTATCGAGAATGTAGGGAGTCCGCGGGATGCTGGCAGTAGTGTCGTGCATCGGGTTCTTTACGAGGTAATCGGTGAGCTTGATCATAATGTGGTTCATCATTATTGTGTTGATCACCTCGTGCCCGCCGGTTTTTGCTTTTAGATATCCGGGGATTGCGCCCCACACAGCCCCCCCGGCTATCCCGGCAATTATAGCGATAGGGAGGTGAACGAAATGCGGGAGCCCTCGTAACGCGTAACCGATAAATGCTGCTGACACCGCGCCCGCGTAAAGCTGTCCCTCGACCCCTATATTAAAAAGACCGCACTTGAAACCGAATGCGACAGCAAGCCCGGTAAGAATGTAGGGTGTCGTTATGACAAAGGTTTCGGCGATGGCCCTTGGTTTGCCGAATGCGCCTTGCCAGAGCCCCTGGTAGGCCCTGAACACGTTTAACCCGGACAGGTGAATAATAATTGCCCCGATAATAAGGGACGTTACAATAGAGAGGAGCGGTATTACAAACTCCTGATAACGCATCTTTCGCAGGAATTTCGGAATATTCATATAAATTTCCGTTGTGACCGATCAGCGGCCGGCGCCATAAGGCTTTGATCCCGAACCGCGGCCGTACACTGATCCTGTCTTTTGTATTTGCAACTAATTAAACATTTACACCGGCCATGAGCAGGCCGAGTTTCTCCTTTGTGGCTTCCTCAATATTTAATGTTTTAATGATTTTTCCCTTGTATATGACCCCTATTGTGTCTGCCAGACTCATTATTTCGTCCAGCTCCGATGACACAAGAAGTACCCCCCGGCGGGCGTCCCTTGTTTCGATTATTTTTTTATGTATGTATTCGACCGACCCCACGTCAAGGCCCCTGGTGGGCTGAGAAGCAATAAGAAGGTTTATATCCCGCGCCAGCTCGCGGGCCACAACGATTTTCTGCTGGTTTCCCCCGGAAAGGGTCTCAGTAACAGTATTTATACCGGGGGTTCTTATGTCGTACTCCTCGATAAGCCGGGATGCTTTCTCTGAAATAACGGGATAATCCAGTATGCCGCGTTTTGAAAAAGGTTCTGCGTAATAAGAGCATAGTATCAGATTGTCTCGAACTGGATACTGGAGCACAAGCCCGTATTTCTGCCTGTCTTCAGGTATGTGAGCGATCCCGAGGAGTGTGACCTTTCTGGGGTCTTCACCTGTCAGTTTCTCGCCCTTCATGACAACTTCACCGTTCTGGAAAGGAAGAAGGCCGGTCAGCGCCTGAATAAGTTCGGTCTGGCCGTTACCCTGAACACCCGCTATCCCGAATATTTCGCCCTCATTGACTGTAAAGCTGATGCTGTCGACGACTTTGGCCCCTCTCTGGTCATTCACTTCAAGGTCCTTCACCTGAAGGACAGGAGCCCCCCTTTTCATTACGTTTTTTTCGACCTTTAAAATTACCTCTCTGCCCACCATCATGCTTGCCAGTTCCTGTTCACTCGTGTTTTCGGGAGTCACACTTCCAATTGACCTGCCGTCCCTCAGGACGGTTATTTTATCCGATATACTGAGAACTTCTTTTAGCTTGTGGCTGATAAAAATGATGGATTTCCCTTCGTCTTTCAAAGACCGCAGTATTGCAAAAAGCTCTTCGGTCTCCTGAGGAGTCAGAACAGAGGTCGGCTCGTCCAGTATCAGGATGTTGGCTTCACGATAGAGTGCTTTGATGATCTCCACTCTCTGCTGGGTCCCGATAGGCAGGTCTTTTATCAGGTCGTCGGGGTCAAGGTCGAACTTGTACTGCCCTGAAAGTTCCCTGATCCTGTTTTTTGCTTTTTCTGTATCAAGCATGCCGATTTTTTTTGTTTCCATGCCGAGCATAATATTTTCCGTGACGCTCATGATAGGTATCAGCATAAAATGCTGGTGCACCATGCCTATACCCAGAGACAGCGCATCGGAGGGGTTCTTTATCTGCACTTTACGGCCGTTTATATAGATCTCCCCCTCGTCCGGAGTGTAAAGCCCGTACAGTATGTTCATGAGAGAGGTTTTTCCGGCGCCGTTTTCACCGAGCAGGCTGTGTATTTCACCCTTCCCGAGGGAGAAGTCGATGTGGTCGTTGGCAAGAACACCTGGAAATATTTTTACAATGCCTTGAAGAGAAAGTATGTCGGTTTTCATTTTTTCCTATTTTCCTGCAATACTATATCATTCTCCATGTTTTTTCAATAACATTTTTAGAAAAACCGGTACAGAAAAAAACCGTAAAAACCCGATCATTACAACTATGAGAAAGCATGCTCTTTTCAAATAAAATTAAAAGGGTATCATAATGACACATATTATTGAGGCATAATGATACAATTTTAATTCAGGGTGTTCGGGCAGCGTATTTTATGGGTAAACACAGCACGGGGACGAAAGCACGGAAATATTAATATTATATATATTTACAGCATTCGGCAGGGACCGGTATACAAAACACGATGTATTAGTAAAATATTTTGGTATGAAAATTGCAACTCGTTTGTTAGATTGTAAAAGGAGTTAATATGGATATTAACAAATTTACCGAAATGGCGCAGCAAGCTTTGAACGAGTCTCAGCTGGCAGCAGGCGAGTACGGTCATCAGCAGATCGAGAACGAACACCTCCTGCTTGCGCTCTTAAGACAGGAGAAAGGTGTCGTGCCGCAGATCCTGATCAAAATGAATATTGATGTCAGTGATGTTCTTTCAGATACAGGCAGGGCTCTGGAACGGAAACCCAGGGTGTCGGGCCCCGGTACGGGAGGCGCGTTGTACTTGTCGGCAAAGATGAACACCCTCCTCGCTGATGCCGAGAGTGAAGCCCGGGCGTTGAAGGATGATTTCATCAGTACGGAGCATGTATTTATTGCATTGTGCGCGGATACAGGGGGCACAGGGACGATTTTGAAAGATTACGGGATAGAAAAGTCAAAAATACTGGGTGCGTTAAAGCAGATACGGGGGAACCACCGTGTTACATCGGCAACCCCCGAAGCGACATACCAGGCCCTCGAGCGTTACGCGATTGATCTGACAGAAATGGCGAAATTGGGAAAACTCGACCCTGTTATCGGCCGGGATGACGAAATTCGAAGAGTTATCCAGGTGCTTTCAAGGCGGACCAAAAACAACCCGGTGCTCATAGGCGAACCCGGGGTCGGCAAAACGGCAATAGTTGAGGGGCTTGCGCAGAGAATAGTAAAGGGCGATGTCCCTGAAGGGTTAAAGGATAAGAAGATCGTCGCTCTTGATATGGGGTCCCTGGTGGCCGGGGCCAAGTTCCGGGGTGAGTTTGAGGAGAGGCTGAAGGCCGTTTTAAAGGAGGTCCAGGAATCGAACGGTCAGATCATCCTGTTTATCGATGAGCTTCACACGGTTGTGGGGGCGGGAGCGGCTGAAGGGGCCATAGACGCCGGGAACATGCTGAAACCGCTGCTTGCCAGGGGAGAGCTCCACTGCATCGGGGCCACTACACTCGAGGAATACAGAAAGTATATTGAAAAGGACACGGCTCTCGAGAGGAGGTTCCAGCCGGCACTGATAGCCGAGCCTTCGGTGCAGGATACTATTTCAATATTGAGGGGTCTCAAGGAACGCTACGATATATATCACGGTGTGAAGATAAAAGACAGTGCTCTTGTTTCCGCCGCTGTGCTGAGCGAGCGCTATATATCCGACAGGTTCCTGCCAGATAAAGCGATCGACCTTATTGACGAGGCAGCGGCAAAGCTCAGGACCGAGATCGATTCGATGCCCGTTGAGCTCGACGAGATCGTGAGAAAGACGATCCAGCTTGAAATTGAAAAGGAAGCCCTGAAAATGGAAAAAGACAAGACATCAAAGGAAAGGCTGAGCAGGATCGAAAAGTCGCTTGCCGACCTCAATGAGAAGGGAAACTCCCTGCGTTCCCAGTGGGAGGAGGAGAAAAAACACCTGCAGAAGGTACGAGAGCTCAAGAGCCTGATCGAGGAGGTTAAGTTCCAGATCGAAAAAGCGGAGAGAAACTACGATCTTAACAAAGCCGCCGAGTTGAAGTACGGCAGCCTGATAAAGTTTGAAAAGGACCTGGAAGAATTGAGCAGCATGGAAGCGGAAGGCCCGGCAAGGATGCTCAAGGAAGAAGTAGGCGAGGAGGACATCGCTGAAGTGGTTGCCAAATGGACCAGGATCCCGGTGTCGAAATTAATGCAGGGAGAGATGGAAAAACTGATGAACCTGGGGGACCATCTCCATGAGCGTGTAATAGGCCAGGACCAGGCGGTAAACGCGGTTTCCGATGCCATACTGAGGGCGCGGGCCGGGATCAAAGAACCGGGCAAGCCCATAGGGAGTTTTATTTTCCTCGGACCAACAGGGGTTGGAAAGACCGAGCTTGCCAAAACTCTGACGGAGTTTCTCTTTGATGATGATAAAAATATTATACGTCTTGACATGTCGGAGTACATGGAGAGGCACACAGTGGCAAAGCTGATCGGCGCGCCCCCGGGTTATGTGGGGTACGACGCCGGAGGACAGCTGACCGAAGCAGTAAGAAGAAAACCGTATTCCGTAATTCTGCTTGATGAAATAGAGAAAGCGCATCCCGACGTTTTTAATATTCTTCTACAGATCCTGGAGGACGGCAGGCTCACGGATTCTCACGGGAGGACAGTCGATTTTAAGAACGCCGTTATTATTATGACCTCCAATCTGGGCTCCGAGTATATCCTGGAGGACGACCCTGAAAGTGTTAGGTCTTTTGATGATATGAAACGGGTGATACTCGAGGTATTGAAAAAGAGCTTCAGGCCGGAATTTCTTAACAGAATTGATGAAATAGTTGTGTTTCATTCTCTTTCCAAGGAGAATATCGTTGAAATAGCCAAACTGCAGCTCGGGTATTTGAAAAACAGACTGATGGACAGGGGTGTGAACATCACATTCAGCGACAGTGCCGTAAAGTTTCTTTCCGAAAGAGGGTATGATCAAAATTACGGGGCCCGGCCGCTTAAAAGAGTTCTGCAGAATCATGTCGAGACCCCTCTGGCAAAGGAGATCATACGGGGCGCTTTCAAAGAAAACGCTCGCATCACAGCTGACTATTGCGAGGACAGGATCATTTTTAAATCTAATTAGTCAGTAATCTGCCCCCCGATCCGATATAATAAAAAAGAATGC
>SDBT01018025.1_pt1 | contig 11116 bp, 6 predicted proteins | sample 2277101 | NCBI WGS metagenome assembly SDBT01 (sample SAMN10404973, study PRJNA504765) | marine sediment metagenome | isolation source: marine sediment core GS10_PC15, 103 cmbsf | place: Arctic Ocean: Southern Knipovich Ridge | collected 2010 | reverse complement strand
TATGGCTTGCCGGCGCCGGGACAGCCGCGGCAGCGTTTCCCTTTTGGGGATGCAAAGGGAAGAACAAGAAGGCAAAACAGCCCAACATCATCCTCATCATGGCCGACGACCTGGGCTATGAAGGCCTGAGTTGTTACGGCTCCGCATCCTATCAAACGCCATTCCTTGATGAGCTGGCCCGCACGGGGGCCCGCTTCGTACACGCCTATTCACAACCCCTGTGCACGCCGTCGCGGGTACAGATCATGACCGGCCGGTACAACCACCGCAACTATTCAGTCTTCGGTATCCTTGACCCGCAGGAAAGAACCTTTGGCCATATGCTCAAGCAGGCCGGCTATGCTACCTGTGTTGTGGGCAAATGGCAGCTCTACACGAGTGACGCTCTGAGAGAGCAGGATATTTGGGGCACCCTCCCGGAGGATGCCGGTTTCGACGATTATTGCCTGTGGCATCTCAAAACCAGGGAGAGCCGTTACGCCGATCCGATCATCGAGGTGAAAGGACAGCCGTCCAGGGTCTTCACGGATCAGTATGGGCCCGATATCTTCGTGGACTACATGGATGGTTTCATGGAGAAGCACCGGTCGGAGCCCTTTTTTGTCTATTTTCCCATGGCGCTGACCCACAGCCCCTTTGTTCCGACACCCGATAGCGCAGGATGGCAAGGGGATCGGCATAAGAGTGATAATAAATATTTCGCTGACATGATCGCCCACATGGACAAGCTGATCGGACGCATCGTGCAGAAAGTCGATGCGCTGGGCTTAAGGGAGAACACCCTCATCCTGTTCACCACGGATAATGGCACCCACAGAAACATTACCTCCCGGATGAATGACGGTACGGAGATCAAGGGAGGCAAAGGTTTCCCCGCCGATGCAGGGACCCGCGTCCCGCTGATTGCCAACTGGACAGGGACGATTCCGGAGGGGCTCGTCCTTGACGACCTGATCGATTTTTCCGATTTCCTGCCGACGCTGGCAGAAGTAAGCGGCGCCCGGCTCCCGGACGTCACCATTGACGGGCGAAGCTTCGCGCCCCAGCTGCGGGGCGGGAAAGGCAATCCCAGGGAGTGGATCTACTGTTATTATGCCGGAAGAGAAGTGCTGAACGTACCGCCGACACAATTCGCACGAGATAAACGCTGGAAACTCTATGATGATGGGCGGCTTTTCGATATCGACAGCGATGTGTTGGAGCAACACCAAGTTCCTGTAGGGTCAAGCGACGCCCATGCTCAGGTGGCCAGGAAAAAACTGGAAGCCGTCCTGGATTCCATGCGGCAGTAGTCTGTCGGCAAAGGCCAGTGTATTTGTCAGTATGAGGCCGAAGGTTTGAACCGTTTTTCTCTTGATCGCGGGGAATTCATCAAGCTGGCTGCCGCGAGTGCAGCCGGTTTATCGTTATTGGGTTCAGGTTGCGCTGGGTGGGATGCAGCCGGCTCACGTGGAAAAGGGAGAAACCAACCCAACGTGCTGGTGCTCCAACCCGATCAGCATCGCGGCACTATCTGTCTGGCAGTAGGTGTGTAATGCAGACTTAGCCTATTTAGACTTTTTGAATGTGGTTTTCAATAGAGTATTATTAACCGATAAAGAATTAAGGAAGGAAACATGGATAAGATTGAGCGTGGAAATACTTCCCAAAGGGAAGAGAAGAAGTTATCGCGCCGTCGTTTTTTAGGTACAACGGCGGCCGCGGCGGCGGCCTTCACCATCGCGCCCCGGTATGTGCTGGGCGGCCCCGGCTATCGAGCACCGAGTGATAAGCTCAATATAGCCTGCGTTGGGATAGGAGGCAAGGGCAAGGCTGACTTACGCAATTGCAGCAGTGAAAATATTGTGGCGCTGTGCGATGTAGATAAGGATTATGCAGCGCCAGTATACAATGAATACCCCAAGGCCAAGCCATACACCGATTTCCGCAAGATGCTAGATCGGCAGAAAGACATCGACGCGGTGATTGTGGCCACACCGGATCACACCCACGCGGTTATCGCCATGGCTGCCATGCAGTTGGGCAAGCATGTGTATGTTCAGAAACCGCTGACCCATGATATCTATGAGGCCCGCATGCTCACCGAGGCGGCCCGGAAGTACAAGGTCGCGACCCAGATGGGCAACCAGGGCCATGCGACCGAGGAAAACCGGCTGGTTGTTGAATGGATACGAGACGGGGCCATTGGTGATGTACGTGAGGTGCATTGCTGGACCAACCGGCCGCTCTGGCCGCAGGGCATTGACCGCCCCAAGGAGACCCCGCGGGTGCCCAGGACGTTGGACTGGGACCTGTGGCTGGGCCCGGCGCCTCATCGCCCTTATCATCCGGCTTATGTGCCCTGGACATGGCGCGGCTGGTGGGATTTCGGAACTGGGGCGCTGGGGGATATGGGCTGCCACATCATGTTCACTGCTTTCTGGGCACTGGACCTGGGTCTCCCCACCAGCGTGGAGGCCAGCTCCAGCAATATGGCTCCCCGGAAGGCCCAGCCGCAATTTGGGCCTTTCGAAAGACACGGTCCTTCCGGAAATGTCCTTGATTCTGAAACGGCGCCGCTTTCGTCCATAGTCTATTACCAGTTTCCCGCCCGGGGACAGATGCCTCCGGTAAAAATAACCTGGTACGACGGAGGATTGATGCTCCGCCGGCCTGATGTTCTGGAAGAGGAGCGCAACTTGCCCAGCCCTAGCGGCACTATTTTCATCGGCGACAAAGGCGTCCTTATGTGCGGTCAAAACGGCAGTAGTCCGCGGCTGGTACCCGAGACAGCCATGAGGGCCTACAAGCAGCCGCCGAAAACTATTCCCCGGTCCCCTGGGGCTTACCAGGAGTGGATTGAGGCCAGTAAGGGCAACGGAACCACGGTGTGCAATTTCGACGTCTCCGGTCCGCTGACCGAAGTCGCCCTATTGGGCAATCTGGCTCTGCGCACGGGCCAGAAGCTGCATTGGGATGGGCCGAACATGAGGGTCACCAATGTCGAGGAGGCGAATCAATACGTCCGCCGCGAATATCGCAAGGGATGGTCATTGGTCGTCTAAAGCCGTCTGAGCCATGGCGCCGCTCGGAGGACTGCGATACAGTAGCCAGGTAAAATCGCGTCCAGCATGAATGCTATCTGGACCTATGCCTCAATGGAATGGGGGCACAGGTTTCCGGAGGATTGCCAAGGTAGGCGGTCGTGCTTGCTGCGGCCCAGGCGTTAAAAATAATGTGCGAATAGATGGTAACGTATAAAAGGGGGTCAAGATGCGTATGAGGAGAACGGGATTAGCGGTTTTGTTGACAGGTGTGGTTATGTTATCAGCCTCTTGTGCCCAACCGCAAGCAGCAACGGTGAACACGCAATTGAAGGTGACGGCTCATTCGAAAACCGATGTTCATGAGGGCTGGCGTCTGGGGGTACAAGCATTCTCATTCAGGCGGTTTACATTTTACGAGACGGTGGATTATTTGGCATCGCTGGGTCTGGGATGGATCGAGGCCTACTCCAAGCAAAAGCTGAGCAAGGAAAAACCGGACGTTATTTTTGGCCATACGATGGACCCGGCTTTAAGGGACGAAGTAAAACAGAAGTTGGCCCTGTCAGGGGTGAAGCTGGTGAACTACGGGGTGGTCAAATTATCTACCGATGAGGCTGAGTGCCGGGAGGTGTTTGAATTTGCCAAGGATATGGGCATAGAGACTCTCATTGTGGAGCCACCGGAGGAAGCGTTTGACCTCGTCGAGAGGTTGTGCAAGGAATATCTGATCAAGGCGGCGATTCATAACCATGCCAAGCCTTCTTATTATTGGAACCCCGATACGGTGTTGGAAATCTGCCAGGTGCGGAGCAAGTGGATCGGCGCAAGCGGCGATACGGGTCACTGGATGCGATCCGGGGTTGATCCGGTACAGGCGCTGAAAAAACTGGAAGGTCGTCACATCAGTGTGCATCTTAAAGATATGGACAAATTCGGCACCCGTGAGGCCCAGGGCGTGGTGTGGGGTACGGGTAAGGCAGATATGAAAGGGATGCTGGCTGAATTGCACCGCCAGGGCTTCAAAGGGACGATTATCATCGAGTATGAATCGAATCCCGAAAATCCCTTCCTGGACGTTCGGGAATGTGTGGCCTATTATAACCAGGTGGTCAGTCAGTTATAACGAGGTGGTGAGCCCGCATGATCATTACCTGTACCGCGACGATCGCTGCTGGAAGCTGGGAGTGTTGCACACTGGTCAGGGAAACGTTGAACAGAAAGGATATCGAATGTTAACGGGGAAAAACAGAAACATGACCGAGTCCGATTGTACACGCCGAGATTTTCTGAAGACCCTGGCGTTTGGGGCAATCGGTATGACCCTGGGTGGGCGCCGGCTGGTTGGTCGAGTGGCGGGACAGCAGCAGCCCAACGTGATCCTTATCTTTACCGACGATCAGGGAACCTTGGATGTGAACTGCTACGGATCGAAAGACCTGTACACACCCAGCCTGGACCGTTTGGCGCAAGAGGGCACACGATTCACCCAGTTCTACGCGGGCCAACCGGTATGTTCGCCGTCACGGGCGTCACTGCTGACCGGGCGGTACCCACTCAATGCCGGTGTGCCTGGGAATGTGGGCCGGAGAGGCGGGTTACCTCTAGAGCAGATCACCATCGCCGAAATGCTCAAAGAGGCCGGTTATCGCACCGCCCTCGTCGGCAAGTGGCACCTGGGCGAGGCTGCCGAGCTAAGCCCTTTGAGACAGGGGTTCGATGAATTTTTCGGCCATAAAAAAGGGTGCATCGACAACTACTCGCATTTCTTTTACTGGAGTGGCCCCAACCGCCACGACCTGTGGCGCAACGAGGAGGAGTTCTGGGCCGATGGGCAATACTTCCCGGAGATGGTTGCCCGGGAGGCCTGCAGCTTCATCGAAAAGAACCAGGACGACCCGTTTTTTCTTTACCTGGCTTTTAACATGCCCCACTATCCCACCCAGGGCCTGGAGAAGTACCGCCGGATGTATGCGGACGTAGATGAACCGCGCAAAAGTTATGCGGCTTTTGTCTCTACCCTGGATGAAAAGATAGGAGCGGTTGTCGGCAAAGTCGATGAACTGGGACTGCGTGAGAATACTCTTATCATCTTTCTGAGCGACCACGGCCATTCAGTAGAGGAGCGCACTAATTTCGGCGGCGGCAACGCCGGACCATACCGAGGGAGCAAGTTTACCCTATGGGAAGGAGGTATCCGGGTGCCGTGCATTGTCTCCTGGCCCGGCCGCATAGCCCAGGGAGCGGTCCGCGATCAAGTTGCCATTGCCGCCGACTTGCTGCCCACCATTGCCGATTACTGTGGTTTACAGCCGCCCGATTGGGAACTCGATGGCCGTAACATCAAGTCCATTATAGAGTCCAGCCAGGCGGAGAGCTCTCATAAAATCCTGTATTGGCAGCACGGGAAACAATGGGCCGTCCGGGAGGGAGACTGGAAGTTGGTTGTGAATGCCCCTCCTTCCGTACGTCAGGGCAAGGAGTTGCCCTACAAGGAAAGTGACAAGGTGTTCTTAAGCAACATGGCCCAGGACATGACGGAGACCAATAATCTGGCCGACACCCATCCCGACATCGTGAAGCGATTAACCAGTCTGCACGAGGAATGGATTACCGCGGTTAGGCAGGACTAGCTGCCGACGTTGAGTTGGAAGTCAACGGGTTCATACTCTGCAAGTCCGCGGCGTTTCGACTCACGAAGAGGAATACGGTAATCTGTTTTAAAAGCGCCTGCGTGGGGAAATAACAGAATTGAAGGAGAGGCTGGATGTTGGATTCTGGATACTCGATACTAGATATATAAGCCCTAGCTGTCATGTAGCAGAACATCTGTGACAGGGACTCTTATTCCTTTAATAGTGCCTATCATCAAACCGTTGAAATCCCGCCATCGGCGGGGAAACGGTTTGCCGTGGTGTCCCTTTGCCTGTCAGCCCACGATTTAAGTCGTGAGTTAACAATCGGATAGATCAAACATCGGGGAACCGCTTCAGCGGTTTTTGTTATTTCTTTTAAAATAGATGGGGCACACGTACCCTGCGACGAAATTGTAACATATGTCCTGCTATTCAACACCCAGCATTTAGCCGGAGCTTATTTTATGGCTCCCCGCCTGAGGCGGGGTAAACTCCGGCTCGCCGTAGGCGGTGGCCTGTGGCTACGCCGAGGCCCGCCGACACACCTGTCCGGCCTTTGACGGATGGATTTTCCCCGCATCCTGCGGGACAGGCAGATCATTGCTCTCCCGACGTGGAATTCAAAAGTAGGTAAGGAAAATGAGACAGGTGGATGGCCAAGATTAACCACCTACGACCCATCTAGTATCGTAGATTGAACCGCAGATGGGGGTGGCAGATCGAGTACGAACACTCCAGATGAGGCGTCAGTAAAACCTTGGAAATGCAGAATGTCTCTCTTAGTTTTCAGCCTGAAGAGTCCAAAATGCTCTGAAGACGTATACCCGTCATATGCTGGAGTGGTGCGGGAGTTGAAGGCGGAGTTTTTGCAGCAGAAGCGCGAGCTGCACGATACGGATGAGAAGTACCCGGAGCTGACGGAACTGCGGCGGGAGCACTGGGACCAGGGGCCGGCCCTTCGACAGGCTCAGGGCAGGACCGGTTTGGCGGATAGTAGGTTCCGCCGCCCAGACCGTTGGTTATCGGTATCAAAGCCGGAGGGCGCAGGTACGCAGGGAAAACTGAAGCGCAGGGATTTTCTGAAGGCCGCGGGGCTGGGCGTGGCGGCCTTGACGCTGCCCGGATGCATGAAGAAAATGGAGCCGGACGGGGGCCTGCTGCCAGATCAGCCCGCCAACATCGTGCTGATCATGGCGGACGACATGGGGGCCGAGTGTCTAAGCTGCTACGGCAGCACGAGCTATAATACCCCCAACCTTGACGCCCTGGCGGCTTCGGGCGTGCAGTTTAACAACGCCTACTGCACGCCGCTGTGCACGCCCACACGGGTGGAGATTATGACCGGGCAGTATCCCTTTCGCAGCGGCTGGACCAAACTCATCGGGGGACGGGAGGAGTATATCGCCCTGCCGACATTCGGCAACATGCTGCAGGACGCCGGGTACGCCACCGCCGTGGCGGGCAAGTGGCAGCTGGCCTACCTGGATGATCGCCCAAACCATCCATATGACCTCGGTTTTGACGAGTATTGCCTCTGGAAGTGGAAATACGGGGATACCAAGCCGTCGCGTTACTGGACGCCGGGAATCGTTAAGAACGGCGAAGTAATGGAGGACATGGAGGATAAATACGGACCTGACATCTTCAGCGATTTCATTGTAGATTTCATCGAGCGTAATCAGAGTAAACTGTTTTTTGCCTATTATCCCATGGTTCTGACCCATAAGCCTTACGTGCCGCCACCGGGGGTGGCGGAGGATAAATCGAAGGCCTCGAACGACCAGGAAATCCAGCAGTATTTTACCGCCATGGTGGAATACGCCGATAAGATGGTGGGCAAGATCGTCCACATCCTGGACACCGTGGGGCTGCGTGAAAGAACCCTCGTCCTGTTTACCGGCGACAACGGCACACCGAAGGAAGTCCGATCGCAGATCGACGGGCAGACCATCTACGGCGGCAAGGCGAATCTGTCGGAGGCCGGGACCCGTGTGCCCCTGATTGCCAGCTGGCAAGGAATCACACCGGCGGGGACCGTTTACGATGATCTTATTGACCATACCGATGTGGTGCCGACGCTGGGGGAGATATCCGGAGGAAGTATAGGGCTGAAGGCTGATGGGCGCAGTTTCCTCCCCCAGCTTAAAGGGGGACAGGGCAATCCCCGGGACTGGGTTTACTGCCAGTTGGCGGATAACTGGTTTATTCGGGACAGGCGGTGGCGGCTGCGGAATAATGGCGAGCTGGCGGACATGACGGATCGCTACTCACCGAGGATCATGGGCGACAGCCCTGGCAGCCCTGAAGAGGCCGAAGCGATAAGACGCCTCGGCGGCGTCGTTGAAGCGCTGCATGCCTCGTGAGTCTGCTGGCGATAGTGATAGCGCCCTGTCGAGAGGGATGACCGGCCATATCAAGCCCGGCTGCTCTCCGGTTGACCCGGGCCCCGGTCAAGATCTGTTGTTTTTAGCGGCTCTTTTAACTACGAAAACGGCGGAGAGATAGTTCGAAGACTGATAGCACGGAGGAAGGCAGAATGAATCGCAATACAAAAGGCTACACTCGGCGGGAATTCATCGGCGTCGCAGCCGGCGGCGCGGCGGCCATAAGCCTGGTGGGGTTGATCAGCGCCTGCGCCGGGCAGGATGGCAAACGGCCCAACGTGCTGGTGCTCCAGCCCGATCAACATCGCGGCACGATCATGAGCTGCGCCGGCGACAAGCAGATTCATACCCCCAACCTGGACCGGCTGGCCGCCGCCGGCGTGCGCTTCACCAACTGTGTCAGCTCCAGCCCGGTCTGCTCGCCTTTCCGGGCCTCCTTCCAGACGGGGCTGTACCAGCATAAACACGGCGTGGTCCGCAACAATCTGCTGCTGGATCCCGACTTCACCACTTTCGCCGAAGTCTTCGCCACGGCGGGCTATGCCACGGGCTACATCGGCAAGTGGCACCTGGATGGCGGAATACCCGAAGTCCAGCCGGGCGGCTATATCGAACCCGGGGAGCGGCGCCAGGAGTGGCAGGACTGGAACGGCTATGAGAAATTCCACGAATATTTCAAGGTCTGGAAATACGACGAGAACCGCAACCAAGTTAGGGTAGAGGGCTATGACTGGGAACCCACCTGGCACACCGACATGGCCCTGGACTTTGCCCGGCACAACCGCGACGCAGGCAAGCCGTGGCTGTATTATATCGCCTACGGGCCACCCCACGACCCCGAGCAGTGCCCGCAGAAGTACCTGGACATGTTCGATCCCGATGCCTTTGAGCTGCCCCCGGACATTCTGGCAGCCGAGTGGCCGCCCGAACGGGAAAAGCTGCTGCGGTGGTACTACCAGGTCTACTACGGCCTGGTAACGGCCATCGACGTCGAGGTTGGGCGTATACTGGATGGGCTGAGAGATCTGGGCGTCTATGAGGATACCATCATCCTCTATACCAGTGATCACGGCGACCGGCTGGGCAGCCACCGTGATCCCAATCAGGGTTATCCCCGGGGTAAAGGAGCTCCGTATGCCACGGCTTTCCGTATTCCCCTGATCATTCACTGGCCCAGGGAAATAAGGCCCGGCCAGGTCTATGATACTCTTGTGAGCAACGTGGACTTTGCCCCAACCCTCCTGGACATGGCTGGACTCGGAGTTCCGGCAGTGATGCAGGGTGACAGCATAGCCTCCTGGTGCCTGAAAGGCCGGGGGATTGAGAACGAGGCCGTGTACCTGGGAATAGGCGGACCTCCGGATACGCGGTCCAGGGGCTGGCGAGGGGTCTGGGACGGCCGCTACGTCTTTTCACCCTTGGGCTACAATGTGCTTTACGATCACCAGGCCGATCCCTACGAGATGAACAATCTCTTTGACTCCCCGGAACATGCCGCTGTAAGACGGCGGATGTGCCAGCTGCTGGCGGAGCTGGCGGAGAAGACGGAAGACCCCCTGCTGCCCCAGGTGAGGGAAGCGTGTAATATATGACACGGGAGACAATATGGATGAATAAAGATGTCAAGGGTTATAGCCGCCGCGAATTCATAAGTTCATTGGCAGGTGCAGCCGCGGCTATGAGCCTGGCGGGGTTGATCAGCGCCTGCAACGGGCAGAGCGGCAAACGGCCCAACGTGCTGGTGCTCCAACCCGATCAGCATCGCGGCACTGTCATGGGCTGCGCCGGCTACCGGCAGGCCATAACTCCCAACCTGGACCGTATGGCCGACGGCGGCATCCGCTTCACCCACTGCACCAGCTCGAGCCCTGTCTGCTCGCCATTCCGCAGCTCGTTCCAGACGGGGATGTATCCCCACAAGCACGGCGTGCTGCGCAACGATATGCTGCTGGACCCTGCCCACATCACCTTCGCCGAAGTATTCGCCGCAGCCGGGTATGCTACCGGCTATATCGGCAAGTGGCACCTGGACAGCCGCATGCTGCAGCGGGAAGCCCCCGGATTTATCCCACCTGGCGGGAGGCGCCAGGGATGGCAGGAGTGGCTGGGCCGGGACGGCGGCGGCAGCTTTTTCGACGTCTGGCGGTTTGATGAAGAGGGCAACCGCGTCCCGGTGGAGGGTTACGACTGGGAACCCACCTGGCACACCGACATGGCCCTGGACTTTATCCGGCGCAAGCGGGATGAGGGCCAGCCGTGGCTGTATTATGTCTCCTACCGTCCACCGCACGCTCCCTTGGACTGTCCCCAGGAGTACCTGGACATGTACGATCCCGATGCTTTCAAGCTGCCCCCGGACCTGCAGGGGAAATACGACGCCGCCAAGGAGTGGGAGCTGCGGCAGGTGATGCAAGCCTACTATGGCCAGGTGACGGCCATCGATGCCGAGGTGGGGCGGATACTTGATGGATTGAAAGAGCTGGGCGTTGACGATAATACCATCATCCTCTACACCAGCGACCACGGCGAGCGGTTCGGCAGTCATTACGACGGTCCCCAAATGGGGCGGATCCGCGGTAAGGGGGCGCCGTATGCCACCGCCTTCCGGATACCCTTCCTCATTCGCTGGCCCGGGCGAATCAAGCCCGGCCAGGTATGCGACACACTGGTGAGCAGCGTCGATCTGTCTCCCACCCTCCTGGGGCTTGCCGGTTTGAAGATACCCCGCTCCGTGCAAGGAGACAGCATGGCATCCTGGTGCCTGAAAGGGCGGGGCAAGCGGAACGAGGCGCTGTACCTTGGCATTGGCGGCGGCCAAAATGATAAGCGGCGCCAGTCAGCCTGGCGCGCGGTGTGGGACGGGCGGTATGTCTTCTGTCCCTTGGGATTTCAGATCCTTTACGATCACCAGACCGATCCCTACGAGATGAACAATCTGTTTGACTTACCGGAACATGCCGCCGTGAGAAGACGGATGGAGAAAGTGCTCATTTCCCTGGCGGAGAAGACGGAAGACCCTCTGCTGCCCCAGGTGAGGGAAGCGTGCGGGATATAAACGCGGCGGCCGCGGACC